>Ga0209323_10001103_pt1 | contig 17773 bp, 20 predicted proteins | sample Rifsed19ft2_FD_184014 | JGI IMG/M metagenome (GOLD analysis project Ga0209323, IMG submission 184014) | Soil microbial communities from Rifle, Colorado, USA - sediment 19ft 2 (version 2) | ecosystem: Environmental > Terrestrial > Deep subsurface > Rock core/Sediment | place: Rifle, Colorado...
AAATTGCCTGGTACTGCCATGGTGGGCTTACCTCCTCCTCATGCCTTCAAAGAAGATGTCTACGAATGTCTCGGCGACCTGTTTATTGGGCCTTGTAAAACGGCGCTTGAAGCCGTAAAGCTCCTGTGCCATGACAAAGTGGATGACCATGCCGAGAAAGGCCCGCGCGCAAAGCGCCGGGTCCGCGGCCTTGAACGCGCCCTTTGCCGCAAGCTCCCTTATATGCCCCTCGAGAAATTCGAGGAGCTGGGCGCCCATCGTCTGTATGAAAAGCTCTGAGAGGGACTGCTGCTCAAGGGCGCTATAGGTGAAGAGGCGAAGGAACGTAGGGTCGTTCTCGTGCTCGTCGAGGAGGAACTCGGCCACTGACAAAAAGACCTCTCTGCCATGCTTGCCGTGGAGCCCGGCCATGAGCCTGGACTGCCCGGTATGGTCAGCGCAGCATAGGTCTATTATGGCCTTGTAGAGGTCTTCCTTGCAGGAGAAGTGCTTGAAGATGACCGCCTCGCTGATGCCGGCCTTGCGCGCTATCTCGCGGGTGGTGGTGCCCTTGAAGCCCTTGTTGGCGAAAAGCCCGGCGGCGACGCGCACTATCTGGCGGCTGCGCTCCTCGCCCGTCATCCTCTTGGGCGCGCGGGCCTTCCGGGGCCCGGCCTGGGAGGGTTTGCGGACGGTCTTCTGGACCCTTGCTTTCATAATGGGAGCCCCCGGGCAGGTAAGTAAGTGAGTGCTTACTATAATAACTCGCGCGGATTTTGTCAAGACCGGAAATCCGTCCAGGTGGAATTATACCCAAAAAAAGGCGGGCTGGGGAGCGGGAACAGAATTTTAGAAGGATTCGGTACGGGTATGTTCGCGGGCCTCTCCGGCCCGGGGGATGGCGCTTCTATTTGCCTTGATACGCCCCCATTATAATTAGCGCGAGATTAAAGGATAATTAGACGGCCGGCTTCCAGCCCGGCTAACTTAAATCATATTCACTGGGCTTTGTATGAGATAATCTTGAGCGAAGGAGGAAGCGCATGGTCCTTGATGAGGCTATAGTCCATAACGGGATAAGATACGAATGGCTCGGTCAGTCATCGATGAGGCTCACCGCCGGGAATGCAGTCATATATATCGACCCGGTGATGCTCGACGATTCCCCTCCCCCCGCCGGCCTCATCCTCATTACCCATCACCACGTAGACCACTGCCTGCCGGAGTTCATAACGCCCATCAGGAATGAAAATACCAGGGTCGCGGCCTTTCACGAGAGCTATATAAAATACTGCGTCCACGACATCAAGGGCGCGAGGACGATCAAGGTCGGCCAGACCGTTGATTTCGGAATTGCCAGGGTCACTGGAGTAGAGGCCTACACGAAACGGGGATTCCACATGAAGGGAGAGGGCTGCGGCTTTCTGATCGAGGTCGCCGGGCAGCGGGTCTATTTTGCCGGGGATACGTCCTTTATACCGGAGATGAACTGGCTGGGCAAAGTCGACGCTGCCATAATGCCGATAGCGGACAATACCTGGAATATCTCTTTGAGCGATATCGCGGAGGCCCTCAAGGTAATAAAGCCCTGCCTCTTCATCCCTGTCCATTATACGCCCGTTGACGAGCCTGACCCGGCGGTGAAGGACGGCCTCATGCTCTCGAAGGACCCGAGGTTTTTCACGAAGAAGGAAGACCCGGGAAAGATGCCTGGCCTTCTTGAGGGAACCGGCATAAGGACGGCGATACTCAAGAAGCTCGTCGCGCCGGGGCCGGATCCTTAAATCGCGATCCTTGCTGCGAACGCCGCCAGAGAGAGGAAAAAGACGGCTGTCGAGACCACGCCCATGGGCTTCAGAGCTTCCCTGCGCATACCTGCCTCCTCCAGTAGACCCGATTCCAATCTTCCGGATAAATCTAAGAGGCTTTCCGTTAAACGCAGATTAAAGTTGACAGATGCAACTTAGTTGCATTAAACTCGACTCATGGCGCAAAAACTCGACGACATACTATCCGCCCTCTCCGAAGGCGGCTTCAGGCTCACGCGCCTGAGGAAGGCCGTTGTTGAGATATTCCTCGGCTCCACCCTCCCCCTGTCGGCAGCCGACATTATAGCCAGGCTGGAGGAGAAGAAGGCCTCCTTCAACAAGACCACCGTCTACAGGGAGCTGGCCTTTCTCAAGGACACCGGGATAATCAAGGAGATCCAGTTCCTGCACGAGAGGGTCAAAAGGTACGAGCTCTCGTCCCTCGACCATCACCACCACCTCATCTGCCTGAAGTGCAAGATGGTCGAGGACATAGTCCTGGAGGCCCACCTCGAGGAGCAGGAGGATAAGATTCGCAGATCCACCGGCTTTCATGTTTTGAACCATTCGCTCGAATTCCTGGGGATATGCCAGGCATGCCGATGAACACGCCAAGGAAGATAGCCGTCCTCTTCATAATACTCGGCCTCCTCATTGCCGCCGCTGCCTATGTCGCCATGAAACGCAAGCCGCAGACGTTAAAGGACGACAGGCTCAATGTGACGGCGAGCTTCTACACCATCGCCCATTTCATCGGCAAGGCTGGCGGGGACAGGGTAGTTGTCGAGAGCATAACCCCGCCGGGTGTGGAGTCCCACGAGTTCGAGCCTACGCCAAAGGACATAAAGAGGGCCTCCACCGCGCGCCTCTTCGCGTTCATGGGAGGCGGCTTTGACCCATGGGCCGGGCGCATTTCGCCCGAGCTTCAAAGGCAGGGCGTGGCTACCCTCGAGCTTGCCAACAGCTTTGAGCTCATGGGATCCGAAGAAGGCGCTCACGAGGATGGGCACGGTACTTCAGACCCGCATATCTGGCTCGACCCCCTGCTGGCCGTCCGAATGACCGGGATAATCCGGGACAAGCTCATTGAAATCGACCCCGCGAGGGAAGACCAGTACATGGAGAGCTCGGAGGCGTTCATAAAGGAGCTCGGGAGGCTCGACCAGGAGTACAGGGCAGGCCTTTCAAACTGCGCCAAAAAGGATATCGTAGTGGCTCACGACGCCTTCAGGTACCTCGGAGCGAGGTATAATCTGAATATTACCCCGATAAGCGGAATAACCTCCGGCGAGGAGCCTTCGCCCAGGAGGATGGCCGAGATAACAAGGCTCGTGAGGGAGAAGCGGATCGAATATATCTTCACCGAGCCTCTCTCGAGCCCCGCCGCGCTTGAGGCGGTCGCGAGGGAGACGGGCGCCAAGACCCTTGTCCTGAACCCCATCGAGGGGCTTACCACGGATGAGGCGAAGGCGGGCAAGGACTATATTACTTTAATGAGGGACAACCTTGAGAACCTGAGGAAGGCGCTCGATTGCAGATGACAAAGGTCAATTGCATAGAGGTCAGGGACGTGAGCTTCAGCTACAACGGCACCCCTGTCCTCGAGAACATCACCTTCGCGGTCGAAGAGGGCGAATACCTCGGCATCATTGGCCCGAACGGCGGAGGCAAGACCACCCTCTTCAAGATAATCCTCGGGCTCCTCAAGCCCGCTACAGGCGAGGTCAGGATATACGGGGAGCCCGGGACCCGATTCGGCAGGCGCCACCTCATCGGGTACGTTCCTCAGAGGGCGATGGCCGAGGTCTACTTCCCCGCGACCGTCGAGGAGATAGTCAGGAGCGGCAGGACGGCGAGGCTCGGCCTCTTGAAGCGCTTCTCAAAAGACGACAGGGCGGCGGTTGAGCACGCGATGGAGATAACCGACGTGGCAAACATCAAAAAGAGGCTCATAGGGGAGCTATCCGGAGGCGAGCGCCAGAGGGTATTCATCGCGAGGGCGCTCTCAAGCGAGCCCAGGATACTCATACTCGACGAGCCTGACGTCGGCGTCGACGTGACCTCGCAGGAGAAGTTCTACACCTTCATAGAGGACCTGAACAGCAACCTCGGGATAACCGTGCTCCTCATTTCGCACGACATCGACGTGGTCGCCCACCAGACAAAAACGGTACTGTGCCTGAACAGGAAGCTCGTATGCCACGGCTCGCCCAAGAAGTTCATAAGCGAGGAGTACATGCAGGAGCTATACGGGAAAAAGGTAAAGTTCATCCTGCACGGCCACTAAGCAGGCTGCTGAAAAAGTCCATCTGCTGCGTTGGCTTCAGAAGCGAGTCGCTGCGACGTACAAGAATAGTACGACTGGCGCTTTTTTAGCAGCCTGACCAGAATCGAAGTTTTTATCAACTTTTAAAGGAATTAAATGCCCGAAATATTCCAGCTCGATTTCATGCTGAGGGCCTTTGCGGCCGGGATACTCATATCGATAATAGTCCCGCTCATAGGCGTCTTCCTCGTCGTGCGCAGGTACTCGCTCATGGCGGACACCCTCGCCCACGTATCGCTCGTCGGCGTGGCCATCGGCATACTCACAAACTCCCAGCCGGTCGTTTCAGCGCTGGCTGCCTCGACCCTTGCCGCCATTGCCATAGAGAAGCTCCGCGCGGTCAAAAGCCTCTTCGCGGAGTCCATACTCGCCATATTCCTCTCCGGGAGCCTCGCCGTAGCCGTCGTCATCATAAGCCTCGCGAAGGGGCTCAATGTGAGCCTCCTGAGCTACCTCTTCGGCAGCATCTCGACGATAGGCCCCGTGGACCTGTACATGCTCGGAGCGGTATTCGTCTGCGAGCTCCTGGCCATCGTCCTTCTTTATAAGGAATTCTTCCTCGTTTCGATCGACGAGGAGTTCGCCGAGGCGGGCGGGGTGAAGGCAAGGAGACTGAACCTCCTCATAGTCGTGCTGGCGGCGGTCACCATATCGCTCTCAATGAGGATAGTCGGGATACTACTCATAGGCGCGCTAATGGTCATTCCTGTCGTAAGCGCCAAGCAGTTCGGACTGAGCTTCAGGAACACGATTATACTATCCATCCTCTTCTCGCTCGTGTCGGTCATATCAGGACTTTTCCTGTCGTACTACATGGACCTCGCGAGCGGAGGGACGATAGTCCTCATCGCCCTCGTCATATTCCTGCTGTCGCTTATACTTAACAGGCCTGAGTAAAGATTCTTGAGAGAACCTTTTTGTAAAAAGGTTCTCTCAAACTCTTTCCAAAAACTTTTAATTCTTCCCGTTCGCCCCCCCATAAGTTCTCGGGGGGGCGAACGGGAACTAAAAGTCTTTGAAGGGGGTCTGGGGGAAACTTTCTACAGAAAGGTTCCCCCAGAAAATCTTCACACTGGCTGTTAATTGCGGCTTACGAGTGACGCCGTAAACGTGGCGTCCACGAGATCTCTGTTCTCGAACCTCTCCTTTATTGTGAGGTCCCTTATGACGACGAGCCTCTCGCCGTTAGCGGCCTGGTAGAAGAAGTTCACGAGCTGGTTCATGTCTATTGACTCGACCTTCACCTCCACGGGCCTGTCCGTATATCCGGCGGCGCTCTTCTCCTCAAGGGGCTTTATGGAGGTTATCCTCTCCTTGGTGCCTGTCCTCTTTGCCAGCTCCTCGACTACCGCCACCGGGGACTCCGTTTTAGCACCCATCCTTGACGCCACAGCGTCGAACGCCGCCTTCTTCTCTATATACTCCATCTTCATCGCCTCCATAACAGCGATATTCCTTTCGCCTGCCGCAACTGCCCTCTTAAGGTGCGCATACCTGCCGTAGAGCCCGAAACCGGCAAGCACGATCACTATTGGGACTCCGGCGTAGAGGGCGTACCTGATGGCCCTCCTCCTGTCCAGTCCGCCCTTCAGAGCATTGTTCAACAGGTGTCTTGTCCAAGCTATGCTCATCTCCATACGATCTACCTCAAATAAGCGTTGATGCTGAATGACGCCCCGCCCTCTGGCCTTGCCCTGGTTTCATTCAGGCTAACGTCCCGCAACGGCCCCTTTGCGAGCGAATCCTTAAGGCTGCTGGCCGCCTCGAAGGATGCGGCCTCTCCCTTTGCCACAACCCTGCCGTCATTGGCAATGGCAAGCTCCGTTATCTTTATGCCGGCGCCCTCTGGCGTGGCCTCGGCTATTCCCTTGAGGGCGTCGAGGACATCGACGCCCATGCCGCCCATGCCAATCGAAGCGCCCTCTTTCTCAAGGGTCTTTATCTTCGCCTCCAGCTGATATACCGGGTCTGATACGTTCCGCTCGCCCGGGAAGAGCTCGACGTATGACGACCTCAGGGAGAGCCTGTATGACTCGAGCTCTGCCGAGAGCCCCTGATACCTGACGTAGAGGTCTCCGAGAGCGAGCAGAAGGAGCGCCGCCGCGAGCCCGGCCGCTATCCTCACGCCCCTCATGAAAGAGGCCCTGTCCCGCGTGTACTCGAACTCGCCCTGCCTGAAGTTCACAGTCTCGTTCAGCAGGCCCTTTGCCTCGATGAGCGCGAGGGCCCAGACCGGCGCGGCCTCAGGCGGGCAGCCCTCGGGCAGGTCCATGGGGATGAGAGTCGAAGAGTCGAATATCTCCCTCAATGCCGCCTCGTCCCATCCCGCGTAATGGACCTCGTCTATGGCGAGGCCATCGTACTCGAGGAATGACGCGCCGAGGCGGACCCCGTCGATCCTTCTCGTTGCCTTGAAAAGGCGCGGGCTTGCCCCTTCCATGACAGCCATGGCCCCTGGCAGGAGAAGGGCCTTTACCCCATCCGCGCCGTAGAGGTCAGCCGCGAGGGCCGGGACCGCGAAGAGGCCTGAGCCCATCCAGCAAGGGTCTATGCCCAATGACTTTAATGTATCCAGATAGCCTCTTATGAGCCTTCTTTCGACCGCGATGGCGAGGAACCTGTTGCCGCCGAGCTGTATGGCGTCGGTGACGACCTCCTCTACCTCGACGTGCAGCAGGCCCGCAAGCTCGAAGGGCAGGGCCTCGCGCACCTTCCTGCGTTCGCTGAACGGCATCTCGACTATCCTTATCGAGAGCTCCTCTGCCGGGACGCTAACGAGCACCCTGTCAAATGCCACGGCCCCTTTCTTCCCGGCGAGCATGGCTATGACCTCTGAGAACGCCTCCCTGAGGCCGCCCTCGGCAGCCTTTATCTTTGCCGAGACAAAGCCCTTTGCCTCGGGCTTCACCGAGGAAAAAACCCCTCCCCAGAGCTTTTCTTTGCCTATGTCCAGAATAAGGACCTTGCGCATCTACATCTCCCTCCAGTAAAGGACCCTTCCATTGAGCTCTATTACAGCCTCGACCTCGCGGACCACCTCTCCGGACCTTGCCTTCGAGTATACCCTGTAGGCGCTGCTCGTGGTCGTCACGCGGTCCTGAAGGCTGAAGCCTATCCTCGCAAAGCCCGGCACCTTCATTACATCCGACCTGTCCCTGAAGGGTACGCCCTTCCGGTGCTTTATTATCTCGTCGGAGAGCGCCTCGGTCATCTCGTCCGTCAAGGACATGAGCACGGGCTTGGGCGCCGTATTGATGTTTATGAGGCCGTCAGGGTTGTACGGCGTCACATATTGCCCGATGGCGTTCAAGACTTCGCTGTCGTAGCCCTTTACGAGCCTGAGCTCGTCAACGCTCTCCACGTAATTGTTCCTCGGCTTATAGGGCGTTGAAAGGGCCTTGTAGTGGTGCTCCTCAGCGCCCCACGGCCTCGGAGAGCTGTCGTTGTCTATCCAGTCCGCCAGGGCGTCAACGAGCGAGGCGTCGCTAATCCTCACGGCCTTCAAGAGCCTCGAGTAGCTCCCGTGCGCCTTTGGCTCTATCACTCCGGTCAACGGATAGGCTATGCGGGCAGAGACCCTCGAGCGTTCGTCTGTGGCCCTGACATCTATCCGAAGCCCCTCCGCGACCGTTTTGGAAAAGACCATGCCCCCCTCGTCCATTACGAGGAACGGGTCTTTCCTTGTAAGCTCCTCGAGCCCGGCCCTCGCGAGCGTGACGCCGTCTCTGGCAAGGAGGCTTGCCCTGGCAGAGTCCCTGAAGTTCGCGGCCCTGCTCGACGAGATATAGCTCCTGTAGATGAAATCGGTCACAAGTGTCGTGAGCAACGCCACGACCAGGAGGACCGTTACCAGCGCTATGCCCCTTTCACTGTTCCTGATTTCATCTATAAAACGCATAGTTGCCTGATTTAATTAATAATCTATCTTATCATGGGACCGGACGTCTGTACCAGCTCTTCCCCTGTGGATAAGATGAGCTTCACGCGCACGGCCTTGGGGAGCGTCCCTTCGAGCTTCGCGTCCCAGGCCTTTGACCAGTCCTTGCCGTTAAAGAAGCTCACCTCGAAGTCTCCTATCTCTTCCACGGCCCGGAAGCTCATCATGCCCCCGGTATAAGGGCTCCAGACCTCTTTCACAAGGTGCCTTCTCTCTCCGTCCTTCTCTATGGAATACCTGATTGCGATAAGGTCGCTACCGGGCGCGTCCCCTGAGCCCAGCGGAAAGGTAAAGGAGGTAAAGGCCACCTCGGAGTGGCGGCTCGTCCGTTCTCCCTCGAAGAGGGTATACGGGTTGTCCCTCCTGTAATAGGCTGACCTCGTCTCTATAGCGAACCTCTCGAGGAACCTCCCAGCCTCTGCATACCGGGTCGAGGCCCTGTTTGCCGATGCCCCTGCCCCGGCTATCGAGAAAAATGCCCCATAGAGGGCCGCGAGCAGCACTGCCGTGAGCGCAACCGCCACGAGCACCTCGATCAGCGTAAAGCCGCTATTCCTCTTTGCTGAAATAGACAAGAGAGAGAGGGGCCCCCTTCCCGTTCGTAACCTTGAGCTCATGCCTTTTTACGCCCTTCAGTCCGGAATCCTCCTCCAGAAGTGTCCAACTGAACTCCGGGTACGCCTCGCCGAAGCCGCCTTCAAGTCCGCTTGCGCCCCCCGCAAGGCGCATCTCCTCGATCTTCTCCATGCCGAGCACGGTAGAGAGCACCTCGGCGCGGCTCCGCTCAGAAGCCCCGAGATGGAAATTGAAGCTCCCTATGAGCATGAATACCGCCCCGGAGAGTATGGCGAGGGCTACCATTACCTCTATGAGCGTAAAGCCCTTGCTATCGCTTCGCTGCATCATCATGGCCCTTCGATACGGCTGCCCTGCCGGTATAGGGGTTGTAGGTCACTATCGTCCTCCTGCCGCCTGAGACGAGCGCGACCTCGAAGAAAGGCGCCCCTGTGGGCGCCATCAATATGCTGGCCTGGCCCCGAGTGACCTTGCCGAGCCCCGGCGCCGAGACCTCTCCTATGTCAACTCCGTCCTTCAGATTGAACGCGCGTATGGCCGGGTCGGTAGAGGGCGCGAACTCCTTGCCGTCAGGGGAGATCTCAATGCCTATCCTCGCGCCATGCAGGTCAAAGCCCACCCTGTAATACGTCCTCGAGCTCGCGGCCTTCTCGCCGGCGTACGAAAGAAACAGGGCGAGCCTCTCGGCGTCAGAGTCCAGATAACGGTCCTGAAGTCCATAGAGCCTCGGAAAAACGACAGCGAGCATTAGACCTATAACGGCGATTACGGCGATAAGTTCCAGCAGGGAAAAACCGTTTGAGCGGGGTGCGGATAAAGAGCGTCTGCGGCAGGCTGCTTCAATCTGAACTCTACGGCCAAATGCCCCTGGCGGGCCTTTGGCCTCTCTTCGTTGTCGCATGGCGTACCTTGGGCAGGCTGCTGAAAAAGCTCCATCTGCTTTGTTGTCTTCGTCGCTCGTCACTGCGACGTACATGAAGAGTACGACTCGTTCCTCGCTCCTCGACGCCTCGCATATGGAGCTTTTTGAGCAGCCTGAATAACGTGCGATGGTTTGTTCATATACCTGAAAGCCTGACCGGGCTGGCTGGCAAGGTTCCCGGGGAAACTTTCTGTAGAAAGGTTTCCCCCAGACCCCCTTCAAAGACTTTTAGTTCCCGTCCGGCCCCCCCCTGTACTGCTCGGGGGGGGCCGGACGGGAAGAACTGAAAATTTTTGGAGAGAGTTTGAGAGAACCTTTTTATAAAAAGGTTCTCTCAAGAATCCTTGCAGTCCTGCTCAGTCGAGCTTCCAGCTTTCTATATCGGCGTCGAAGCCATCTCCGCCGCGCGCGTTATCGGCGCCGTAGGAGATCATGTCGTAATCGCCGGACTGTCCTGGCGAGGCGTAGACATAGGGCTGTCCCCAGGGGTCGTTGGGTATCCTCTTTTTTTCGAGGTATCCGCCCTCGCGCCAGTTTGCGGGGACCCTGCCTGACTCGGGCTTCGCGATGAGGGCCTCGAGTCCCTGTTCGGTAGAGGGGAAGAATCCGTTGTCGAGCTTGTAGAGCTTGAGAGCGGTCTCGAAGTTCCTTATCTGGACCTTTGCCTCTGTGACCTTTGCCTCGTCCGTCCTCCCGACTATCCTCGGAGCGATTATGGCGGCGAGGATGCCGAGTATGACGATCACGACCATCAGTTCGATAAGCGTAAAGCCCTTGCTCATCCTGTCTTTCATTTGGATATTTTATATCAAATTTTGCCTGATAACAATATTTTACTCCCATGACACTTGAAAATCGCTGGGATTTTGTTACAATTTATCTGTTGCCGTTCAGCCGTTTGTTCCTCTTCTGGGAACCGCGGCTTTGCCGAAAGGAAGGTGATGGCGTAATCCGTACATAGTCCGAGCGTCAATATTCGGGTGTAAGGCAGTCCTGCCGGATGCCGTTTTGGCCGTATTCGCACAACAGGTCGAATCAATCAAACGGGGTGGGACTTGATGAGCATCAGAGTGATGGTCGCATTGAGCAACGACCTTTTTTCAGAGGGTGTGACCAGGCTGCTTGAGGACGAGGAAGACCTTGAGACCGACTACATCGCTTCCGGAAGCGAACTCACCTCCGGTGACGTCGAATCCCACGACGTCATACTGACCGACTTCCCTACCCTGCACAGCGCGTTCCACGAGCTCGATCCCCAAGGCAATAGCGGTTTTATCCTCCTCGATACAGATTGCGGTAAAGACAACATAATCTCGGCGATCATGGCAAAGGGCCTTCGCGGGGTGCTGTTGTCCCAGGCGTCGCTTGCCCTTTTGAAGAAGGCGATAAGGGCCGTTGCCTCGGGCGGCATCTGGATGGACAAGGCCACGGTGAAGGACCTGCTCTGGAGCGTCAACAGGCTCAAGAAGGACAAGGCCGAGGTCCTCTCCCCCAAGGAAAAGGAGATAGTCGCGCTCGCCGGAAGGGGGCTTCGCAACAGGGAGATAGCAGAGAGGCTCCGCATAAGCGAGCTCACGGTAAAAACGCACCTCCACAGGATATTCAAGAAGCTGGAGATAACCATGAGGTCGCAGCTCATCAACTATTCGATACGGAACAGCGCCCTCAAGGACGCGCTCTACGGGAAGAGATGAGCTGTACCGACTTTGAAGAAGAAAGCGATGCGCAAAAGATGTCGATGCCGAGACTCAAGATACTGAACGTCATCCTGGCCCTCGCGGCGTTCCCGCTCCTCGGGCTCCTCGCGAGGGACTACCTGGTGTTGAGATACCCTCCCGAGGCCAGGCACGTTGAGCGCGCAGGGCCCGTTGCGGCGCGTGCAAGCAGGGCATTCGAGGATTACGCGGCAATAGTCGAGAAGGGCGTTTATCCCGGCGCCACGAGGAAGCTCGCGAAGATAGACCTCCTTGAGGCCGCGGGCGCCGAAGCGACCAGGTCTGAGTTTGCCGGCGTGAAGCTCCTCGGCACATACACGGGAAAAGGCGGCTACGCGGTATTTGAAAAGGAAGGCGGAGGAGCCCAGGAGGTATTCAAGGTCGGACAGACCGTATTCGGCGCTGGCGTGCTCTCTTCGGTCGCTTCGGATAAGGCGGTTGTCACTGTCGGCGGCAGCGATGTGACCTTCACCATCTTCGTCGAGAACATACCGGATGCCCTCTCCAACATGGGTAAGGAGAACCCTGTAGCCGGCCCCGGCGGCGGGGCCTATTCAAGGCAGGTCTCGGAGGGCGCGTGGGTCCTGGACCAGAAGGCGGTGGAGAACGCCGTCTCGGACATGAGCAAGGTTTTGACCGACGCGAGGCTCACGCCCAAGGTCGCGAGGGGCGCTGTCGAGGGCTTTCTCGTGACCGAGATAAAACCCAGGGGCATATTCGACGCGATAGGGTTGCAGGACGGGGACGTCCTCACGAGGATAAACGGCTACCAGATAGACTCTCCAGAAAAGGCGGTCCAGGTGCTCTCCGCGTTGAAGGGGCAGGACGCCATAGATCTCGACATAATAAGGAAGGGCCAGCCGAAGAGCTTCCATTATTCGGTAAGATAGGGTGACTTAAGCCGTTGAGCTGTTTGTGTGTTATACTCGTATCATTTCAGGAACGTAAGCACGTCTCTGTTGCCGTATTCGCAGTCGAAGGCGCCGTCTACCGATTTCTCTTACCCAACCGGCCTCATCAACACCTCGCGATTGCCATGAGACAAATGAATACAGGCGGCGGAAAAGCCCATGTCCTCTTCATATTGCTGATCCTGCTGCTGCTCGCCTCCCCTGCCCATTCGCAAAGGCCGCAGGCCAGGGGCAAGGCCGCGGACATCACCCTCAATTTCGTGGACGTCGAGATATCCTCGCTCGTGAAGATAATGAGCGAGGTCACGGGGAAGAACTTCATCTACGACGACGCCTTGAAGGGCAAGGTAACGATAATAGCGCCCGGCAAGCTCTCGGGCGAGGAGGCCCTCGACCTGTTCATCTCGGCTCTCGAGCTCAAGAACTTCGCGGTCATCCCGACGGACGGCTACTACAAGATAATCCCTTCTTCATCCGCCAGGCAGAGCGCCACGCCTCTCGTGCGCGACGTCAGCAGGGCAAGCCCCGACGAGTACATCGTAAGGCTCATCCCTTTGAAGTACGTCTCCGTGCAGGACGCCTTTTCGGCCGTGCAGCCGCTCGTATCTCGGAACGGGCAGATATCGGTCTTTGGCACCAAGAACTCGTTGCTCCTCGTGGACACCGCCCAGAACATAGAGAAGATCCTCTCCATCCTCAGTTCCATAGACGCGCCCGCTGCGGCGGCAACTGAGCCGGAGGTCATCTACCTCAAGTACGCCCAGGCCGACGTAATAGCCCAGCTACTCAGGCGCGAGGAGCAGAGGAGGACCGGCGCCAGGCCAGGTCAGAACGGCGAAAGCTCCATTACGCCGGATACGAGGTTGAACGCCATCATCTTCTCGGACTCTCTCTCGGACCGCGATTTCTTCCGGGACTTCATATCTCTTCTCGACGTGCCGCCGCCTGAGGCGAGCAGCCGCATAAACGTATATTACCTTGAGAACGCCGACGCGGAGGACCTCTCAAAGGTGCTCGACGCGCTCCTCCGTCCGGTCGGCGCGCCGCAGCAGGGCCAGCCCTCGCCTGCTGGAGGCGCGCCGCAGCTCACGCAGGAGCTCACCGGCAGGATGAGCATAACGCCGAGCAAGACCACAAACTCTCTCATCATCATGGCCTCTCCGGCTGATTACCAGAACATCGTCCAGGTCATAGAGAAGCTCGACAGGAGGCCCCGACAGGTCTTTGTCGAGGCCATGATAACCGAGGTCACCGTAGACAAGGCCATCGAGCTCGGGACCAAGTTCAGGCTTTCGGCCGAGAAGGACGGAGAGCCGGTGGTCATAGGGGGCGTGGGCTCTGTCGACGCGTCGACGGTCCAGAACATACTGAACGGCCTGGCCGGCCTCACAATAGGCGGCCTCGGCAACCTCCTTACGATACCTGTAACGAGGTCCGACGGCACGACGTTCAACCTCACGGCCCCGGGGTTCGCCGTCCTCTTCTCCCTGTCGGAGTTCAAGGACATAATAAACGTGCTCTCTACCCCTCACATACTGACGAGCGACAACTCCGAGGCCGAGATAATGGTCGGCGAGAACGTGCCGTTTCTCTCCTCGCTCGAACGCCAGACCACGACCGCCGGCCAGCCGGTGCTGCAGTCCATCGAGAGGCGCGACGTCGGCATAAGGCTCCGCATACGCCCGAAGATAAGCGAGGGAGACTTCGTCAGGCTCGACATCTACCAGGAGATTTCCGCCATCTCTCCGTCGAGGACCGCCGGCGCGGCGGACATAATAACGACCAAGAGGTCGGCGCAGACGAGCGTCGTGGTAAAGAACAACCAGACCGTTGTCATAGGAGGCCTCATTCAGAACAGGGACACCAACAACACCACCAAGGTCCCGCTCCTCGGAGACATACCGCTTTTAGGCTGGCTCTTCAAATCGAATAGGGACCAGAAGCAGAAGACGAACCTGCTGGTCTTCATAACCCCTTACATAATTGAGGATTTCAGGGGGCTCGAGGACCTGCGGGAGAAGAAGCTGAGGGAGTTCGACAAGAACGGGCCGAACGCCATCAAGAAGGAACGGCCTGAAGATCTATTCAAGAAGAAAAGCAGGGTGGAAGGCAATGGATAACGAAGTCTTTGAGGCGGCGGCGGGGGGCGGATTTCACCGCATAAAGGAGATAAGGGACGAATACGTAGACCCGGCGATACTCGAAAAGGTCAGCCTGAGCTACGTGAAGAAGAACATGGTGATGCCGCTCAGGGTAAAAGACGGTCATCTGCTCGTGGCCCTCGCCGGGCCGCGCGGCATGTTCACGGTGAACGAGCTCGAGCGCATAACAGGCTTTCCCGTGAAACCTGTCTTTGCCGACGAGAAGGAGATAACAGACGCGATAAACAGGTTCTTCGACAGGCTCTCCGGCTCGGCTCAGGAGGTCATTGACGGCCTCGGAGTGAACATCGACGCCATATCGACGGCCTGGGAAGAGCCCACGGACCTTGTAGACCTCGCCGACGAAGCCCCCATAATAAAGCTCCTGAACTCGCTCCTCTTTAAGGCCGTGAAGGACAGGGCGAGCGACATACACATCGAGCCCTACGAAAAAGAGGTCGAGGTGCGCTTTAGGATAGACGGCGTGCTCTACCCGGTGCTCACGCCCCCGAAGAGCATACAGGAGGCGCTCTCGAGCAGGGTTAAGATAATGGCCGGCCTCGACATCGCCGAAAAACGCCTGCCGCAGGACGGCAAGATACGCCTCCTCGTGGCCGGCAAGGACGTCTACGTCAGGGTCTCCGTGATACCGACCTCTTTCGGCGAGCGCATAGTCCTCCGTATACTCGACAGGAAATCCGAGATAATAAAGCTCGAGAGGCTTGGCCTCAATCCCTCTCAGGTCTCCGCCATCGAAGGGCTGCTGGCGCGAAACAGCGGCATAATCCTCGTCACCGGCCCGACGGGTTCCGGCAAGACCACTACACTCTACTCCGCCATAGGCAGCATAAACTCCACTGTCCGGAACATCATCTCGATCGAGGACCCTGTCGAGTACCAGTTGAAGGGCATCGGCCAGGTCCACGTAAACCCGAAGATAGGCCTGACCTTCGCCCACGGCCTGCGCTCGATACTGAGGCAGGACCCGGACGTCATAATGATCGGCGAGATAAGGGACAGGGAGACGGCCGAGATAGCGATACAGGCCTCCCTCACGGGACACCTCGTGCTCTCGACCCTTCATACCAACGATACCGCGAGCGCGGTCACCAGGCTCGTCGACATGGGCATAGAGCCATTCCTGGTCGCCTCTTCCATATCAGGCATACTCGCCCAGAGGCTCGTGAGGCTCCTGTGCCCCGAGTGCAAGCGTAGCTACAGCCCGGCGCCAGAGGAAGTGAAGCTCTTCAGGACGCCCCCTTCAAGGCTCTACGCGGCCGCAGGCTGCGAGAAGTGCTTTGACACGGGCTACTACGGCAGGAGCGGCATATTCGAGTTCCTCATCCCGGGGTCCGAGATGCGCCCCATGATACTTAAGAACCAGGACGCTGACACGCTCAAGAGGTACGCGCTCTCAAGGGGCATGAAGACCATGGCCGAGGACGGCCTTGAGAAGGCGGCCCTCGGCATAACGAGCCTCGACGAGGTGCTCCGCGTCACGAGGGAGGACGCAGAAGCGTAGCGGATGCCGAACTTCAGTTACAGGGCCTATGACAGGGCCGGCAGCCAGGTCGCCGGCACGATAAACGCGGCAGGCGTAAAGGAGGCCGTACAGGAATTAAAGAACACGGGCCTTTACCCGACATCGGTAAACGAGTCGGGCGCGAAGGGCTCCGCGGCAAAGGGCAGGGTCAAGGCGGACGTCCTCGCCGCGTTCACCAGACAGCTCGCCACGCTCCTCGCCTCGGGCACAAGCCTCACCGAAGCCCTCTCGGTCCTCTCGGAGAACGCCGGCAACCCGAGGCTCTCATCGATCGTATTGAGCTTGAAGGAATCGATCGCGGGCGGCAGCTCCTTCGCAAAGGCGCTCGAAGCGCACGGCAACGTCTTTACGCCCATGTACCGGGGCCTGGTCGTGGCCGCGGAGGCGAGCGGCTCTCTCGAAAGCGTCCTGCCGAGGCTTGCGGACTACCTCGAGAAGAGGGCGAAGATATCCTCCGAGGTTCGCGCCGCCCTCACCTACCCCGCTCTCATGACCTTTGTCGGCGTCTCTGTCCTGGGCTTCCTGTTCGTGTTCGTCATCCCGAGGATAACCCGCATATTCGAGGAGACCGGCGCTGCCCTGCCCTTCATCACGGTAGTCCTGCTCTGGACAGCTGACCTTATAGGCGGCTACTGGCACGCCGCTATCGCGCTCTTCGGCGGCCTCGGCTGGCTGGCATGGCGCAAGGCCGGGACTCCGAAGGGTATACGGCTTATTGACAATCTGCTCCTGAAGCTCCCCTGGTTCGGCCCTATCGTCATGAGCTTCTACGTCGCGAGCTTCAGCCGCACGCTCGGGAGCCTCTTGAAGGGCGGCGTGCAGTTCTTGAAGGCCCTCGAGATAACGGCAGAGGCCGTAGGGAACAATAACTTCAGGGAGATGATCGGCGCCGCCGTAAAGGACTGCACCGGAGGCTCCGCCCTCTCGGCGAGCCTCAAGGCCTCCGGGCTCCTCCCGCCGGTCGTGGTCCACATGATAGGCGTAGGCGAACGGAGCGGCAGCCTCGACGAGATGCTCCTGAAGACAGCGGAGGCCTATGACGCCGAGTTCGAGAACGGCGTAAAGAAGTCCCTGACCCTCCTTGAGCCGGTCCTGATCCTCGTCATGGGCGTCGTGGTGGGCTTCATAGTCCTCGCGATGCTCCTTCCGATATTCGAGCTCAACCAGGTCATCCGCTGACAACCATGAAATAATGCCGTCTGCCTTGTTGCCTTAGTAGCGGCAGGAGCGGCGTACATGAAGAGTACGCCTCAATACCTAAGCTCATCGACGCGGCCAAACAATCCCGCCCCGCTTCGCAAAGCCGCAACTCCATGCGCCAAACCCTTCCGTATTTCGGTATTCACCCGAGGTAGTAATCCTTTTAATACCTTTTTTTATTCTTTGGATGGATTGTATTGCGTCCTGGCTCGGCTATCCTTATTTTTGTGAGCAACGTGGAAAAATTATTAACACGTGGCCGCAATAAATTTATCAGAGAGCCAGGGGATGAGGCTCAGGATCTGCCCGGAATGTCAAAAGGCCTTCTTCATGCCTTTCGGCGCCGAACGCACGGGATGCCCGCACTGCGGGGTCTACTTCACCGACCGCAGGGCGTCGAAGAGGGTCAAACGGGAATTCGGCCTCAGGATATCGTTCAACGGCTCGGTCTACACTGCGAGGTCCGCTGACCTTTCAGACAACGGCGCATGCGTCCTGTTCTCAGGCAGGCAGACGGACGCGGACGCCATCCTTGACGTCAACATAGGGGAACTCAGGTATTTCAGGCGGGCTGCCATTGTCTGGACAAGGCAGCTTTCAAAGACACTCGCCGCCGCTGGCCTGAAGCTCCTGTAAAAACGCGGGACACCGAATCCGCGACCGGAGGGATCCTTAAAATGACCGGACTGACAGCAAAGAATATCCTCTCGCGCCT
>Ga0209323_10001104_pt1 | contig 17772 bp, 16 predicted proteins | sample Rifsed19ft2_FD_184014 | JGI IMG/M metagenome (GOLD analysis project Ga0209323, IMG submission 184014) | Soil microbial communities from Rifle, Colorado, USA - sediment 19ft 2 (version 2) | ecosystem: Environmental > Terrestrial > Deep subsurface > Rock core/Sediment | place: Rifle, Colorado...
ACTGGGTTAAGGGATGGTCGGCTAATAAAACTACTGGACTCCTTCTGGAAGGACATTGGCAGGAACGCTATCGTCTGCTGATTAAAGTAAGTGAGGAACAAAGCAGGACGTACGTTTCCATCAGCGCACAGGTAGAGACGAAGGCGCCAGGTGGTAGTCAGGCGTATCGATGGTCCCGCATTCCATCAGATGGCGCAATTGAACAGGAATTTTTGGGGAATTTAGAAAATATTCTCGGCGAAAAGCTGAGATGAGCATTATCTTTTCTTGATATGCAGAATTTCAAACTGTTAGTTCCTCCCCCTCGATGGGGGAGTTCAGGTGGGGGTGAAGGGAAATGAATAATCGCCCTCCCTTAATCCCTCCCATCGTTCGACTGAGTTCACGACGAAGTCAAGGGAGGGATAATTTTTATTTGAGTAGACAAAAACCTAATTTCTTATGACAATAAAACAGATATTAATCACATCTTTACTACTTCCTCTGTTGGTCGTATTCAGCGCATTCATTCTGGATGCGGCAAAGGCGCAAACGGAGACAGAGCCGGCAGACAATTTTCAACTCCAGACTTACCTGACAGAAGAACAGGCGCTTGCCCTCATCTTCCCTGAATGTGACGAGATTGTAACGGATGAATTTGTTATGACACCTGAAGAAAAAAACAGCCTTGAAAAACTGCTCAGCAGAAGATTGTACGAGGATGGATTTGGGGTGTATATCGGAAAGAAGAAAGGCTCTATTCAGGGATATGCAATTATTACGGAAGAGATCGGGAAGTTCCATCCTTTTACCTTTGTTGTTGGCGTGGGCACGGATGGGAAAATTACTAATATAGCTGTCCTGGTTTACCGTGAGAGCCGCGGCGGAGAGATTGCCAAAAAGCGTTTTCTCTATCAGTTCATGGGGAAATCCTTCAAAAATCCAATCAGGATCAACAAGGATATTATCAATATTACCGGGGCTACCATGTCTGTGCAGTGTATGTGTGCAGGGGTAAGAAAGGTAATTGCTGTTATTAATGAATATTATCTCAGCGGTAAAAGAAATGTGAGCGACCTCAAGGTGGCGAGTGGTCATGTGGTAACACCCGTAAAAGAACAGTCCATTGAAGAAACAAACAAATCTCAAAATGCAAATAATAATCTCCCTTTAACAAAGGGAGAGGGAGGTGGATTTTCAGAGGTAAAACTCATTAAGCAAACCCGCATGATTATGGGCACCTTTGCCGAGGTGTCCATATATTCTCATGATGAGAAAACCGCTGGCAAGGCCATTGAGGGTGCGTTAGATGAGATGGAACGCATGGATCGCATCATGAGCAACTACAAAAATGACAGCGAACTTTCAAAGGTAAACAAAAAGGCTGCAAAATCGCCTGTTCCCTGTAACACAGAACTCCTTGATGTCATAGAACAATCGCAGTATTACAGCGAATTGAGCGGCGGCGCCTTTGATATTACCGTATCTCCAATTGTTGCACTCTGGGGATTTTTTCGTGAAAAAGGGCATGTGCCACCAGATAAGGAGATAGAAAAACTTCTGCCTGCTGTCTCTTATAAGAATATTGTAGTAAAGAAAAATGCCGAGACTAAAAAGTCAGGTACCGTATTCTTTAAAGACATAAAGACCCAAATCGATCTGGGCGCCATTGGGAAGGGATATGCCGTTGATAAGGCGTTAGAGATTATTAAGAAATGCGGTGTCGATAATGGCTGTATCAATCTCGGCGGAAATATTTATGTCCTTGGTACACCACCTGGTAAAAATGCGTGGAAGATTGGCGTGCAGCATCCGCGGAACGTGAATGAAATCTTAGGCTATCTTGAACTCAAAAACGAGGCAACGGCTACATCAGGGGATTACGAACGATTCTTTGAGTTTAACGGAAAACGGTATTCCCACATCATAAACCCGCAGACGGGAAGACCGGTGAGCGGTACCATTGCAACAACGATTGTGGCCCCCACAGGCACTGAGGTTGATGTGCTGTCGACCATCGTCTTTGTTTTAGGCCGTGAAAAAGGTTTAGAACTTATCAAAAAGATTCCCAATGCAGATGCCATGATTGCGTATGAAGAAAAGGATGGGAAAATAGCAATAGATATGACGCAGGGATTTAAGGACAAATTCAAAAAAATTGGTAATAGTTCACCGGAGGAAAAAGATTTGACAAGATAACAGGATAGACATGATATAAATTAAATTAATTTCTGACAGGATACACAGGATTGCTTTTTAGCTTATTTTTATCTTGTTAATCCTGTATATCCCGTCTAAGATAGCTGAACTATTACGGTTTTTTGTAGGAGAAAACAATGTCAAGCGGCATGTGGTCACTTCCGATCAGTAATAAGATTTTTTTCACCTTTTTCCTGTCCATCATTACCATAGCCATTGGGCTTGGTTTTTTGAATTATTATGAAAGGACCGGCTTTTCCCAGGAAAAGACCGTGCGCTATTATTGCGGCGACGAAGAGGAAGATTTAAACAGACCAGTATCTGAAGAAGAAAACAGGGCGAGGCTGGAGGAAGGGCTTGCCTTCCCAAAGTCCTATCGGGAACTTTTGGAGGTAACCCACACCCACATTTTTTCAATCCCTATTGTGGTATTTATACTCTCTCGTATCCTTGCAATGACGCATTCGCGCGAGGGATTAAAGATTACGATTTATGGCGTCTCTTTTATGGGTATTATCCTGAACCTGGCAGCCCCATGGCTCATCAGATATGCATGCCCTCACTTTGTGATTACCTTTACCATTTCCAACATCCTCCTCATCCTGAGCTTCGGCGCCTATATCTTTATTCCCCTCTATGAAATGTGGTTCAGAAAAGACCATGATGGTTTAGCAGATTAAAAGTAAATTTATATTGGTTTGAGGATAGGGCGAATAATATCTATTTTCTTGCAGTGAAATAGCGAATTTGCTATAAGACAGCCATATTGGGCTATAATATTTTATCAAATCAATCAGAGGACAGAAACTTTGAAGTTACCAGTGATTATCGAATCTTGGAAAAAAGGGTCGTGGTATTTGGCGCGTGTACCGGAACTGGACTTTATATCACAAGGGAGAACACCAGAGGAAGCAAGAAAAAACCTCCTCGATGTTATTAGCATACAATTTGAAGAGATGAAAAATATGGGAACTCTTGAGGAATATTTGCAAGAGTGCGGGTTTGAAGTGAAGGACGATGCGCTATCCCCTCAGATTGAAATTATAGGGTTTGAAAAATCAGTAATATCGGTGTCATGATGCCGAGAATAACCCCCGTTGATTATAAAACCCTTTTAAAAATATTTCAGATGTATGGTTGTAATTACAAACATAAAAGAGGGTCACATCATATTCTGAGCTATACGGGGGCAAGGCGAGCTGTTGTTATTCCCGAATATGATGAAATAGATATAGAAATAATAAAAAACAATATGCGTACCGTTGGTATGACAAGGGAACGGTACTTTGAATTGCTCAATAAAGCATAACTATATATGTTGAGTTTCTCCCCTCAAACCAACCTTACACGACCAGAATAAAGATATAATAATAAATTATTACCAAGTAAATCCATCTGATGCGGTAAACCGTTCCATTGGTTTTAGGCATTAGGCAGCAATAAATAATAAATTCTATCGTGACTATTCGCGTCCATTCGTGGCTAATAGTTTTTTTAAAAACGGTTTTCGATTCGTTGGGTTTTAACGTACAATTTATTTAAAGTGAAAATTGTGTACTAATGGCTCAACGGATAATTGATAAGATACGTAACGCAGTCAAATCGGGTAACTATGATATGACACACCATGCTACCGAAGAAATGGCGGAGGATGAACTTGGAATTTATGATATTGAATGTGCCATTTTAAAGGGTAATATTATCAAAAAAGAAACAGATGATCCGCGTGGTGTCAAATTTGTAATTAAAGGAGTTGGTGTTGATCCTGTATACATCTATAGGAATAGTCGGTCGATTCAAGGAAACAGGAGTGTTTCTGATTATAACAGTTTACAAAATCACTTAATTTCGGAGAAAAGGAATGTATGGCTATACATGTGAATATTGTGATGGTGTTGTAAAGGAAAAATTGGTAAAAAAGGAAGTATTTAAGCACAAAACTGGTTTTATTATGCTTGAAAATGTACCTGTTGGTGTTTGCGATAAATGTGGCTATCGATATTATCATTCTACGATATTGCAGAGAGTCGAAGAAATTGCCAATGGGAAACGGCTTCCTGAAAGGACAGAAATCATTCCAGTTGCTCAATTAGGATAAAAAAAAGCATATTGTCTGATATAAGTTCAACCCTTTACTAATTGCCCAGGAAAAAGTACTTCGTCAAATTTAATTTTTGCGGCTATTCGCGTCCATTCGTGGCTCATAATCATCTTATTTATTACCAATACAAATCGTATCCTGTTTCATGGTAAAAAAGAACCTGCTTCAATAGCAAGATTAAAGACCCCCGGTTGCACTCCGTAATTATTCTGGTTTTAATGTTTGTTTTATCCACATATTAAGATCATTTATCCTGCCGTGCTTCATTGCGCTCCCGTTGCTCTCCCGCTCCACGAAGCACGTGATTGCTGATATAATAATATTGAAATTTCTTTTAAAGAGCATATACTCATAGCTGTCAAAAAAAGATAATCTGTAATTGAGTCACCCTTGAAAAAGTGGTAATAAGCAAAATGAATTACGAACAAAATCATCTTTATCTATCCAAAATCTGGTGGGTAATGATGAAAGAATCATCCATATAAACAAGTTTACAGTAATTCAAAAAGCCAATGACACAAATTGAGGACATATCAGAAGCCGACTGTAAAAAGTTATCGACTAAAATTCGTGAGAACATTTTCAAACCTGTCAACACATATAAGACAACCTTTATTTTGTGTGGAGCAGACATTACTCAAAAAGACAAAATGAGATACAAATTTTCACAAGCTCTTGGTGGTTGGTGGTATTCATATCAATACGACATCTTTTACCCAGAAGACATTTTTGAGGAGTTGCTTTATAGTTCGAAAACAAAGGATTTGCTTTCACTTGAAAATCTCTTAGCCGATAGTGTTGACGCAGTTGTAATAATTCCTGAAAGTCCAGGTTCATTTGCGGAATTGGGAGCATTTGCAAACGATGAAAAGCTAAGAAATAAGCTTATTTGTATTATTGACAAAAAGTATAAAAAAGACAAAAGTTTTATCAATCAAGGACCACTCAAATTGGTGAAGAAGGCCAATAAACACGGTTTGATTTTTATTGATCCTGATGACATTGAAAAAGAAGTTGAGAACCTCTGCACCTCTCTCAAAAAGATGAAGAAAAGCAGTAGTAAAGTAAGTGATAAAATCACCTTATTACAACTTGGCAACTTTTTGCTTCCAACAATATATTTATTAGAACCTGTTTCAAAAAACACTTTAATAAATCTTGTAAAAAACGCAACAGAAGATGAAGTTGATCCATTTCAAACAACGACAATAGCATTAACAAGTTTAACAAAAAAGCGTCAAGTTGAACTAACACCTACTGGTTATAAATTAACTGCGTTGGGGGTCAAAGACTTTTTAAGTTTTCGTAAGACTAGCAGTAGATTTAAAACTCAAGATAAAACAGTAGCAATTGACGAACTAAGATTAGAAATATTAAATTTGAAAAACAGAAAAAAGAAATTGAAGGTATAGGGTAAGTTCTTTTTAGACACTTCGGTGAGTGGATGTTGTTTCGGCATCCGAGTTCTAAACAAAACTTTATAATTGCAAATTTAAATTGTTTCCTCCTTTTCTCGGAAACATTTTAAATTCACGCAAAAGTTATGTAGTACTATGTAGTAAAAAGAACTCCCTTATCCTTCATTAAATTATGAGCAAGAAAGAGAACATAAAACTAAATATGCTTGGATTCCCAGTAATCACGACTATTGATGATTTTTCTGAAATCACGCATATTTCAAAATATACGATTTTTCAGCTTTCTTTTCATTCAGACAAATACTACAAGACATATTCGATACCAAAGAAATCGGGCGAACCTAGAACAATTAGTCAACCGAGTAAAAAATTGAAAGGGCTTCAATCTTGGATATTGGTAAACATTTTAAATGAGTTAAAAGTTTCTAGCTCTTGTAAAGGTTTTGAAAAAGGGAGTTCTACAGCCAATAATGCAGAACCCCATAAAGGAGCAAATACAATTTTAACTCTTGACCTAAAAGACTTTTTTCCGACAGTAAAGCGAAACCAAGTATATAGCATTTTTAAAGCTGTCGGATATAATAAGACTATATCGACTATACTGACAAATATTTGCACATTTGAAGGTGCTTTGCCACAAGGAAGCCCCTGCTCTCCTAAACTTGCTAATCTATCAGCGTGGTCACTTGATGTTCGCATTCAAGGATACGTTGGTAAAAGAGGTATAAGCTATACACGATATGCAGATGATTTGTCATTTTCAGGACTAAGTCCTGAAAAAGTTGTAAAGATTATTCCTATGATAAAAGTCATAATTGAAAATGAAAATTTTGTTGTTAATCCTTCAAAGACAAGAGTTGCTGGTGCGGCAAGAGCAAAAAGAGTTACAGGTTTAATTATTTCAAATGACACTTTTGGAATAGGGAAACAAAAATACAAAGACTTGCGAGCCAAAATCCATCATTTGACTCTGCCGGAGGAACAGACAAATGAAAAACTTGTATTTGAAGTTGGTGGTTGGCTTTCATATTTAAATAGTGTTGACAAGAAAAGGTTACAAAAAGCAAAAAATTATATCGCTTATCTTGCAGACAAGCATCCTAAAACATTAGTATCCAAACTTAAACGATGAAAGGAACTACAGCCAACATTGGGTTTAAAAAATGCGGGGTGCATTGGGTAATTCAGCGTTTGTGCTTCTATCAAAATAGGATTTCAGTTTTTCTTTTGTCTCAAAGAAACTAAAAAACGTTCTATAGGATTCCTTGCTTTCTTTATTTGATATGGCAAAAAATATGATTACGATCCAAGCGACCTGAAAGATTGGAAGTTTTTGGATTTGAATTAAAGCTATGGGAAATAATTTTTTATCAAAAGGATCGGTTTGGCGAAAGTGGGATTTGCAAATCCATACCCCTGAAACGAAACTTGCCGATCAATACAAGGCCAATGAAGACATTGATGTTTGGGATAAATTCGTTGATTGTCTCAAAAAATCTGATGTGTCTGTTTTTGGCGTTGCCGATTATTTTTCTGTTGATGGTTATGTAAAACTTCTTGAGAAAATTAAAGGGAACAAAGATTTTAAAGATAAGGTTTTCTTTCCTAATATAGAATTCCGACTTGATATAAGCACCAACACGAGCAGTGAGGAAATTAATATCCATCTGATTTTTGATAATGATAACAAGTGCAAAATTGAAGACATTAAAACATTCCTCTCAATGCTAGAAACAGCCAACACTAAAAGCAATGGCTCGCATTACCACTGTACACCGGAAGATATAGCTTACTTGGGCTACGATAAGGCTTGCATCTCTTTGGACAAGCTCAAAAAAACCCTAAAGGAAACTTTTGGAAACGACAAACCTTATTTAATCGTCGGGGCTTCAAATGGAACTGGCGGCATACGAGCAAATACACAATCCCCTAGAAAAATGGGGTTGTCTGATGAGGTAGATAAGGATTGTGATTTTTTCTTTGGACGCGAACAAGACCGAGAATATTTTTTGAAAAAGGATCGGTACGAGGACAAAACAATCAAAGCTATCCCTAAGCCGGTAGTAGGCACTTCTGATTGTCATTCCTTTGATGATTGTGAAAATTTTCTAGGCAAGCAATATAAAAAAGACGATACGCTTGTCAAAGATATTACTTGGATCAAGGCGGACGCGACTTTTGAGGGATTAAGGCAAATACTTTTTGAGCCGGTTGACAGAGTTGCTTTTGGTTATGAAAAGCCAGAGGCGAAAAAATCTTACTTTCTCATTGATAAGGTTCGGTTCATTGATAATACAGGACAAGATAATTTTCCGGCTGCCGCAATCGAAATCAACCACAATCTTGCGGCGATAATCGGAGGAAAATCGACAGGAAAATCCTTGTTGCTGTACTATACGGCAAAAACCATTGATCTACAGGAAGTTAAAAACAGATTTACCGATCATCCCACTGCTACACAATATAATTTTGATGACTCGCCGGATTTTAATTTTGAAGTTATGTGGGCGGACGGCGAGAGCACCTACCTTAAAAGCGTTGAGGGCAACGCTAATGAAAGCGAAAGAAAGATTCTATACATACCGCAAAATTATCTCAATAAGCTTTCGGAGAAAAACGTTAAAAGCCGAGAAACGCTGAATAAGTTTGTCAGAGATGTTTTATTGCAGGATGAAGCGGTAAGCGATAAATATGAAAGTAATCTTTCGCAAATAAAGAGTTTTTCCAAATCAATCCCTGTCAGCGTTACCAGTTTGTATCAGCTCAAACAGGAAATTGCGGAAATCGATGAAAACATCAAGCAACTTGGGGAAGAAAAGGGTATTAAAAAATATCTTGCCCAACTGCAGAAAGAGGCGGACGAAATCAAAAATAAATCTGGACTTTCGGAACAAGAAATCAAAGACTACGAACAGCTTTTGAGCAAAGGAAAAGAAGCGACAACCGGCATTGCGATTTTGTCCGAAGATAAAAAGAGCCTTGCCATATTCAAGCAAAACATTTCGCAACAATTAGTGAGCTTGGAAGAATCGACGAACGAGCAAGCCGCCTACATCGGCAATGAGACGGTCAAAGACGAGTTTACGCGCGAATTTAACGGCTTAGGCCAAATCAAAATTAATCTTCTGGCTTCCGTGGATAAAATCACGGCCTCTATTGACGCAAAAGTTGAAAATAGAAAAAAGGAACTGGAAAAGATCAAAAAAGACCTTGTGCCGTTCATGGCAAAAGTTAAATTGCAGGACGAATTGAGGAAAAAGAACGATGCCGTCAAAGAGGAACAAAAGAAGCTGGACAAAATCGCCCTTGAAAAGAAAAGTCTTGAATCAAAAAAAGGCAATTATGGGAAAGAAAAGAAATCTCTAGTTGAGATATACAAGAACATTTTTGGTGTTTACGACTCAACGAGAAATGAATTTAAAAAATATGAGAACAACTTTGAGGATATTTCTCTCAACGTCTCGGTTGGCTTTAATGAACAGAGGTTTAACGATGATGTCATACATAGCTGTTTGAATAAGCTGGATATTAAAAGAAATATTAACGGTGTTGCTTGGAAAGATGAGTACGAATACCAATATGACCCAAGCACCCACATAACTTTTATTTCGGATGTTTTTGACGCTGTGGTTGATGGAAAGATAAAAACCGTCAAAAATAAATCGCCTAAAGACGCTATTGTAAAAGTTTTGGACGACTATTTTGATTTGGACTTTAAAATTGCCTACAAAAATGATCCGCTCGACAAAATGTCGCCGGGTAAAAAGGGACTTGTCCTTTTGCGACTCTTGATTGATTTAAGCAACGAGGAATGGCCCATACTTCTTGACCAACCCGAAGATGATTTGGATAACAGGTCAGTTTATGAGGATCTTGTTTCCTTTGTGAAGAAAAAGAAGAAGCACAGACAAATTATTATTGTTACACATAATCCTAATTTGACAGTTGGCGCAGATGCCGAAGAAATAATCGTAGCTAACCAAGATGGACAGGAGAGGGGGCGAGAAAACAAAAAGTATAAATTTGAGTATGTTTCCGGCGCATTGGAAAATACCTTTGAATTGTCGGAAACTCAAGAAAAAGCTATATTGTTTAGGAAAGGTATCCGGCAGCACGTTTGCGAAGTGCTTGAGGGAGGAAAAGAAGCCTTTCAAAAACGAGAACGAAAATATGGCTTTGATTCTTAACCCACCCACCGCCCAATTTGAGGCTCCGCCGCCACCCGAAAAAATCGCTGGGGGTTTCCAGCAGACAGGCAAAGTAGTTGTGCTAATTTTGTGCTAAAATCAATCTAAAAGGGTAGAATTAATTGAAATGAATAGAATTGATATAACGCCAACAATACTTTAATTTTCAAGATAAAACAGGAAACCAGCCCAATATCAAGGATTTCAAATTTTTAATATTTCACGTTTGAACCCACATTTAGAAAAACCTGAAGACTTGCGACTTGACATTATTTCTTCGAACCCAAAGTAAAAAAGAGAATTGATAGTGGTTCTAAAAGGTGGGTTCAAGTTGCAACCTTGAACCCGCGAAGGGGCATCATTCCATTCTGAATTGCAACTCTATAGAACGATTTTGATGGGTTCGCTTAACCCATTCTACGTACTTGGGCTGGTTCAATATTGCAGACTTCGTCGTGAGTGCTCAGTCGAACGATTGAACCACACGGTTTAACAGGACTATGGGTCTTGAGCCAACACAAACCGTGAACAATGCCAAACATTTCGGTTCAATCGAGGACGATTGAACCAGCCGAAGATAGATACAAGAAATTCAGATATCACCCAAAAGGTGAGTATATGTTTTTGTTTAAGTCTTTGAAATATCTGCGCAAATCTGTGTCCAACTGCATTTTTTGGGTTTCATATCAAAAACCTTTCCCTTGCTTTTTTATGGTCGCGGTATAAAATAACGATAGTTGACCGCAAAGTTTGCGGAGACTTCGTCGTGAGCTCAGTCGAACGAACGCAGATAAAAACGGAAAAATAACCACAGAGACACAGAGGTCACGAGGATAAGGAGAAAGGGAGAAACGGGGAAGACTGAGGAAGAATCAAGAGGCTGGAATGTAACCGGATGAAGATAAAATATTCAAAGGAAGCTGATATTGTTCTGATAGAGCTTAGAGAGGGTACCCTTGGGGACTCAATAGATTTGAAGGAGGGTGTAATTCTTCATCTTGATAAGCAGGGTTTGCCGCTTGAAATTGAAATACTTGATGCTTCCAAGCTTGTAACACTGAAAGAAATAAGCGTGATGACGCCTGTAGAGACTGGAAAATAATATTGACGTACTATAATGAGGAGGCTGTTATGAAGGCGGTTGTCTTTTATGAAAATGGCGGCGTAGACAAATTAACTTATACAGATGTGGAGAAACCAAAGATTTCTCCCTATGAAGTGCTGGTGAAGGTGAAGGCGTGTGCCCTAAACCATTTGGATATCTGGGTAAGGCAGGGATTGCCTGGCATAGAAATTCCCATGCCGCATATCCCGGGCAGCGATAGTGTCGGCGAGGTGGCCGAGGTGGGAATAGAAGTCAAGAAATTCAGGGTGGGTGATAGGGTGATTATTGCCCCCGGCGTTCGTTGCAGGAAGTGTGTGTATTGCATTACGAACAACGACAGCATGTGTAGCAGTTTTAAACTTATGGGATTCCAGGTACAGGGCGGTTATGCCGAGTATGCAAAGGCGCACGTGGATAATATTATCCCCATCTCAAACAAGTATTCTTTTGAGGAGTGGGCGGCTATCCCACTGGTATTTTTAACTGCATGGCACATGCTCATTACGCGGGGACAACTCAAACCCGGTGAGAATGTATTGATCCATGCCGCTGGCAGTGGCATTGGAAGCGCCGCTATTCAAATTGCCCGTCTGGCTGGTGCACGTGTGATTACCACAGCACGGGGGAGTGAGAAACTGAAAAAGGCAAAACAGTTAGGCGCTGATGAGGTTATCGACTATTCGAAAGAAGATTATGGAGAAAAGGCCAAAAATTTAACGGATAATAAGGGGGTAGACCTTATCTTCGAACATATTGGCCCGGATACGTGGGAAAAGAATCTGCAATGTCTTGTGAAGGGCGGGAGGATGGTGGTGTGTGGCGCAACAAGCGGTCCTTCAACGACGATGGACATTCGATCCTTGTTTATGAAACAGCATTCGATTATCGGCTGTTATTTAGGCAGTAAAAAAGAACTTCTGGACGTACTGAATCTGGTAGAGTTTGGAAGGTTGAAGCCTGTGGTGGACAGTGTATTCCCATTGAAAGAGGCCGCAGCAGCCCAACAGAAGATGCTGAACAGGGAGAATTTTGGAAAGATTGTTTTAAAAATATAGAGAAACAAACCTCAGATCAATAAAACTTGTCCTCATGAAAATGGGGAACCATTTGAAACCACAGATACCAGTTTTCACGAGGACAAGTTTCGCAGACTTCGTCGTGAGCGCTCAGTCGAACGATTTCACGGATTTGCAATACTCATCAATTTCCAAAGTTTGATTGTGTTTTTTGGTAGCAGTTCAGCCCCCTCCCCTAACCCCTCCCACAAGGGGCGGGGGAAAAATGTTTCCTCCCCCTGTCCCCCCCACTGAGGGGGAGAAAGGGGGAGGGGGGATGCTAGGTGGGGTGCTGAACTATTATGTTTTTTGTCTGTGTAATCTGTGGTTTCTTTTAAACCTGACTGATAAACACATCTCAATCATATCCCCCAAAAAGCCTTGCATATTGTGTCTGGATTGATATAATTTATTTTTTATATTTGGCGTTACTGAAATCAACAGGATTGGTGCAATGAATGTAAATACTGCGAAAAAAACCGACTACGTCTTTAAAGCGCCCAGGGGCACAGAAGACGTATTACCGGAAAAATGGGCTTTATGGAGAAAGCTTGAGGAGGCTGGTCGAAAGGAGTTCGAACTCTGCGGATACTATGAAATCCGCACTCCTATTTTCGAAGATACTCGTTTGTTCGTCAGGAGTATTGGAGAGGCTACTGACATTGTCGAAAAGGAGATGTACACCTTTGCTGATAGTGAGGATTCCAGTATAACCCTGCGTCCTGAAAGCACAGCCCCTGTGATGCGCGCATATCTGGAGTACGAATTGCATAAGACCAAAAAATTCCAAAAGTTTTATTATATCGGCCCGCAATTCAGAAAAGAACGGCCACAGGCTGGAAGGCTTCGGCAATTTCACCAGATGGGGTTAGAAGCGGTAGGAGCCAGTGACCCGTTGTTGGACGTGGAAACTATCAGTGTAGCTACCCGGATATTCGACCGCATAGACCTTAAGGGGTATCAGGTCAAGATTAACTCCATTGGCTGCGAGAAATGCAGGCCGGTGTTTAGAAGTATCCTCAAGGAAAAACTCTGTGAACACGAGAAGGCGCTCTGTGAGCTCTGTCAATCACGGCTCAACCGGAACGTCTTTCGTATCCTGGATTGTAAAAACGAGAAATGCAAAACGATCAGTCATCACATGCCTTCGATTAATGACTATTTGTGTGGAGAATGTCAAACTCATGCGAAGACCGTGAGGGAAGCTCTTCTGGAAATCGGTATTCCATACATTGTCGATGCCCATCTGGTACGGGGGCTGGACTATTATACCAAGACCGTTTATGAAATCACCCACTCTTCTCTAGGCGCTCGCGATGCCATATGTGCAGGCGGGCGATATGATAATCTGATTTCAGATCTTGGGGGACCGTCTATTGGTTCGGTTGGATTTGCCATCGGTATGGAGGCGACGATCCTTGCGCTTGAAAATGTTACAGCAAAAAAGAACAAACTCATTAATCAGGAGGTTTGTGGCCCTTCTCCCGCGGTGTATATTGTTTCTATCGGTGAAGAAACAAGAAAACAATGTTTCTCATTGCTTAACCTCTTAAGGAGATCCAACATTTCTGCAGATTTTGATTACGAAGGCAGAAGTCCCAAGGCACAGATGCGTACGGCGAACAAATTGGGGGTAAAATACGTGATTGTGCTGGGTCCCGACGAATTAGCCCGCGGCGACGTTAAGATCAAGATAATGGAAACAAGCGAAGAAATCTCACTCAAACAAAACGAAGTCCTCAAGTGGTTCCTGAATAGACAATCGCCCCAGACCTAAGCAGAAGAGCCGAAATAAAAATGTATAGGAATTTTCATTTTATTTAAGCTGGTTATACGATGTATGGCATAGAGAATCCCCCTTAGAAAAGGGGGCTAGGAGGTTGTAAACTTGTCCTCGTGAAAACGGGGATAGCCCAGAAAAAACACAACCCCCTGAATCCCCCTTTGTTAAGGGGGACTTAAACGGAATAATTTGTAGAAACTTACACAAAAATTTTACAGGATAGTACTAAATAAATATGTCTAAATTGAAACGAACACATACCTGTGGTCAATTGCGTTTAAAAGATGAGAAATCAACCGTAGCCCTGTTTGGCTGGGTAAGCAGTGTCCGCGATCATGGCGATTTAATCTTCATCGATTTGCGCGACCGATATGGCATTACTCAGGTGGTCTTCAGTCCTGATAAAGGAGAAGATTTTTTTAAAATTGCCGGCCAATTACGACACGAATACGTTGTGTCCGTACGAGGAATTGTCTCTTCCAGACCACCAGGCACAGTAAATCCTAACCTGGACACAGGGGAGATAGAGGTATATTCCGATACCGTAGAGATATTAAATAAATCAGAAACGCCTCCATTCGAGATTGTGGATGATAGTAATGTATCATTAGAGTTGCGATTGAAACACCGTTACCTGGATCTGCGGCGTCCCATAGTGCAAAAGCGATTGATCTTCCGCCATAAGATATGTCAAACAATACGTGAATATCTCGGCAGTTTGGATTTCGTCGATATTGAGACGCCCGTATTGACAAAGAGTACGCCGGAGGGGGCAAGGGATTACCTGGTGCCCAGCAGGGTCAATCTTGGAAAGTTTTACGCGCTACCCCAGTCGCCCCAGCTTTTCAAACAAATCCTCATGGTAGCGGGCTATGATCGTTACTTTCAGATCGTACGCTGTTTCCGCGACGAAGACCTCCGTGCGCAGCGGCAGCCGGAGTTTACGCAAATGGATATGGAGATGTCCTTCGTAGATGAAGGTGATATTATCCAGGTCATCGAGGGACTCATTGCTGCGATTTTTGATAAGGTTATTGGAAAAAGGATTACCATCCCTTTCCCCAGGATTTCTTACAAAGAGGCCATGACTTCTTACGGCTGTGATGCACCCGATCTGCGTTTTGGCATGAAGATTAAAGATATATCCGATATCGTTCAGAAGTCTGATTTCAAGGTATTTTTGGATACGATTAAATCTGGTGGACAGGTGCGCGGTATCAATGCCGTTGGGTGCAGTAATTACTCAAGAAAAGACATTGATGATTTAACGGCCTTTGTCGGTCAATTCGGGGCAAAGGGACTTGCCTGGTTCAAGGTAGAGGAAACGGGCTTAAATTCTTCGATAACAAAATTCTTTCCAATTGACGTCCAGCAAAAGATACAACAATGTATGGATGCTAAAAAAGGAGATTTGCTCCTCTTCGTTGCCGATAAACCAAAGACAGTATCTCAATCGCTTGCACAATTGAGGCTGCATCTGGGGCATAAAAACAAACTTATTGATACCAGTGCATTCAATTTCTCATGGGTTGTGGACTTCCCGTTGTTTGATTATAACGAGGATCAAAAACGTTATGAGGCGCTTCATCATCCGTTTACCTCTCCCCAACCCGATGATCTTTCCTTTATGGAAGAAAAGCCCTTAGAGGCGAAGGCTCGGGCGTATGACCTGGTGCTCAACGGCGTAGAACTAGGCGGTGGAAGTATTCGTATTCACATACCTGAGGTACAAAAGAGGGTTTTCCGTCTGCTTGGTATAGACGATGAGAATGCATATAAGAAATTTGGATTTTTGCTCGATGCACTGAAGTATGGCGCACCTCCTCATGGCGGGATTGCGTTAGGGGTAGACCGCATGGTTACCTTGTTATTACGGCTTGACGATATTCGCGAGGTTATCGCATTCCCGAAGACACAGAAGGCCACATGTCTCATGACTGATGCGCCATCTGAGGTCGATGCGCAACAACTGAAAGAATTAGGTATACGTCTGGCATAACTATAAAGGTAAATATTCCCGAGGCATTGTCCTAGACTAAAGAAAATGTGTGAAACCACAGATTTCACAGATTACATAGTTTCTTGGTTATAGTCTGAAAATCACTCATAATTTTGACAATAGTTTTTTGGTAATTAAATTAAAGAAGAGACAATGAAAAAAATCGTTACCATCTATAAGATAACTGACACCGAAAAACAGGATGAAAAAAGTTTGAAATATTGGAAATCTAAATCAATAAAAGCAAAAATAGATGCAATAAATCAATTAAGAAGATTTTATTGCGAGCTAAAAGGCCTAAATCCCGATGAACAAAGACTTCAACGAGTTTTTAGAATTACTCAATTATCACAAAGTTAAATATGTGATAGTAGGAGCGCATGCGGTTGGAATCTATTCAAGACCACGTTCTACGGGCGATTTAGATATTTTAATTGAAGTAACTCCAAGAAATGTAGCAAGGATAGTGAAAGTTCTGAATGCTTTTGGTTTTGGAGGTTTGGGATTAACTATAGATGATTTTCTTAAAAAAGACATGATAATACAGCTTGGTTATGAACCGGTAAGGATAGATATATTAACCTCTGTTTCTGGTGTAAGCTGGAACGAAGTTTGGAAGAACAGAGTAAAAGGAATTTTTGGAAGCTCCAATATTCCGGTTTGTTTTATCGGTAAAACTCAGTTAATAAAAAACAAGAAAAAAACTGGTAGATTACAGGATTTGGCGGATGTTAAACAATTGGAAAAGGTTTTAAATCAAGCAAAAATATAACTATGAAAAAACAATTACTTATGTTGCTTATCGGCGCTACCTGTGTGGTGTTTTTGGCCTCCCTAAGTTTTTTTATATACTTAAAACGTTTACACCGTTCTGTGGCTTATTTCCAAACGGTGGGAGAATATGTACAACAGGGTAAACTTGATGACGCTATTGCCATCTTGAAAGACACCTTGAGCAAGAACCAGCGCATTGCAGAGGCCCACGCTGCACTGGGGATGATTTACAATAAAAAAGACATGCTCGACGAGGCGCTTTCAGAACTGAAAACGGCATTGAATATGAAGCCTGATCTGATTAATATCTATCAGGAAATGTATCTAATCTACAAGAAGAAGGGCATGGAAAAGGAGGCTGAAAGCGCCTTGAATTCTTACGAAAAACTCAAAGGAAGCCGGTAAAATTTATTGTGCATGGCTAGCACAAAATGTTAATATTAAATAGACAAGTTCAAATAGCGATTTAGGGAGAATTAATGTATTTTCCGATGAAAAAAAATCTTGTAGCATTTTTCATCTTTATCCTCGTTGGCATGTTACACATGCCAATCCTGTTTGCAGATCGAGATGACGAAGCGAATAAATTGTACCTCGACGCATACAACCTGTACAAACTGGGTAAAATTGATCAATCTCTTGAATTGTTGAAAAAAGTCATAGAGATTAATCCTGATCACGCTGAAGCGCACTTTGGCATGGGAAGTATCTACTTCAGACAGAACATGTTTGATGATGCTGTTAAGGAATTTACCAAGGTTACCAAGACTAAACCGGAATATGTCGAGGCCTATCAACGACTATGGCTGGCATACAAAAAACTCGGTATGAATGACAAGGCCGAGGAGGAACTTTTAAAATACAAAAAATTGATTGAGGAGCGCATGCAGACTATGGGTGGGGGTTCTCCCCAGGTAGCAAAACCTGTCTCACCACCCCCACAACGAGAAGAACAGGTTGCGGAGACCAAACCTGCAGAAACAAAGGTTGAACCTTATCGGCCCCCAGAGACACGACCTCCCGAAACAACTGTCCCGGAGCCGAAAGTTGCTGAAACCAGACCATCGGAAGTAGAAACCGGACTGGGAAAATCAACCGTAGTAAAACCAGTAACACCTCCCATGCAGGAAGAATACAGACCGCCTGTTGTTGCACCAGCGCCCCCTCCTGTT
>Ga0209323_10001106_pt1 | contig 17764 bp, 14 predicted proteins | sample Rifsed19ft2_FD_184014 | JGI IMG/M metagenome (GOLD analysis project Ga0209323, IMG submission 184014) | Soil microbial communities from Rifle, Colorado, USA - sediment 19ft 2 (version 2) | ecosystem: Environmental > Terrestrial > Deep subsurface > Rock core/Sediment | place: Rifle, Colorado...
GACCTCGTTCGAAATACACACCGGCCAGACGAGGACTCAATTCTATCACCTTGTTGTAATCCTCCATGGACTTTTGCATGTCTCCTTTCCCACGGTACGCTTTGGCGCGGATATAATAAGCAAAGGCATTGTTTGGCGAGAATTCTATGAAGGCTGTTACATCTTTTATAGCGTCGTCAAAACGTTGTGCATCGGCATGAAGAATACCCCTTTTCATATAAATTTCCGTATTACCGGGATCGAGTTCCAGCGCCTTGTTGAAGTCTTCTAAGGCTTTTTCAGGTTCACCCGATTCCGCATAAGCCAGTCCACGTTGGGCGTATGCAGCCGCAAATTTGGGGTTTAAGGAAATGGCCTTGCTCAGGTCTTCAATGGTCAAGTCCGACCTGCCTATCATTTTAAAGGCAACGCCCCGGTTATAATAGGATAAGATTGAACTGGGATCTAATAACAATGCCTTGCTGTAATCCATAATGGCTTTATCGATAACCTCTATGGTAGCGTAAAGAGAACCACGATTATAATAGGCTGGCGCATAATCAGGATTCAGCTCGATGGCTTTGTTATAATCACTTATTGCCCGTTCAGTATCCTTCGTCTTCTCATAAATGACACCGCGGTTACAAAAAGCTACGGCATCGTTCCCATGCAATTCGATGGCGCGATTTACGTCTTTTAATGCGGCTTCTATACTACCTTTTTCTTTTTGAATTATTGAACGGTTCAGGTAAATATCAGCAATAACTTCGTCAACAGTAAGATTCTTGAGGTAATATCCATTCTTGACGCTTGCCTGTGAAATACGCTTCCCGTGCATATTGATATAATAACTATCAGGAGTAAACATACCTTCATAACCCGTTTCAATATTTCTACGGAAATCTCCGTCATCGTACCGTACAAATATATGTTCCGGCACGCTTACCCCATATATAGGCAAATGTAAGCCTTCTGCTAAACAGAGATAGAGAATTGACAAACCTACACAGTTGCCGATTTTCGTATCCAAAACCTTATTTAAGGATATATATTCAAGATTGCCCGTTTGAACGTACTTAAATTGGAGTTCGTTAAAAAGCACAATGTTCATGGTCTTGAGAATCTGCTCAGGCTCTGTTTCGTCACGGAGGCTCGTTTTGATATTTTCAATGATATTTTCAATCTTTTTGAGATAGTATGCACTATCGATTTCTGGATAGGATTCTTTTGCGATTTTAAGAGCAGTCGTTGCCAGACTTGTATCTGTTGTGTTAATTTCCCAAACCGGGTTTGGCCTTAAACTTTCTGCCAATAGATCGAACGAGACAGGCATCAGACCAATGAAAAAACATTTGAAACCACAGATTGCACAGATAAAAAATATGAATTTTTTACTTATCTGTGTAATCAGTGAAATCTGTGGTTGCCTTCTCATTTTGCTAGTATGCATGCTTGTTGACGAGTCCATTCCATACGGTGAGCCAGATTATCTTCAGATCAAAATGAGTGACCAGTTTTCAATGTAATACAGGTCGTATTCAATTCGTTTTTCCAATGATGTGTTTCCACGCCAGCCGCTGATCTGAGCCCAGCCTGTAATCCCAGACTTCGTCTTGTGTCTTAACATATATTTTGGGATAGTACTTCTAAAATTTTCAATAAAGACAGGCCGTTCAGGACGAGGCCCCACGATACTCATATCTCCCTTTAATACATTGAAAAACTGCGGAAGTTCATCCAGGCTTGTCCTCCTGAGTAATTTACCAATTTTAGTGCGTCTCGGATCGTCTTTCGTTGTCCAAACAGGGACTGTTTCTTGTTCTGCATCTATAAATATCGTTCGAAACTTAAGCATATTGAATGTTTTACCATCCAGTCCCACCCTTTCCTGCTTAAAGAATATATGACCTCTGGAAGTGAGTTTAATCAATATTGCAATAATCAGCATAACAGGAGACGTAAAAATTATTACAAGAGAAGAAAAAACCTCTTGAAAACAAAAGTATTGAAAAATCTAGTCACAGAGGATACAAAGAAATTTATGCTACTAATTGTAATTACTCACAGATGCTTGTCAATGCTTTATTTTGTCACAAGTCCAGCGACTTTATAAACAGGCGTGAACAACCTCTCTGTTTTTTATTAGATTGTTAGTAATTCGTATTTGACCTTGTTACCAATATTGTGCTTTATTCTTGACATAAATTTTCTATAATATTAGTATAATAAAGTTTGTCACGTCCAATAGTTACAACTAAATTTAATGTTAAGCAATTTTCAATCTTTTGTGATTCCACTCTAAAAAGAGGACATAAAGGGGTGTGTAAGTTTGCCGCAACCCCCCCCAGCCCCTATGGTAGGTCAGGCGTCCCCGCCTGACATTATGATGACAAGCGGGGACGCTTGTCCTACCAATAAGTGGAGCTTAAAATCGCTGCCGAAAGCGACCTAATTTAATAATATAAATTTATGATGCAAAAGAGAAACAATATTCTCGTTATCGATGATGATAATCTGATGCGAGTATCATTAAAAAGTCTCCTGGAAGAAAATGGATACCATGTTTATACCGTGTCTTCCGGAGACGAAGCCGTTCAAATACTGGGCAAACACGGTGTAGATTTAATCCTCTTCGACCTCAGACTACACGATGTCAGCGAGCTTTCGTTAGTAAACAAGATTAAAGAGTCCTCTCCCAATGCAATCATTCTTGTCATGATTGACCAAAACAAAATCAAAACAGTAATTAATACCGTGTGTTTAGATACTGTTGACTATATCCTAAAACCGTTTGACTCTGATTATTTAAAGAAGACCGTTGAAAAAGCCCTTTACAAGCAACAGTTGGAGGCTAGTCTTAAAAAGACACTGCTAGAAGAAGAAATTATTAGCAATATCAATAAAACTATTGCCACCAGTTTAGATATTCGGGAAGTTTTTCCAACGTTATGTAATGAATTAAAGAAGGTTATTTCATTTGATCGTGCTTGTTTAATTATTTCAAATGAACAGGGGCAATGGTTTCAGGTGTTTGCACTAACGAAGACGTACAACTTTAGCGAGATTAATGAGGGTGGATCTTTTCCATTGTCCGGCAGCCTCCTTGAAGAAGTTGTCAAGACTGGGAAACCTGTCATAGCCAATAATACGGGAAAAGGTCGTTTTTGGACAGACAATGTATTACTTAAAGAAGGAATACACTCTCGGCTCGGATTCCCGCTTACCTATAAGGGCAAAGTACTTGGCGCCTTTACCTTTGGCAGTGGAAAAACAAACAGTTTTAGTGAACACTCCTATTACTATCTCTGGCAGATAGCGCCACAGCTTGCCATTGCACTCGAAAATACAAAGCTGTTTAGCCGCATTAAAACCTCGGAAGAACGTTACAAGACTTTATTTAATAACGCTGCCGATTCCATGATGATGCTGGATCTCAACGGAAAAATTCTCACGATAAACCAGCGAGAAGAAGAAATTATTGGTTACAAAATGGAAGAGCTTTTGGGCAAGTATATTTATGATTTTTTACCTGACGCATCAAAAAAATCTGTGACGAAACTTCTTCCAATAGCAGTTAACACCAAAGTTCAAACAACCGAAATTGAAGTCATCGGTAAAAACCAACAAGCCTTAGTAATGGAACTGGATATCTCTGTGGTGAAAGACGAGCATAATGTTTTATACATGCTCGCACACTTTCGAGATATAACCAGAAGAAAATTTCTCGAATTGGAGTTAAAAGAAGAAAAGGAAAAACTGGATAATATCGTGAGTGAAATAGGGGCAGATCTCTTAGTCGTTAATCGGGACTATAAAATATGCTGGGCTAATAAACGATTAATCGAAAATCACACGTTAGGTAAGAACATCATAAATCGTACCTGTTTTGATGCCTATTGTCGTCTTAAATCTGTTCCCCATGATTGTCCCTCTATCAAGGTGTTTAAGACAGGGAGAATAAATCAAACCGAGTATATCATTCATAGGCAACATAAAAAAATATTTTTCAACGTAACCAGTTCCCCTATTTTTGATAAAGAGGGAAAGGTTGTGCAGGTACTGGAATTGTTTCAGGACATCACAGCAAGAAAACTAGACGAAGAAAAACAGAAAAAATTGCAACTGCAATTGGTACACTCCGACAGGTTAATCTCTATTGGACGAGTTGCAGCCGGGGTGGCTCATGAAATTAATACACCCCTCGCCATACTTTCAGGCATAATACAGGGTTTTCTCGAAAGAAATAATACGTTCACAAGGGAGACCGTAAAAGAATTCAGGACGATGCAAAAGGTAACAAAACGTATTGAGAAAACGGTAGATTCGTTATTAGACCTATCTCACTCCGAGGGAAACGAACATCCGAAACCCATTAATATTAATGAATTAATTAAAAACACGGTCTCCCTTATTATCGAACAGTTTACGGCAAAAAACAAAAATATCACCTTAAAACTCTCTTCACGATTGCCTCAAATCAAAGGATTTACAGAGCAATTGCAGCAGGTATTTATGAATTTACTCATCAATGCCGACGATGCCACTTCGACTGGCGATACCATTTCAATTGCCACAGCTCAAAAAGACAAAAATACCATCTCAATCAGTTTTAAAGACACTGGTACCGGTATTCATAGGAACTGTCTGTCTAAAATCTTTGACCCATTCTTCACAACAAAAGAAGTGGGGAAAGGAACGGGACTTGGTCTATCGATTACGCATGGAATTATAGAAAGGCATCATGGTACAATTCATGTCAAGAGTAAAATAGGTAGAGGTACTACCTTTGATATCAATTTACCCATAGATTTTGGAAAGGCGACAGTCCATGGATAGAGGAATAAAAATATTAGTCGTAGACGATGACAAGGACTATAATTTATATTTAACCAAATTCCTGTCTAATGAAGGATACCTTACCAAAGGCATTCCCAAACCGATGGATACACTGCCCACATTGGAACAGGAAAAGTATCAGATTGTCATACTCGATCTAAAAATGCCGCAAATAAACGGTACAGAATTACTCAAAGAAATAAAATCGAAATATCCAAATATTTGTGTTATCATATTAACGGGATACCCTTCTTTTAAAACAGCCGTTGAGACGATGAAGCTTGATGCATTTGACTACTTAAAAAAGCCATTTGATTTAAATGATTTACGAAGGGCGCTCAATAATGCGCAAAAAACGTATTGCCTTATTGGAAGCTCAAAGGATAAGCTCAAAAGTTCTGTGGGAAAGAAACTTAAATTTTTAAGAAAAAGAAAAAAAATCACACAGAAGCAATTAGCAAACCGTACCAGTTTATCGCCGAGTTTGCTATCACAGATAGAAAATGGACAAATCGCAACCTCTCTTGCTACTCTGGATAAATTATCATCGGCGCTTAACGTTAAAATATCATATTTTCTTGATGAAGAGGTCGTTGAAGTTACAGCGAATGAATAGATAGGATATCAGACTTTTATACAGCGTTATTTTTGCAGGAGTTTTACTGAATGGACAAACTGATCAATATCATCTCAAATTTAGGTTCTCCAAAAATCATGGTTATCGGGGATCTGATGCTCGATAAATATGTATGGGGCGAGGTAAAACGCATCTCACAGGAGGCCCCTATCCCAATCATCAATGTCTCGTCTGAAGATGTTCGGCCAGGAGGCGCTGGAAGTGTTGTAAATAATTTAAAAACATTGGGAGCACAGGTATTTGTCTGTGGAATTATTGGGGATGATGCACATGGACATGCGCTCATGAGCATTTTCAAGCAACTTGGAGCAGATACGGCAGGAATTATGGTTGATAAAAGCCGTCCAACCATCATGAAAATGCGTTTCATGGGGCACTTGCAAACCGCTGGGAAAGGGGTACAGCAACTCCTGCGGGTTGATTACGAAAAGACGCATGTTATATCTGCCGAAATCGAAACACAGCTTAATAACTATTTAAATAAAACCATACCGTCATGCGATGTTGTCCTGGTTTCTGATATGAATAAAGGATTACTTTCACATTCATTTCTGAAAACAATAGTAACGCTTTGCAAAAAACATAAAAAGACTGCGATTGTCGACCCCAAGCTTGTAAACGATTATTCCTGTTACGAAGGTTTTACAGCCATGACCCCTAACAGGAATGAAACCGAATTTGCCACCGGAATAAAAATCACCGATAACGACAGCCTGCATCGTGCCGGAAATAAACTCGTTTCAAACCTTTCGCTGGAGTATTGCGTCATTACCATTGATAAAGACGGCATGTTCCTGTATCACAAAAATGGAGGTGGAAAGATAATACCGACCGTTCCACGTGCCGTATTTGATGTGACAGGCGCGGGTGATATGGTGCTCAGCATGTTTGGCATGGTAGTCGGGAGTGGTCATGGTTTTGAGGAGGCTGCGCCACTTGCCAATATTGCAGCCGGAATAGAAGTTGGAAAGATTGGCGCAACCCCGGTCAGTAAAGGTGAAATTATGAGTGAACTCATGGGTGTCAAAAATCAATTTTCTGGTAAAATTAAGGATGTCGAAATACTCGCAGGTATACTGAATGAACACAGAAAGAAAAATGATAAAATTGTCTTCACAAATGGCTGTTTTGATATATTACACATTGGACATATTGAATATCTTAAATTTGCTCGGAAACAGGGCGATTTGCTTGTGGTAGGTTTGAATACCGATAGATCCGTCAAGAGTCTGAAAGGCCCCACACGCCCCTTTGTTTCCGAAGTAGAACGTGCAAAAATGCTTTCCGCATTGGAAGACGTAACTTACGTAGTGCTCTTTGACGAGCAGACCCCCTTGAATTTGATATCGGCCGTAAAACCCGACGTACTGGTAAAAGGGGAAGATTGGAAAGATGCTGGCGCAGTAGGCAGCGAAATTGTTGAATCCTACGGGGGAAAAGTCGTGTTTGCACCCTTTGTAGAAGGAGTTTCAACTACCAACATAGTTTCCAGAATAATCAAACAGCATAGCGAAACGGAAACATTAAAAGACGCCGTTGGTCAAACTTCTTAAATAATATAGAAAATCCCCCTTAGAAAAGGGGGCTAGGGGGTTGTAAAATAGCCCAGAAAAAGCACAACCCCCTGAATCCCCCTTTGTTAAGGGGGACTTAAACGGAATAACTCAAATGGAAAACGAATTCTTATGGACGATATAGAATTACAACTACAGGAAAGCATCGATACCAAAAAGGCATTATTATCGGCTAATCTCGATATAATTAGAAAAATAGCTGATACGGTAGTAAAAGCATTCAAAAACAACCATCGCATCTATCTCATTGGCAATGGTGGTAGCGCTGCAGATGCACAGCACATTGCCGGTGAGCTAATTGGAAGGTTCAAAATGAACCGACGCCCCCTCCCTGCCGTTGCCCTGACAACCAATACTTCTGTAATTACTGCTCTTGCAAATGATTTTGGGTATGATACCTGCTTTACCAGACAAGTCGAGGCGCTGGCTAACAGAGGCGACGTTATCCTGGCTTTTAGCACCAGCGGAAATTCAAAAGGCATTGTAGATGCAGTCAAAGTCGCAAGGAATATGGGGGCGATTACCATTGGATTCACCGGGAAGGACGGCGGTCTCTTAGGCAGTGCAGCCGATATCTGCTTGAAAATTCCATCAACCAACACACCTCGAATACAGGAATGTCATATCACCGTTGGACATATCGTATGCTCGATTGTCGAAAAAGAACTTTTTGGGGCAGCAAATAAGTGAACAAGAAAAAAGCCGTATTTCTTGATCGTGACGGTACTATTGTCGTCCACGAACCTTACGTGAGTTCCCCCAACCAACTCAAATTATTACCCAATGTCGCCGAAGGTATCCGCCTTTTCAAAGAGCATGGATATCTGGCAATTGTTGTGACCAATCAGTCCGGTGTGGCCAGGGGACTTTTCAGTGAAGAGCGTTTAATGCTTATCCACAAAAAATTGATGAGCATGCTGAAAGACGAGGGGGTTGATCTCGACGATATCTATTATTGCCCGCACCACAGAGAAGGGATAATAGAACAATATAGATTGGAATGCGATTGCAGAAAACCCAAGCCAAAAATGCTCCTGGATGCTGCAAAAAAACACAATATTGATTTAACACAATCCCTCATGGTTGGGGATTCAGTGGAGTTCGATATGCAGACCGGTAAAAATGCGGGTTGTACGTCTATATTGATAAAGAACGGCTGTGCGGATGACACAAATAGTAATTCCATATCAGGGATAGATTATGTCGTGAGAGACTTGCTAGAGGCCGCAAGGATTTTTACAAAAAGTTAAAACAGGAAAGAGTTTGTTATATAGAAATTACGATTAGAATTTGTGAATTATAAAGCGTCTCCTAAATCTTACTTTCAGTTTCTTTTATTACCCAATCTAAATAACTCTTTGACCCGTGGATAATTGGCACAGCGATGATTTCAGGCACTTCATAGCTGTGTAACTCTTTGACGCGTTTTTCCACGGTGTTGAACAGCTCTTCTCTCGTCTTCATAATCATCAATACTTCGCGTTCGACATTTAGTTTTCCCTGCCATTTAAAAATAGACTCGATTGGCTGCACGATATTGCAACAGGCAACTTTGCCCTCTTCTACCAGGGTTTGACCGATCTTTCGAGCCTCTTCCGTTGAACTGGCTGTTACAAAAATTACAATCGTTTTTGTCATGCCAGACCTCTTTCAATTGTCCGCCTATCGCACATGCCGCCGTGTCTTTTCAAAAGATATTCAATTTCTCCGCTATCCTCCTCATCCCGCGTTACATATACCAGCGTACAGCGGCATCCTTCAGGGCTTTTACAGCCTGCGTGAGGGGGTTTTATGTCATGGAGCATCTTATGATTGGGAAGCAGATGCCTTCCGTCTAATGCCTTGCATACGTCGCAGGTATCGCCGTCTTTCGCTGCTGAATAATAGACATAGGCGATTTCTTTCAGGTGGGTATTGACTACATCTGACTTTTTCTCTTTATGGACTGGAGGGGATTGATAGGTATTTCTTGCTGTCCTGCCTTTTATACTATTTTTAATGAGATAATAAATGAGGTAGACCGCTATGAGAAATACAAGAAAACGTATCATTGACTACACGGAACCTTTGGGCTTTCTCAGCATGAATAAACACAATCCGCCCACAACCAATATCGCCTGGGTCAATATGATGCTCTTGATCCATATCGCAAAGCACCCCCATAACACTTCTGTCCCGCGTGCCTGCTCAATCACAACGGAAACACGCATAAAGGCATAGATCGAAATCAACGAGATGAGTATCGCCATAATGATTATAATAAATGCCTTTAATTTCTGTTTCATGGTTCTTTGTCTCTCATTTGTCATGTTTATCAAAGGTAACAGTTACGTTTTCTGGTTCTTTCTGTTTATTCACCGTTTCTATAGTTTTGCCTTGTTCCTTAAAGTTCACATTCACGGCCTTTTTATATTCCGAGACTGCCTCATCTATCATATCTTTTTCCTCATAGGCATATGCCAAATTATACCGGGCGCCAATATTTTCAGGGTCGTTACTCACGGTCTTTCTGAATTCGCTGATGGCGCTCTCTACCATATTTTTACTTGCATACGCCAATCCCAAATTAAAATGGGCTTTTGATGAAACAGGATTCAATTCCAACAGTTTTTTCCATGTGGAAATCGCATCATCATACAAACCCTGTTGCAAATAAACGGCGCCCAGCTTGTCGTAAGCTTCCGGAAAACTTATATTGGATGTAATGGATTTGTTATACATAACTGCGGACTTGTCGAGCAAGCCTCGATCAGCATAAGCCTCACCCAGTTTGTAAAGGGCGCGGGTATTGTCAGGATTTGTTTTTATGATATTTTCAAATTCCAAAATCGCCTCGTCACACAGTCCTTTCCCATAATATGCCTCCCCAAGATTGAGTCGCACCATGACATTAGAAGGATCCTTTGTCAAAATTCCTTTATACACATGTATGGCTTCATCCAGCATTCCTTTTGTGGCATACGTATGACCCAGATAGCACGATGCCAGCAAGTCATCAGGATTTTCATCTACGACCTTTTTAAAAGACGTTATGGCCTCATCAAAGAAACCTCTCGCATACTGGTTATACCCAGCAATACTTTCAGGGGCTATACTCTTGTTAACAGTTTGATAAGCCCTAGTCTTTTCATAGATTCTTTTCCCTTCTTTGGCCAGCTCCATATTCCTCATAGCCTCCATATCTTTGGGATTTATCTTTAGCGCCAGATTATGTTCTGCAATGGCTTCATTAAACATATTTTTATTCCTATAGGCAAATCCGAGGTTATCGTGAGCCTTGGAATAATCAGGATTAATCTTTACGGCAAGTTTAAATTCCGCTATTGCCTCATCAAACATTTTCTGCCTGCATAAAGCCACACCGAGGTTGTTGCGGGCTTCTGCAAGATCAGGTTTAATCGTGAGCGCCTTCTTAAATTGCACGATTGCCTCATCAAGCATGTCCTTATTCACATAATTTGCGCCAAGATTATTAAACCCCATCGCCAACTGGTATTTGTCTGCCTCGCTGTTATCCTTTGATTGTTTTTTATTCGAAGAAGCACATCCAAAGAAGCACAAGACAAGGCAGATACACATCAATGTCTTTTGCCACTGGCATTTGGATTTGGTCATTTTTTCCCCTGTAAAAAATTCTATGTTTTGTGGTAAATCCATCTTACTGCAGCCAATCATCTATGTGCGGTATTTTCATTAATTTATATAGAATCAATATCAAAGTCAATGATAAAAATAGTTAACTTCCTCCATTCTCCATAATAAACACAGCGAATTTCCTTATGCTTGCAACAATTCAAAAACCTCGTTCCTCAATTGATTTGTTACCTGAATAGTATATTCGCGATCTGTCCTTGAATTGTCAAAAGATAGAGGCTTGCCAAAATTCATTTTAACGTATCTCTTTCCCGGGTGAGAGAGCCATCCACGTTTTGGCATAAATTGATTACTGCCGCAGATAGCCATAGGCACAACCCTCCTCCCTGATTTCAAGATAATCAATGAAATACCTCTTTTAAATGCACCTAGCTGACCGTTCTCACTACGCGTTCCTTCAGGAAAAACGACAAGTGATTTTTTTGCTGTCAGCTTCTTAACGGCTGTTAAAAGGGTTTCATAGGCCTTTCTATCTTCACTTCTTTGAATGGGAATGTGGCCTGATGCCTTCATGTATGCCCCCAGGATTGGAATACGAAAGATCGTGTCTTTCGAGATAAAGCTAAAGTTTATAGGTATACAGGCCAGAGAGAGTTTGATATCCATCATACTTTGATGGTTTGAGATAAAGATGACTGGCTCGTCCCTTGGTATGTTCTCCAGCCCGTGAATTTCTATCTTCATGCCCAGGAGTTTAAATGCGATGCGGCTAAAAACCCTTTCTATCGTATTAAATGTATTTTCCTTGTCTTTTGTATCCTGGGTTAAGATTGCAGCCATCAATGTAGAAAACATCCAGAGTAAAACGAATAATGTCCACGAATACAAAGTAACCACTATCTGATAAAATTTATACATAACAAATGTACTTCCACTTCTAAAAAAAATTCAGGACCGAATACTTATTTAATTGTCGTTATTTTAGCTTCAAATTACCGTTTTTCAATAATTAAGATTTTGTTTGACAAATTAGCACTTAAGGCATAACCTTAAATTTAAGATAAAATATTACAATGTCCTCGAACATTACCAGATCCATGAAGGAACTATTCTTTAAATCAATCCAAACATTACAAGATCTGTTTGACTTTATTATTCTTCTAAACTCCAGAGACAATAAGCCACAAAACAGCCGCGGCGTCATAAGGTCGTCTTTACGGACGGTTGCTAAGAGCGCTATTGTAAACAGATTTTATGGAGGACTTGCGCTCTTATTTTCAACATGTCTGCTTTTATTATTATTGGGTGCGGTTTGTGTTTATAGTTTTCTCAGATTTCCACCCGGTCTTGTTATTTTCTCTATTGGCAGCCTTGTTATACTATTCCTTGTTTTTTTAAGGGTATTCCTGATACCCTTATTCTCCTTATTGAACAAGGATAAAATTGCGCTATTAATCGAACGAAAGTATCCTTCCCTGAATAACACCCTCATCAGTTCTATTCAATTAACCAGGCACAAATTACACGAAAAGAAAGTAGAATATTCCGGGCAAATGGTCTCGATGCTTGTGGATAATACGGCAAATCAATTAAGGCAGCTAGACCTCAGTCGTGTAATTGATAAAAAGTTTCTCCGATTAAGCTGTATAATTCTGAGCTTCTCTGCGTTTGTTTTTTGTACAATGTACGTATTACATCGTTCGTATTTCGATAAAAACATACCCCTCCTTTTTAGCTGCCTCATTAATGGAAAAGGAATTTATGAAAAGGGGCTATCCGCTTATGCAGGGCCTATCATTGGAGACATTACGATAAGTTATCGATACCCACTCTATTCAGGATTGCAGCAAAAAACGGTATACAATACCAGCGGAGATATTAAAGCATTAAAGGGAAGTGAGGTGCAAATGAGCGCCATAAGTGAGCGGGCCTTAGCATCTGCAGCAATCATCTTTAACGATTCGACCAAAATTCCCTTTGTGGTAGAAAACGGCAAAACAATGAAAGGCACTCTGGCATTACTTGAGAGCGGAACGTATGTCTTCGAGACTGCTGATAGCACGGGTAGAACTCTCAAGGATGCGATACCCCATAAAATTCAAGTGGATTCAGACCAATATCCTGAGATATCCATAAATGCACCGGGAAAAGATATCACGGTCAATGAAAAAGATGTAGTTGAACTCAAGTATACGACAAATGATGACTTCGGCATAAGTGAAATTTCTCTTGTGTTCGAGCAAGGAAATGAAAGAAAAACTAAAATAATTACCAGCTTTAGCAAAAAACAACTCCAATATAGCGGCGCTTATTCATGGTCGCTCAGTGAATTAAACCTGAAGCCGGATGATAAGATTCCATACCATATCGAGGTAAAAGACAACGATACTATATCAGGTCCTAAAGTCGGCAGTTCCAAAACATATTATTTAGAAATATATAGTTCCAGGAAAAAGCATCAGGAACTGGTGCAATTACAAGAGGCGCTATTACAGGAATTACTTCATATGTTATCCGATGACCTCACAAAGAGGATTGATGACGAAAAGTGTGCATCCAGGGATTATCTCGTCATGACGCAAGACGGCATTCAAGAACGGGGAGAGAGGATTATTCGTCTTTTCACCGATATATTAGTGGGTATGCAAGAGGATACCCTGGCAAATTATAGCGTGTACTATTCTCTCGAAAACCTGAAAAGCAAGTTCCGTGATGTTACCGAGAAAAAGCGGACTGCCATCCGGCAATTCATACAAAATATAGCAGATAATAATATTCCAGTTTCTGTATTGAACGAATTACAAAAAGTTCAGGATGAAGAAGTGGTTGAGGTCGAAAATATTATCCTCTTCCTGAATGAACTGATTCAAAAGCAAAAGCTAGACGAAGTCTTAGATACAGGAAAGAACCTTATCCAATCTCAAAACAATATCGAGAACTTACTCGATAAATTACGTCAGGGAGAAGATGCAAAGCTTAATGAACAGGTACTTTCGGAACTCAAACGCATCGAAGAAACCATTCAGCAAATGATGGAGAAGCTAATGAAAATGGCAGAGGGTGAGCACATGGATGAATTTTTAAATGCAGACGCCCTCAAAAATATTGAACAAAATGATATTGCGAAGGAATTGAACGCCATGAAAGACGCCTTCAATAAGGGAGATTTAAATGAGGCCTTGAAGGCGGCACAGAGGCTGCTTTCTGCTCTCCAGGGAATGATGGATCAGATGAAATCTTCCGGCCAAAAATTTGCAGACTCATCCTTTTCCAACATGCTCAATGACGCAAACCAATTGATGGATAAAATATCAGAAGTAGAAAAAAAACAGAGAGAGCTTACCGAAAATACAGACAAACTGAAGAAAGACATTCAAAAACGCACCGCAGAATCTACCAATGAAACCTTTCAATCATTTTTCGAAAAACAGGAAAAAAGGGTAGAAACCATAAAAAAAGACCTTTCTGAAACGAAGGAAACCCTTGCGAAAAACGAACTGCTACAGGAATATCTCCGCGTTAACCGCGACTTAAAACGCATGGCGGAAGACAGAGAGGCAATGGCGAGTCGTTTTAGCGAGTTATTTGGCGGAGACGAAGAGGTGCGTGAATTTCAAAAGGAATCTAACAAATTGGTTGATCTGTCCAGAAGAAACGCCGAACTGAATCGGGAAATCAACAAAGACCCCATGCAGAGAGATTTCCTCAACATGTCGCGGGAACTGCCGCAGACGGAAGAAACCCTTTCACATTTAGAAGAAATGCTCAAGGGATGGGATGCAAAGGAGTCGTTGAATTTGTCTAAAGAAATGTCACAAAACCTGAACCAGTGGAATAGCCGCATGCAAAATACCCTGGAACAAAAAAAAGTTGCCAAAAAAGAGGAAGTGCCTGAAAAAGACTTAGAGGTTGCTGAAAATGTTCAGGACGCTGCAAATCAGAATCAGCAGATCATGAAAGACCTTGAATCCATGATGAAATTCCTCGAAGAACAGCAGGTCGCCAGTTTGACACAGGAAGACAAAGATACCATGCAAAAGTATGCCGAGAAACAAAAGGAACTGCAGGAAGATACTGAAGAAATCACGGAAACGGCGGATAAACTTTCTGATCAAAATCCATTTATGGACGAGCAGGCTGACAGACAGCTAGACCTGGCATCAAAATCTATGGGCGAAGCAAAGGAAAAATTAAAGAAACCCGATATACAAGGCGCCGTAATCGATGAAAGAGAATCGCTGTACCGTCTTGCCGAGGCAAAGAAGGGCATGGAAATGGCAAAGGAACGCATTGCGAAAGGAATGATGGGCACTGGGATTCCGATGCCCATGCAAAGACCTTTCCATGGGCGGATGGATGAAGGGCAATTTGGAGCTTCTACCGAAAAAGTCGAAATACCTTCAGAAGAGGCATATAAGGTCCCCAAGGAATTCAGACAAGACATCCTCGACGCCCTAAAAGAAGGTCTGCCGGAAAAATACAAAGACCTGAACAAAGACTACTATCAGAGACTGGTGGATTAGGCAAACCATAATCTAATTCAAACACGGAGAATAAAAATGTCTATAAAGGATGCACGAATAAAAGCCAGAAAGATACGAGCAAGTTTTGGAAAGAAGATATTTTCAGACAGCGCAAATCTCATCCGCGAGGACCGTAACCGTTGAACAAATTCGTTGTAGATGCCAGCGTCGCTATTAAATGCAGAAACATCATTGCAATAGAGGTAAAAAGGCAAGCGGGCATTTTTAGCACGTCCATTGATATAGTTACCAAAATGGACTATTACCCAATTTAGTTAAACCAAATTGGAGACTATTCCGGAATGAAAATATTCAACAGAATCCTCAATATCCCATTCCTAAATTAAATTCCACTTTACTTTAAGTATGATATAAAGTATAGTTAAATTGTCTATGATAGTAAATGAACCGATTTTTGAAAGAACCGTAATAGAGGAAATCGAAAAATATCTGCATACAAACGATATAATTGTTTTGCATGGAGCGCGCCAGGTCGGCAAAACCTCTATCCTCTACTATCTTGAAAACCAACTGAAATCACAAAAAAGAATCACCTATTTCATTGACCTTGAAGATTCGCGCTTTGTAAAAATACTTGACGCAGGGGTTGAGGATTTTTTGAGGCTTCTTCGTGAAGATGGAATACATCCGGATTCAAGAGAGAAAGTCTTTGTATTCATAGACGAAATCCAATATCTGAAAAATCCTTCCTCTTTTTTGAAACTAATTGCAGACCATCAAAAAGGCATAAAGTTGATAGTCTCAGGCTCGTCAAGTTTTGCCATAAAGACAAAGTTCAAAGACTCCCTTGCCGGCAGGACAGTTAACTTTGAGATTTTCAATCTTTCTTTCAGGGAATTCCTGTTCTTTAAAAAATACCCATTTGAAGAAGGCAAGGTGTATACGACCAAGAAAATAGATGATCTTAGGGGGTTGTTCAGGGAATATGTATTGTTTGGTGGTTATCCCAGGATTGTCCTTACCCCTGAAACTGAACGGAAAGAAAAATATTTACAGCAAATTATTGACACCTATGTAAAAAAGGACATCCGGGACCTTGCTGACATAAAAGATATAGACAAGTTTAATAAACTGCTTGAAACCCTTGCCTCACAAAGCGGCCAGCAGATAAATATCACGGAATTGTCAAATACAACAAGAATAGCCAAGCAGACTATAGAAAAATATATTTTCATAATGGAAAATACATATATAATCAAACTTGTCAGGCCCTTCAGCCGCAATATCCGCTCCGAGCTTTTCAAACTGCCGAAGATATATTTTTACGACACAGGGCTTATGCAGATGCTCTGGCTGAAAGGGCTGCAGAAAGAGATTATCGGCAATGTGTTTGAAACGGCAATCTTTGCCGAACTTGCAAAGAAGTACACACATAATGCTGTTTCTTATTGGCGGACAAAGGATGGAAAGGAAATAGACTTTATCCTTAAGGTAAAAAATCAAATATTGCCTGTAGAAGCAAAGCTCAACTTCGGACAGTTTAATCCTTCAGCAGTGCAGTATTTTAATAAGCATTACGGCATAGATAATTACAGGGTAGCAGCCCTGAAAGGCAAACCTGAGAGCAAGTTTTATATTTATCCATGGGACTTATAAAGAATGAAAAATATTGATCTCGCTTTCATAACAAACGAAAAAAATCAAAGCCTGAAAGACAGGTTTGAAGTCCTTGTAAAAGACACCTCTTTTTTTGACTGCCTTGTAGGATATTTCTACACCAGCGGATTTCATGCCTTATATAAATCTCTTGAAAAAACAGAAAAGATAAGGATTCTTATTGGCATCAGCACAAACTGGCAAACTTATGACCTGCTTGAACAAGCCCGTAAATCTAATCAGCGGTCAATTAATTTTTCACATGCAGAAGCAAAAGAAGAAGTTGAAAACATGGTAAAAAGCGAGTTGGCTGATTCTGAAGACAATAAAAATGTGGAAGATGGGGTAAATAAGTTTATTGAATGGGTTAGAGACAAAAAATTGGAGATAAGGGCATACCCATCGCAAAACATACATGCCAAGCTTTATATTATGACCTTTCACAAAGGCGACAGAGATATCGGGCGTGTGATTACGGGTTCCAGCAATTTTACCCAAGCAGGGCTTATTGATAATTTAGAATTTAATGTGGAGTTAAAAAACAGAAGCGATTATGACTTTGCCAGACAAAAGTTTGATGAGTTGTGGAATAATGCTGCAGATGTGAGTGAGAAGTATATTCAGACTATTGAGGGAAATACATGGCTCAGTCAAAACATAACCCCATATCAGCTTTACCTTAAATTCCTTTATGAATATTTCAAAGATGAACTCAGTCAGACAGATGAAGTGTTTTTGAAATATCTTCCCCAAGAATTTAAAAAACTGGAATATCAGGAGCAGGCAGTTTTAAACGCCAAGAAGATACTTCAGGAATACGGCGGTGTTTTTATCTCCGATGTTGTAGGGTTAGGCAAGACATACATATCAGCAATGCTGGCAGGTCAGCTTGACGGCAGAACACTTGTCATTGCCCCTCCTGTACTGCTTGAAAGATCGAATCCCGGCTCCTGGACTAATGTATTTTCTGATTTCAGGGGGCCGGCCGACTTTGAATCACTCGG
>Ga0209323_10001108_pt1 | contig 17747 bp, 18 predicted proteins | sample Rifsed19ft2_FD_184014 | JGI IMG/M metagenome (GOLD analysis project Ga0209323, IMG submission 184014) | Soil microbial communities from Rifle, Colorado, USA - sediment 19ft 2 (version 2) | ecosystem: Environmental > Terrestrial > Deep subsurface > Rock core/Sediment | place: Rifle, Colorado...
GGAAGACGACAAGGTATTGGTTGGTAGAGCAAGGAGGTTACAGAGGTTCTTGTCGCAGCCGTTCTTTGTCGCTGAACAGTTTACGGGAACTAAAGGAAAGTATGTGCCTTTAAAGGAAACCATCAGGGCGTTTAAGGAAGTAGTCGAAGGTAAACATGATAGCCTGCCAGAACAGGCCTTCTACATGGTGGGTGGTATCGAAGAGGTGGTGGAAAAAGCAAAGCAGATGGGTGGATAATCATGGCAAAAACATTTAACTTTGAGATCATTACACCAGTGAGAGTTGTTTATAATGGAGTCGTCCAGGGCATTTCTGCTGATGGGACTGAAGGATCGTTTGGCGTCCTTGCCGACCATGCGCCGCTGATTACAGAATTGGAGACGGGTATTATAATGGTTGAAGACTCGAGTGGTAAAACAATGCAGTTTGCGGCTGAAGGGGGATTTTTAGAGGTCACGGCAAATAATGTTGTTGTGCTGACCGACTCGTGTGTTGCTGAAGGCGAAGTGAACTTAGAAAAAGCTAAGGCTGAAAAGGATTCTGCAGAAAAGACTCTCGCTGGGGGAGGAAGTGCCGAGGAAAAAGAAAGGGCACAGGCCATCCTTAAGCGAGCCAATACGTGGTTAAAGCTTGCAAACGTACATTAGTTGTAATTGCACATAGTATATAAAAATACAATCCCCCTGGTTTTATTCAAAATGAGATCAGGGGGATTTTTGTTTTTTTGTTGACCATGAAATTTCTACAAGGTATGGTATAAAGAAAATAGGTAGTTTTCGTATAAATTTCAAGGAGGCTTATTATGCAAACAGCCATTAAATTCAATTATCAAGACTATCTCCAGCTTCCGGAAGATAAACGATACGAAATTATTGATGGAGACCTATTTATGGTGCCTTCCCCGAATGAACGACATCAACATATCCTGTCTAATATTTTTTATGTTCTTTTTGGTTATGTGAGAAAAAATAAACTGGGCACTGTTTATTGTGCACCTTTTGATATCCTCTTTTCAGAGGAGGATATTGTTCAGCCTGATATTATTTTTGTATCCAATAAAAATAAAAAAATTATCACAAAGGATAATATCCAAGGTGCATCCGACCTGCTTGTTGAAATACTGTCGCCTTCCACATCCAAGCGAGATATAGGGATTAAGAAGAAATTGTATGCAAGACATGGTGTGCGAGAATACTGGATTATCGATCCTGAACGTGAAATGGTTGATGTGTTTAGGCTGAAAGGTCGGGAATTTGAAAGTAAAAGGTACGGGGTACAAGACTGTCTGAGTTCTAGTGTGATTAAAGATATGACTATCGAAGTGAAGGAAATTTTTGTCTAGTAGATATTTAGGGTAGTAATTCACCGCAAAGACGCAAAGGAAGCGAAGAAAGACTTAAATTAAAAAAGTGAAATAAATGGGATTGATAATAGTATCATGCCGATAACAGTTTTTTCTTGGTCTTACACTGGTTTAAAACTTTGCGTTCTTTGCGCCTTTGCGGTGAGCTAAAGGTTATTATTTATGGCAATACTCATAACAGGTGGTGCGGGATTCATAGGTAGTCACTTTACCCGCCGTATGGTTAATCAGGGCGGTCGGGTGGTGGTGCTCGATAAATTGACCTATGCGGGAAATCTTGAGAATCTGAAGGACGTTACAGAAGACCAAAAAAAGTCTAAACTGTTCAAGTTTTACAAGGGTGACATCTGTGATCAAGGGTTAGTAGAACGCATTCTGTCGGAAGAAAGCATTGATACAATCGTAAACTTTGCCGCTGAATCACACGTCGACCGAAGTATTTCCTGTGCAAGTACCTTTATTGATACTGATATGAAAGGCGTCTTCGTTTTGCTGGAGGCGTCGCGGCGGTTTCCGGTAAAAATATTTATTCAGATATCTACGGATGAGGTTTACGGCACAGCCCATCACGGCGCTTTTAAGGAAACGGATGCCTTAAACCCAAGTAATCCATATTCCGCCAGTAAAGCCGGTGGAGACAGACTGGCTTATGCGTACTGGGTGACCTACAAATTGCCGGTTATTATTACGCGGGCGTCCAACAACTACGGTTCATATCAGTATCCGGAGAAATTCATCCCCCTCTTTATCACAAATGCATTGGAAGATAAAAAACTGCCGCTGTATGGCGACGGAAAACAGGTGCGGGACTGGATTCACGTTGATGACCATTGTGAGGCTATTGATTTTCTCATAACTCATGGGGAAAATGGTGAGGTGTATAACATCGGCGGTGGTAATGAGCGGAGTAATGTTGATACAGCGAACTTTATCTTGGATGAACTTAAGAAGCCTGGAACGTTGATAGAACACGTGAGAGACCGGGAAGGTCATGACAGACGCTATGCCCTGGATTGTAACAGGTTGATGTCTTTGGGCTGGAAACCAAAAATAAAATTTGAAAAGGGCCTTAGAGATACGATACAATGGTATTTAAATAACCAGTCATGGTGGAAACAGATAAAGAACGGTGAATTTATGGAGTATTATAAGAAGCAATATAGTCACCGTTTTGCAGATACTAAATTATAAAATCATGAGAGACACATTGGTTAGAAAGGAATGTGCATTATGTTAAATGTGATAATATTAGAAAATAGAAGATGGGTTATAAACATACAGGAAAAGGCCAGAAAGTTATTAAAGACTGTTTATGATTTTAAGGAAACGCACAAAGCTTATTTCATGAATTGTGCCGTTGTTTATATGTCGGTAAAGATAGGGCTTATTCTTCTTGCGACCTTTACATCGATGGCATTATTAATAGGCTATGTAAGTCAACAGCTTGCCCTGGAGATGACAAAGACCAAGTCACTCCTCCTGGTATCCCCTTTAACGGTGATCATTATGTTAAAGTTGTATTTCATCTTCAAGATGCTAATGACATACGAAAGATCTAGGGTGATAATTAGATCAGCTATCAGTGTAATATGGTTGAAGAGTAAAGAGGGAATACGGCGGGTTGAAGGAACATTTCCCGTGCCGCCACTTTCTCTTGAAAAGGCTAAGAATCGCTAAACCATGATGTAAGAAACGGTACACATGACATAGGGCTTTATGATAAAAAAGATAAGCCGATTAACAAATTCAATAAACGGGAGCGCCTTAAAAAATGCTCCCTTTTTTATTTCCTCGGATTTTATGAAGGTACGGAATACATGGTAGGCAAGTGTGCTGTCTTGATATTTGCGGTCGTTCTTGTTGGAAGCAATATCGTTTTTGGTTTTTCCGGTGGGCCGCCTGCAGAGCGGACAGGGAATCCAGGAGAAATTTGTGGCGATGATACGTGTGCCTCCTCCTGCCATACCAGTTTTTCCGTGAATGCTGGGTCTGCTCAGTTCTCAATAAGTTTTCCTTCTTCTGATTATAAACTTGGTCAGGCTTTAGACGTTACCATTAAATTTACTAATACCTCAACAGCGATACATGGATTTGAGATTACGGCTGTGGATGCCTCGAATAATAAAGTTGGCACTTTTGCCAATAAAAATGATACGGCTCAAACAGAACCTTATGATAATCTTTACGCATCCCATACAAAGGTTGGTACAGGAGAGAACCAGTGGACAGTTCAATGGACTGCTCCAACTACAAGTATTTCAGATCCAATTACCTTTTATGCTGCTGGGAATGAAGCAAATGGTAATAATGCAAGCAGCGGGGATAATATTTACACCGATACGGCCACTATCTCATTGGCAACTGAATGCGTGCCATCCACATTAAAGATTAAGCCCAAAAAAGTGGTGCAAAAACGTGGGAAGAGTGCTGATGTTACCGTCACGGTGAAAGGCGAAAATAACGAGCCATGTGCCAACCATACGGTGTATGCGTCGAGTGCTAATAAAAAGGTCACTATTAATGAAAGCACGGAAACAAATGAGAATGGTAAGGCGAAATTTACGGTAACTGCAGGGAACGAAAAGGGGAAAGATGTTATCACCTTTAGCACGCAAAACGATGATATTGAGATTACAAAGGATATTAACGTAATAATTAAGTAGTATCTGAACGAAACTCATCCTTTTGTCATTTCGACCAAAGGGAGAAATCTTTCCAGCGGGTTCAGGTTGCAAACCAGAACCGTAAATAGCCACGTAATGTTTTTGGGAAAAATCTATGAATAAAATAAAAAGTAACCCAAAAATCCTTCATTCCGCAGGAATTGTTTTTTTGTTCATATTGCTAACAATCTGCATTTGTCCAAAAATAGCGGTATCACAGGTAACATTTACCGATGTTACTAGCACAGCGAACGTTGGCAATAATTCCCGCGGCATGGGCGCTGCCTGGGGTGACTACAATAATGATGGATTTTTAGATTTATACGTTTCTAATTACAACGATGTGAATGTCCTTTATAAAAATAATGGAGACGGAACTTTCTCTAATGTTGCAAGCAGTGCAGGTGTAAATGACGATAGCACAGGTATTGATATTGCCTGGGGAGATTACAACAACGATGGGTTTCTGGACCTTTATCTGGTCAATGATGTAGGCGCCGGCTATGGGGCAAAGAATTTGTTGTACAAGAATAACGGTGACGATACTTTTACCAATGTTGCCGATGAGGCAGGGGTGAGCAGCCGGGGGTACGGTCTCTGTGCCGCCTGGGCAGATTATGACAATGACGGGCTTTTGGATCTTTATGTAACCAATAACGCCCATACGATTTTCTGCTACGGCCAGTTAAATAAACTGTATAAAAATAAAGGTGATGGTACGTTTGATGATGTTACAGAAACAGCCGAGGTGGGAGAAAAAGGAAATAGTATAGGCGTGGCATGGTGCGATTATGACAACGACGGCGATCAGGACGTTTGTGTGTTAAACTTTGCCAGTCCGTATCTGGATGACCCCGAAGGTAATCCCAGCGTCTTGTATCAAAATAATAACGGCATCTTTACCGATGTTGCTTCTTCATCCGGGATAGAGCATACCGACGGAGGTCATGGTGTGGCGTGGGGTGATTATGATAATGACGGAGATATGGACCTCTACATCGCTAACAACAGCGCCATACTCTCAACATCGCCCCCAAGGTCTTCTTTGGGGAAGAACGTCCTCTATCGGAATAATAACGACGGTACATTTACCGATCTAACGGATGAGGCTGGAGTAGGTAGCACATTGACGAGCACCGAGGTTACCTGGGTTGACTACGATAACGACGGAGACCTTGATTTGCATGTGGTCAATGGCGGGATTCAGGGTAATCAGAGCAGCATACTTTATGAAAACAACGGTGACGGTACATTTTCTGATATTGCAAGTACTGCCGGTATTCAGAACACTGGGCCGGGAGAGGGTGCAACCTGGGGTGACTATGATAATGATGGAGATGTGGACCTTTATGTCGTTAATTACAATCAGTCGAATAAATTGTATAGAAATAATGGCAACAGCAACCATTGGATTATCATCAAGCCTGTGGGTACGACGAGCAATAGGGCTGGAATTGGCGCAAGAATCGAGGTGACAATGGGCACAAGCACACGAATAAGGGAGGTGGATGGTGGTTCTGGTTTTTGCTCGCAGGACAGCCTATGGGTACACTTCGGCTTGGGTAGTAATGAAAAAATTGATACACTGAAGATCAAGTGGCCCGGCGGAAAGGTGCAGACGCTCTCTGATGTTGATACCGACCAGATACTGGCAATTACAGAGGAATGAAGTTAGTCAAACCACACTGCAAATTGAATGTATTTATTTTAATTGTATAGGAATTTTCATTTTATTTATGCGGATCAGGAGATAGTGGATATAAAAATCCCCCTTAATAAAGGGGGCTAGGGGGTTGTAAAATAACCCCAGGAAAAACACAACCCCCTGATTCCCCCTTTTCTAAGGGGGATTAACTCGAGAATACATATTATACTCTTAGATGAAACACGGCTTATTCATCATAATCTTATTAATTCTGTGCGGTAATACTGCATACGGTTTTCTTTCAGGACCCATTGCCGGCCGTACAGGCGCTCCCAACGATATCTGTAATGATTTGACCTGTAATGTAACTCCATGTCATGATAGTTACGGTTTAAATACGGGCAAGGCATTATTTTCAATAACAGCGCCTTCTACGTACGAAAAGGGCAAGACAACAAATATCGTTGTTAAATTTGTTAATTCCAATACGTCTCTCCATGGTTTTGAAATAACGGCCATAGATACGACCAACACCAAAGTAGGCACATTTACGAGCACAGATGATACTACACAAACAGAATCTTACCGGAATCAATATGCTGCTCATACGACCATAGGCACGGCAGAATCCAGTTGGACGATACAATGGTCAGCGCCTTCGGAGAACGTATCTGGCCCGATCACCTTTTATGCGGCTGGGAACGAGGCAAACGGTAACAGTTTGAGTAGCGGGGATTATATTTACACCGATACGGCCACTATCTCATTGGCAACTGAATGCGTGCCATCCACATTAAAGATTAAGCCCAAAAAAGTGGTGCAAAAACGTGGGAAGAGTGCTGTTGTTACCGTCACGGTGAAAGGCGAAAATAACGAGCCATGTGCCAACAATACGGTTTATGCGTCGAGTGTGAATAAGAAGGTCTCCATCGATGAAAGCATGGAAACAAATGAGAATGGTAAGGCGAAATTTACGGTAACCGCAGGGAACGAAAAGGGGAAAGATGTTATCTCCTTTAGCACGCAAAATAATGATACTGAGATTACAAAGGATATTAAGGTGATAATTAAGTAGTATCTGACGAAAAAACATTCTTTTGTCATTTCGACCAGAGGGAGAAATCTTTCCAGGGGATTCACGTTTGTAAGTTGATTGTATAGGAACATTCATTTTATTTGTGCGGTTCACATGGCATATGCGATGCATAAATCCCCCTTAGACTTCGTCGTGAGCTCAGTCGAACGAAAAGGGGGCGGAGGGGGTTGTAAAATAGCCATGGAAAAACACAACCCCCCTTGAATCCTCCTTTGCTAAGGGGGGCTTAAAAAGAATAATTTAACAAAATATCAGGGTTCAGTTTGTAAACCAGAACCGAAAATAGTCACGTAATGTTTCCGGAAAAATCTATGAATACAATAAAAAGTAACCCAAAAATCCTTCATTCCGCAGGAATTGTTTTTTTATTCGTGTTGCTGATTAACTGCATTTGTCCAAAAATAGTGGTATCACAGGTAACATTTACCGATGTTACGGAAACAGCGAAGGTAGGTAACTCCGCGCGGGGGATGGGCGCTGCCTGGGGAGATTATGATAACGACGGATTACTCGACATTTATGTGTCGAATTATAAGGATAAAAATATCCTCTACCAGAATAATGGTGGTGGCATCTTTTCCGATGTTACGGATGCAGCCGATGTAGGAAACACCGATGCGAGCGCTGATATTGCCTGGGGTGATTATAACAATGATGGCTTCCTCGATTTATTCTTAGTCAACGATGTGGGTCCTGGTTATGGGGCAAAGAAGGTTTTGTATAAGAATAATGGTGACGGTACTTTCACCAATGTAGCAAAGGAAGCAGGTGTGGAAAATATCGCCTTCGGGATAGGTGTGGCATGGTCTGATTATAATAATGATGGTTACCTGGATGCCTTTGTAACGAACAATGCCCATGTTATGATTTGTGATGGTCAGCCCAATAAACTCTTTAAGAACAAGGCGGATGGCACCTTTGAGGACGTTACAGATGTTACGGGAGTCGGAGATTTGGGGAATGGGATGGGGGCGGCATGGTGCGATTATGATAACGATGGCTACCAGGATCTTTATGTATTGAATTTTGATAATTACGACTTCGATCCACCTGAAAATACACCCAGTATTTTGTACAAAAACAATGGCGACGAATCATTTACCAGGGTAACCGATTCGGCAGGCGTTACGAATGCAATGGGAGGATTTGGAGTAGCATGGGGTGACTATAACAACGATGGGTTTATGGATATTTTCATCGCAAACCTGAAGGATATTTACCCAAGTGCAAAAAATGTATTGTTCAGGAATACAGGCGATGGAACCTTTACTGATGTAACCGATAGCGCCGGTGTTGGGGATGATGATGAAAGCACTGAGGTGACATGGGTGGACTACGATAATGATGGTGATCTGGATTTGCACGTCGTGAATGGCGGTATTGGCGTATCTCAGGCATGCATCCTCTATCGAAATGATGAGAATGGCACGTTTACGGATGTTGCAGAAGAAACGGGAATTCGGTATGTAGGGCATGCCGAAGGGGCTTCATGGGGGGATTATGATAACGATGGGGATATGGACCTTTATTTAGTAAATTATGGTGAACCGAATGTTCTTTATCGAAATAATGGAAATAGTAATCACTGGCTTATAGTAAAAACAGTCGGTACGCAGAGCAACAGGTCAGGCATTGGTGCGCGGGTAAAAGTAGTTACCGGCGGCGTTTCACAAATCAGAGAGGTGGATGGCGGTTCTGGTTTTTGCTCGCAGGACAGCTTATGGGCGCACTTTGGTTTAAATAGTTATGAAACAATTGATACCCTGGAGATACGATGGCCTGGTGGAAAGGTACAGACACTCTCTGGTGTAAAAGCAGATCAAATATTGACAATTACAGAGGAATGAGGAAGTTATAGTAAACGTTGTAGCGTAGCAGAGCAAGACCAAAAACCTTTTTTTCCCTGTTACATGAAGACTCGGCACTTTTGTTTTTCCCTGAAAAGTTGTATAGTCCAGGGTTATACCAGCCTTTTTTACCAAAACAAGTTTGACAAAGGATAACTGCACAATATATCATACATTCAATTAGTACGCTAAGTCATAAACAATGTTAGATTTTTGATATCATAGAAAGAGGTTAAACATGAAAGGTACAATGAAGGCTATAGAAACAACAGGAACCATAGACGATCAGCATCGACTTATTATTCTGGATAAACCACTTCCAATTGCTGAAAAGGGCAAGGTTCGTGTGATTATTTTGTTTTCTGAAGAAACCGATATAGACGAAAGAGAGTGGCTTCATGCAGCAACTACCAGTCCAGCTTTTGATTTTTTGAAGGAACCGGAAGAGGATATTTATACTCAATCTGATGGAAAACCTTTCCATGGTCAAAGGTAAAGTTGTTCTGGTGCTTTTCCCATTTGATGATTTAACATCGGCAAAGTTACGACCCGCGGTATGCTTGACTGATCCAATTGGTTCACATCGTCACGTTGTGTTGGCTTTTATTACCAGCCAAATTCCAGAAGATGTACTGGAAACCGATGTAGTGCTTGATTCTAGCCGGGATGACTTTAGCACCACAGGATTACGAGTGTCCTCAACGATTCGATTACATCGCTTAATGACAGTTACTACTTCAGTTATCCAGCGTGAATTGGGAAAATTGCCAGCTCAAATGCGGTGCGAAGTTAATAAAAAATTACAGAAACTATTTGAGTGGTAATGCTATATCGGCTTACTTTTGCCTTCCTGTTTTTCAACAGCCCCTGCCCGTTGCAAATAAAGAGGGAGTAATTTGTCAATCTCACATCTATGTCCCGATTTATACATCCTTTCACCCAATATGGCTACATATTCTGCTTTTGGATTCACATGTGCTATCTCATCGATGATGATGTCTTTTTGTTGAAATATGTCTTTATAAGGTGCAACTCCATCCCCAAAAATAATTACCGGTCGTGGAAGGATGGGTAAAAGTTTTTCGGGTTGAATCACCAGAAAGTCAGATTGTCTTTTTCTCTGAATACCTTCTAGCTTATAAATACAGGCATAGACATGGTTTCGTTTGGTGTCAATAATAGGGCATATGGGGATGGAACCTATTGCATAATTTTCAGCTATAATGTCGAATATGGGCACATCGATAACAGGTTTATTTAAAGCGTAGGCCATTGTCTTTGCGCAGGTCACGCCTACGCGCAGCCCTGTATATGAGCCTGGTCCCACATCGACTGCTATCAGGTCGATATCTCCGGGTTTCCAGCCGATTTCGTGAAGTGTTGTTCTGATGGCAGGGATCAATTCTTTACCATGTTGCATGCCAGCCCCAAAGCCCTTTGTAATAATAACGTGCTTATCCTCGCAAATGGCGACACCACCGATATTCCCTGACGTTTCTATACCAAGTACTTTCATAGATTTTTACAAGAATATCACAAATAATTGAAAAATAAAGTAAAATTGACTCACCATAGTTTATTTGATATATTAAAAATGCCTTTCGTACATAGAATATGAGAATAACCTGTAATGTTCGTGAGCAAGCGAAAGCAAAGAAAAATCAAAGTTTTAAATAAATCCCCAATGTGAAGTCTTAACCTTTGTAAATATTTTAAAGGGAGGGTAAAGAACTATGGAAGGGAAAAATTACATCAATGGGGCGTTTGTAGATGGTGCTTCTGGTGATCGATTTGAGAGCAGAAATCCTGCCAATACAGACGAAGTGTTGGAGACTTTTCCACTTTCTTCTGAAACTGACGTAAATAATGCCGTCCGCGCCGCAAAAGATGCCTATGATGGCTGGAGAAGATTATCTCGTATCAAGCGGGGTGAGTATTTTGATGAATTTGTCCAATTGTTAAAAAAAGATCGGGAAGAAATTTCCCGCTTGGTGACGAAGGAATGCGGGAAGGGAATTGTTGAGGGCCGTGCCGATGTGACAGAAGGCATCCACATGGTGCAATACGTATTTGGTACGGTACGGATGCCTCACGGCGACGTGATTGACTCTGAGATTCCTGAAAAAGACGCATTCATGCGCAGAAAACCCAAGGGAGTTGTTGCGGCAATTACACCATGGAACTTTCCATTTGCCATTCCCCTCTGGCTGATATGCCCTTCGGTAGTGGAGGGAAACACCGTTATCCTCAAACCTTCCCGTGAAACAGCGTGTACCGCAAATAAGATTGCTGAGTATGCACATAAAGCGGGATTCCCCCCAGGTGTTGTCAACGTTGTACACGGAAGTTGCGGGGATTTATTGGTAAAACATCCGGATACCCACGTGGTGTTGTTCGTTGGCTCTAACGATGTGGGGTCTGATATAAAAAAGATAGTTGCTGGATTTCACAACAAGATGTGTGCCTGCGAGATGGGTGGGAAAAATGCACTGATTGTCCTCGATGATGCCAATCTCGATATTGCCGTGAATGCGGCCATTATCAGCGCTTTTAAGACATCGGGACAGCGTTGTACCTCTGCAAGCCGTTTCATTGTGCATGAAAAAGTATTAAGCGAATTTGAAAAGAGATTTGTTGAAACAACGAAAAGAATAAAGATTGGAAATCCGTTGGATGAAAGCGTATTTATGGGTCCTGTGATCAATCAGGCAGCAACAGAAAAGATTACCCGATACAACGAACTGGCGAAAAAGGAAGGGGCAATGGTGTTATTGGACGGAGGGAGGCTTACCGGTGAGCACTATAAAAAAGGTTATTTTATGTCCCCCTTTGTATATCGCATGCAAAATAATCCAAAGAGCCGTGTGCTCCATGAAGAGGTGTTTGGACCGCATGTGGCAATTATTCCCGTAAAAGATATTGACGAGGCAATAGAGGTGCATAATGATACAGACTACGGTCTTTCCTGCGCAGTGATAACGGAGGACTTTCGGAATGCAAGGAGGATACGGGATGATTGTGAATATGGCCTTGGTTATGTGAACCTGCCCACGATAGGGGCAGAGGTGCATTTGCCCTTTGGAGGTGTTAAAAAGAGCGGAACAGGGTTGCCGTCGGCCAGCACCCTGATTGATGTGGTAACACACCGTACGGCGTGGACGGTCAATCATGCCATGGAAATCAAAATGGCACAGGGACTGACTGTAAAGTTGTGATTTTATGCGGAATTAATCAAAAGATAGCCGTATCTAAATAAACCGACATATTATATTAATCAGATAACTATTAGATTCCATTTTGTTTGAATTTTTATCTCATGTTGACCTATCATATTGATTATAGTTTCATACGAAAAATGTCTCAAAAATGGCGATGGGGAATTGTTGCCATATACACAGTTGCGATTTATATTTTTTTACCTTACGGACCAGGATTCTGGAAGTATGTATTAAGACAATGGGGTGATAGTATTAATTATCTGGGATGGTTTTTTATACTCGTATTAGGAACGTATTTCCTGCTTCATTTGATATTCCAGAGAAACGAAAAAGACCCTTTCATTTATCTGGCTTTTTTTCTGATATCTTTAACATGTATTGCTATATTGAAATATATGTGTTCTACAGGTCCCGAAAGAATGCACCCGTTTATGTACGGTGTATTATGTTGTCTTATCTTCTGGGCATTCAAGAATGACGCAAAGAAGAGCAGGGTGTATCCATACACACTGCTCCTTGCGTTTTTGTTAAGTATAATTGATGAGATGATTCAAGGCCTGCTGCCCATGAGGGTGTTTGATACTAAAGACATTCTCATGAATTGGTTATCTGCCGTGATGGCGGTTTTATTTATTGCCTTTGTATTGAAGCCGGATATACACGTAAAATAATAAAATGCCCCTATACATAAACTATGGCTTCATAAAGAGCATATCCAGGGAATGGCGATGGATGATCGTAGCTACCTATACAATTGCGATATATGCATTTTTACCTTTTGGCACTGCGTTCTGGCGGTTTGTATTAAATCAGTGGGGAAATAGCATAAACTATCTCGGATTGTTTTTTGTATGTGTGTTAGGGGTATATTTCCTTATTTATTTAATATTCCAAAAACACGTCAGACAATTTTCAGTATATATAGCTTTTTTTGTTATTTCAACAGGCTGCCTTGCGGTGCTGAGGTATTTATGTGTTGCTGGCGCAGAGAGGTTCCACCTGCTGCTTTATGGGATATTAAGCGCTACGGTATTCTGGGCATTAAAGCTTGACGTAAAAAATAAAAGAATATATATTTACACGGCAGTTATTGGCTGCGCGCTGGGTATGATTGATGAACTTATTCAGGGCGTTCTGCCAAGCAGGGTCTTTGATGTAAGGGATATATGTATGAACTGGCTGTCCATCGGAATGGGTGAACTTTTCGTTATTTTTGTTTTGAGACCTGATATTTATAAGCAGAGTTGAGTATATTTCGCCAAATTATTATTGTGCTGACTTTAGTGTTTCCTTCTGTTTCCGCTTCTATGGCTGAAGTGACAGGAAATAACAGACCCAATATCCTCCTTTTTACAATAGATGCCTGCCGCCCAGACCATTTTGGCTGTTACGGTTATAATCGTAACACGACTCCAAATATTGACAACCTTGTCAAAGAGGGGGCATTGTTTACACACGCTTTCTCTCAATCGGCGTGGACTACCCCAGGGATGATTTCCATATTTACATCTTTGTACCCGCCGACCCATGGCGTTGATGCAAAGGACAGAACTCTGAAAGACGATGTTTTGACCTTGCCAAAAGTTTTGAAGGGGAATGGATATGTAGCGCCTGTGTTACCAAAATTTGTCGATATTCAAAATTACTGGCATCTAGGGTTTGATGCGGTTGATAAAGAACGGTTTCAGGGCGGCGAAGGGGAAGATTTGCTGAAATTGTTAGAGGCGTACAAAGACCAGCGATTTTTTATATGGTATCACTATCATGGGTTGCATTTACCGTATAATCCCCAAAATCCTTACGATAAAATCTTTCAGGAAGATATTATTAGTGATATATCAGCCGATTCTGAAGCTGTTTCTGTGGTAAAAAAGAAAAGCGTCATCAAAAACAATTCCGTTAATTTCAATAACACAGACAGGCAGACCGTTGCTGCGCTTTACGATGGACAAGTGAAACAATTGGATGACTACATGGGGCAACTTACGGAAAAAATGAAGAAATGGGGCATATTGGACAACACGGTAATCATCATAACTTCCGATCATGGAGAAGAATTGTTTGAACATGGTTTTATTGGTCATGCATCCACATCATTGAATGCGAAATTGTATGATGAGATCATTCACATACCATTGATAATATGGTGGCCAAAAAAAATTAAACACAGGGTTGTGGGCGAACTGGTGCAGCAAATAGATATCATGCCAACCATACTAGATATGCTGGGAATACCGCCTTTTGAAGGATTACAAGGATATTCTCTGGTACCTTCAATACAGGGTAAACCTGCGAATAATTTACGACCTGTTTTTTGTGAAACGATTTTGGGTGGGTTTCAGAGTACAAAAGAGATGGAAGAAATCAGGCTCAGATGTGTCAGGACAAAAGAGTGGAAGCTCATTTATACCAATACACCCGCGAGTGATGTGAGCAGGGGAGGATTAAACGATGGTAAATATGAATTGTATAATCTTAGTAACGACCCTAAGGAAGAGAAGAATATTTTTGAAAACCATCATGAGGTAGCAAAGGAGTTAAAGAAAAAGCTCTTTCTGTGGATCGAAACCACAACGTCAAAAGAGTGTGGTTCACAGTCTAATGCAGGAATTAATCCGCTTCAGCAGAGATGAGAAAAAAACGGAAATAATATTTAGGTTAAATTATAAAGTCGTTTTTGAATACAGTATCTATCGTTTTTTCTAGATTACTCACTTCAATTATTTTTACGTTTTCAGGAACTTGAATGCTACGTAAAGAGTCTTTGGGGATGATGATTTTATCTATAAAATGTAATTCCCTCAAAACCGTTTCTATTTTGCCATCTAGGGAACCAACCGGAAGTGTTTTTCCCTGGTTATCAATTCCTCCTGTTACCGCAATATTTTCGGGAATTGGTGACTTGGTAAACACAGCGTAGCAGCATAATGCAGCCGCAAGTCCTGTATCGTTTAAATCGCACCTTCGGATTATTTCAGGCACATTCTTTTCAAGATAAAATATTATACGATCAATTGCTTGTGGTACGGGGATATCAATCTGTTTGGCTTGGATATATTGATTAACAGACTTTGTGCAGTTTGAAGTAATCGCCGGAGGCAAATTCCTTGTAAAGTTCGACATGATGTCTTTAGGGCATAAACATTTTAAATAGGTAGAGAAGCTAATTCTGGAGTTATACGTAAGGAGTGTTCGGACCTCCCCTATTTTGGCTGTAGGTTTATATGAAGGATTGGCAAGCTTGTCATCGAGCAATAAGTCTAGAATGCTGTCTTCCCAAATCCTTCTTTCCTGAACAGGCGATTCGTTAATGTAGTTTTTGATATGCACTCTGAGATCATTCCTTTTCCCGAGGTTTAGATAGCCAGGTACCTTGCTCAGGGCATATTGGATGGCAGTCAATACCTCCGATATGGTTGAATTGTTTAAGCCAAAGTCATCTTTTTCTAATTCTGTACACACAAACTCGTTGGGGCAAATCTTGCAATACTCAATTCCCTTGTCGCACTTGTGGAGGAGTTCATCTACAAATTTTATATAATTATCAATTTCTAAGTGTTGTCGTGGAATGAAGTTCATAGAATTTCAGGATTTGTATTCAGAAAAAAGCCCCTAAATTTTTTCAATAAAAAGCCGATAATAAAAGTAGACAAAAAAACTAAAAATAGTGGTAAAAATCATAAACTGTGTCAATTGTATAGTAAATACTAAGTCACGGAAACATATTTTTACTAAATATTGTTATGAAAAACGAAAATACTACGAATCCAGAGGCACATCCTTGTACCTATGTCCTGAATAAAAAACTTCAGGAATTCGAGACATGGATTAAAAACATGAATTACAGCATGTTTCTCGAATGTGCCCATTCAAATGAATATTATAAACGAAAACAAGTATATCTTTAGACAATAGCAAAAAGGAGAAAGCCATCATGAGAAAACACTTTAAAAATGATTGCTCAAATTGCCATGAATACCCTTATGAATGTGACGAGTGCTGCAGCGAAGTAAAGGCGTCAATAAACCTGAAAACTCGTCATTATGGGAAAAGGGAGCCTTCTAAAAGTAAATACATTATAAATAACAATTAACTTTAAGAAATACAGGGGTGTTCCGATGCGCACAAAGCCCCTCTAACGTTCTCCGTTAGAATATGGTGCGCGACTCTCCTCTTTATATCAAATTGTTATTATTTTTCAGTAAAAAGTAAATACTCTATTGCGTTAAGAATCCTGGTAACTGAATTTTTAATGTGGAGCGACAGTCATGGTTATTGAAGAAGACGCGAAACAAGGTGAATTTGTATGTCCTCATTGCAGAGGGAATAGTTTCGTTCTTATCGGCCTGCAAAGGCAAAGCGGACTATTCAAAGATCACGAACTATGGAGTTGTAAGAGTTGCCATAGTACCTTTGCAAGAGAGACCATCGAAGTAAAGAAAACAACGGAAGGCGAGACTTTTAATAAAAGAGCCCTTCCTTATTACTGCAGGGTTGAGTTTGCCGGCTAATGATATTACCGGAGATAATATTTGAGACGCTGACTGTCGGTCCTTTAGCAGTGAATTGCTACATTGTTGGTTCTAAAAAAGATAACACAGCGATAGTTATTGATGCCGGTGGCAATCCGGAAGAAATCCTGAATCTCCTCAAAAGGCACAACCTTGATTTAAAATTCATTATAAACACACATGCCCATTTCGACCATGTAGGGGGTGTGAAACCTCTGCAGGATTTGACAGGTGCAAAGTTCCTGCTTCATCGGGAAGATCTCCCGCTTCTTAATTATTTGAATGATCAAACAGATGCTTTTGGACTATCTGCCATTCCCGTACCTCGGGTTGATAGAGAACTTGCAAATAACGAGGAAATTTTTATCGGAGACGAGGCGATACGCATTATACATACACCAGGGCATTCTCCTGGAAGTATATGTTTTCTCCTCAGTGCTGCCGTATTTGTTGGGGATACGCTCTTTGCCGGTTCGATTGGAAGGACAGACCTCTATGGTGGTTCTTACACCAAACTAATTAACTCGATAAAAACCCGCTTGTTTACCTTGGAAGACCATGTAATTGTATATCCGGGGCATGGTACATTTACCACTATCGGTGAGGAAAAACAACACAACCCTTTTTTTTGATTAAAAAAATAGTATATCCATTTTTCTGATGGAGAACTTTATACATTTACCTATATCATGCTTCGTTTGGTCTTGTAATTTGAATTCAATTCCGGAAGTTGAAATACGATATTTGTACACTCCTGAGGCAAAGTCACGATGGATTATCGTACCATAACAATAGCCGCTATCATCAATATTTGCCTGATGAGGTCTAAAAAAGAGATAGGCATTTTTTCCCTCTTGACCTTTTGTGTTACATACTAATTCTCCCCATGGTGTCAATACCCTGTCTTTCCCGTCTATTTTTACCTGCATAATATTTGCTTCTCCAACGAAATTGGCTACAAAAAGTGACGTTGGAGATGAGTAAATTTCTTCAGGGCTGCCTATCTGTTCCAACATCCCAGCATTCATAACAGCTATATTGTCAGCCAAAAGAAATGCGTCTTCCTGGTCATGGGTTACGTAAACAGTTGTAATCTGTGTCTCTTGTTGGATGCGTCTGATTTCTTGCCGAATATCCTCGCGTAGTTTTACATCGATGTTCGATAACGGTTCGTCCATAAGTAACAACCTGGGTTCTGTAACAATTGCCCGTGCGATTGCAATCAACTGCTGTTGTCCGCCCGAAAGTTTTCCGGGATACTCATTGGTATATTTTTGCATATTGACCTTATTCAAAACGGCTTCAATCTTTTTCCGTCTGTCAGTTCTCGTGATCCCGTTAGCCTTTAATCCAAACTCAATATTTTCGTATACCGTCATGTGGGGCCAGAGTGCCAGGTCTTG
>Ga0209323_10001111_pt1 | contig 17730 bp, 21 predicted proteins | sample Rifsed19ft2_FD_184014 | JGI IMG/M metagenome (GOLD analysis project Ga0209323, IMG submission 184014) | Soil microbial communities from Rifle, Colorado, USA - sediment 19ft 2 (version 2) | ecosystem: Environmental > Terrestrial > Deep subsurface > Rock core/Sediment | place: Rifle, Colorado...
AAAAAGAAGTAAACATACGAACGCATACTTTACCGGCATAGGAAAAGTTAAAAGGATAATCCTTTATGATACCCTGCTTGGAAAAATGGATCAGAACGAGATACTCGCAGTGCTATCCCATGAGGCAGGTCACTGGAAGAAGAGGCATGTCCTGAAACTCATCATAATCTCAGAAATTGCATCATTCATAGGAATATATATTTCTTTCAGGATTCTTCAGACTGACCTTCTTACAAATCTTTTTCAGATTGAACCGGATACATTCTTTGCAAGACTTGTCATTCTGGGATTTATTGGCAGCATCATCTCTTTTCCCCTGATTCCTCTTAGCAATTATGTTTCAAGAAGGTTTGAGAGACAGGCAGACCGCTTTGCATGTGAACTGGTAGAGGAAAAGGAGAGTATTTCAAGGGCATTGATAAAACTCTCCAAAGATAATCTTTCAAACCTCTATCCCCATCCCTTATATGCAGCATTTTACTATTCCCATCCACCTGTCGTTCAGCGTATAGAGAGTATCCTTAAAACTGAATCTGTTTCATGAGATTTTTTCGCTATCCCTGGCATCAGCAAAAATGGCGTAATAATACTAAATAGAATTTGCGAAAGAAAAAGAGCTAACCGGTTAAATGGATTTCCCATAAAAACCCATTACATGCGTTTACTAATATAACAGGTCATAGGCCTGAAAACATACCTGCCGAGCAGATTTAAAATTGAAATAGAGGGGTGTTTTAGCTATTGTTTGACTCTAATTCTATGAACTTCTATCAAAAATAGCTTTCCTTTGTAGTGATTTGTTTCAGGGTTAGCAGATAAGTAATTCTTTAGTCTTTCCATAAGTTGGGGAATAATTTCAGGGTGATTCCTAACTTGCAATGCGATAATACCTTCTCATGCTGTTGCTAATTCGAACTCTGATAATTCACGGGCATAGTCCAAACATGCAGCAATCTGTTCCCTTGTAAGATCTGGGAACTCCTCTATGATTTCCTCTACAGTATTGCCAGCGGCCAAATATCCAAGGATAAGGCTAACCGGGATCCTTGTCCCTTTTATACGAGGCTTACCCCGAAGCACATCTGGAGTGCTCACTATATAATCTCTCCAATTTACTTGCATAATGCCCTCCTTCAATAACTGATATCCATTATATCAAATATTGTTCGTATTTGCCCTAAGCTTTATGCCAGCACCGCAAGTCTATGACTCATAGAGAGGCAACTCATGCCTTCCCCAGAAATAAGTCGGGTTGTCCTTCGCCTTGCAATGTTCTGCTACGCTTGCGCAAGCCTTGTTCAAGTTCCCCGAATTGAGCTACAGGAAATAAAGATTGTTGAGGAGAGACCGAAGATATTAAAGGTAGGCTATATAACAGGTCACAAGCCCGAAAACATACCTGCTGATCAGATATGAAAGAAGAAGGGCGGTGTAGACATTTATAGTATGCTCTTATTAAATTAAATACAATAAAAAATCATACAGAAGAAGTATTACACCAAGCCAACTCAGAAGAAGACCTAAAGACATTTTTAAATCCATGATGCTATATATATTATTTTTGAAGTAAATTGTAGGATAGATTAAACTCCTCAAAGGCCTTCTCATCTTCTGAAATGATGCGGTAAATAGTTTCAATTCCTGAAAAGCGATAGATATCAATCCAGTCGTCCTTGTGGCGTATCTTTATATCAGAATTAAGAACATATTGACCCCTGTTTACTCGTTTAAACAATTTCCTGCAATAGGGATTGGAGCTGTTTGTTTCATTTTTTGCAAGCAGTGCCGATATATACTGCCTCTTTTTTCTGTATTCAGGAATCACACTCTCAGGCATGTTGCTCATCATCTTTGCGATCTCAACAGCACTAAGGGTTGGGGCCTTTTTTATATAATTTACAATTGAAGGTATCTTGACAAAAAAGAGGTTGAAGAGCAAAAACTCACCTTGCCTGCTGCCAATCTTGATGAGCCTATCCTCAATCCTGAGATTTATACCTGAGGGTAAAAGGATTTCATGTATCTGGGCAAAGGTATCAGCAAAGGCATTACTTCCTACTGCCACCTGAAAGGCCTTCGACCACGCCGTCATTCCATGATTATCTACTGCCCCTCGGTCAGCCCCCTTGGAGAGTAGCTCCTTTACAAGGCAGATGTTGCCTGTCTCTGCAGCAAGTATTAAGGGAGTGCAGTTAAATTCTGTTCTGTGGTCAATACCGTAAAGCTCGCATTGTCTGAGAAACTCCTTATAGGAAGGACTTCTGTATTTTGCAGTATAATTTGATAGGAAGTTTTTTCTTTGCTGGGTATATAACTGGCTGTTAAAGGTCAACTTTCCATCTCGGAAAATGCATATCTGTTTTGCCTTTACAAACTCATGCCTGCTTAAAAACTCCATAATCATCGGCAGATCATAAAAAAGGGCATACTCAAAGAGTATCTTTCTCGGTCTTTGAGGATTGTCCTTTGCTGTGCGGATTTGGGTTACGAGTCCCTTAAGCCTTTCACTGGTGCATATGTCCCAGGGTACTGGCTGTGTCTTTAATATCGTGCGTCTGATCTCCTCTGCCTGTTCCTGCTTTCCCTGAAGTTCAAGCCTGCGTGCCTCTGCCTGCCATTCTTCAATGCTTGACTGAGAGGCATCAATCCTTATTTGCTCCAGTGCATTTTTTAGGCTGAGTAACTGCAATAGGGGATGTGCTGTATCTTCCTCCATGATATAAAGACGTTTCATCGCACGTGTGACTGCAACATAAAGAGAGTTAATGAAGAATTTATAGACATCAAGAGATTTATCTCTTTTATCAGAGGCTTTCATGTATCTGAGCTCGCCCTCTAAGTCCTCTTCTGTAACCCCATTTATAATCTCCTGAAAGTTTTGGCGCTCTCCTGATACGAAATTCAGGAGTATGACATTTTCATACTCAAGGCCCTTTGCCTCCTGAATACTGAAGATAAGGGGCGTTTCAAAGAACTTGCGGGCTGAGGTCTTTTCGTCATCACGCATGACAAGCACAGCGAATTTTGTGGAGCGGCGGATGGCTTTATTCATCTCGGCCTTGACCCTGTCTGTGTCTTTAAGAAATACGACGTCTCCTTTATCCTCTAATAGGCTTTTCATAAGATAGGTGCTTTCCCTGTCAATAGAGCCGAAGCGCCTCTGCTTAATCATCAGAAGCTTATTTGAGAGGTCGGTTATGGTTTGAGAGTTGCGGAAGTTTGATTGTATGATTCTCATTATCTTTTTGCCCTCTAGCTCTGTTGATGTATAGAACATGGATTTGAGTTTGCTCCAGGAAAAGAAGTTTGGATGGACTATCTGATTGGAGTCTCCACAGAGGACAAATTTTTCAGGGTTTTTTAGACTTTTAAGGATAAGATAAAGCTGTATATTCGTTATATCCTGCACCTCATCCACTACTACAAAATCGTATATTGGACTCACATCCTTCAAATAATCATAGGCTACAATATTCGGGTCATAATACCCATTTTCCTTAAGAAAGGTGAGGTATTTCTCAAAGAGTGTATATACCAGTTCTCTATCGTCGTCAAGAAATATAGATTGCCTAACACCAAGATTTAAATATTCTTCACGACTGAGATAGGGTTTGTCTATGCATGAACCTGTTATTACTCCTCTGAATTCTTCATATAGCCTGTGTGCATCGGCAACACGCTGCCCACGCGGGAATCTGTAGAGCCAGTTTGATAAGATACTGTATCTTATCTCTTTACCATCAGGAATGCGCATAGTTTCGAGGAATTCCCTGAAAGAGAGAAAGGTGACCTCCTGATTTTCGTCTTCGTAGCGATGACTGTAAAATATACTGCGGGCATTCTCAGCAAGATAGGGAGAGAGCGTCACATAAATGCCCTTGTCATACAGGAGCTTTATCTTTTCAAGAGTAATTGCGGTTTTGCCACTGCCAGCAGGTCCGATAATTATAAGTGGAGGGTTGGCATTATAGGCATCTTCTTGTTCAGGATCAAGGGATATGACCTTATCAAGGAAATGAAATCGCCTGTTTGATGTATTAATATAAACCAGAGACGGTAAATTATCGTCTTTTATTTCACTAAGCGGAATCTTTGTCTCATCAATCCTGGTACCCCTTAAGAATTTTGATCTATCATAGGCATGATTGAGCACAACCTCAAGCATCAGGGCATAGCGTTCTCCTTTATATTTAACGAGCTTAAAGATGAGCCTGTTTGTGCTATCGAGTTTTGCCCTGTAAATGCCTTCTTCAGCGATTTTTTTGACCTCAGCAGACCTGAAATCATTCTTTTCAAGATAGGAGATAACTTTTTCGTATTGACGCCTTACCATCGAGACATCAAGGTCATTGTATTCAAGGATTTTCATATAAAACCTCTATATCGGGGTATCTTCTGATGCATAGCTCAGCAGGTATTTTTGTATCCTATTTTAACATTCTCAAAAATTTGCGATTCACTGTTCTGCAGGGGTGGGAAGGACCGGGCTGTTTGCTACCTGTCTTGCAAGAAAGATTCTTGACCTTTCAGGTGTAGATGCCATTAAATGGGTCAGAAGATTTATACCCATGGCTATTGAGACAAATGAACAATGCCAGATGGTAATAAATATGTAAGTTTTTTACTTTGTCAATGCTTCTAATATTTTCTAGCCAAACTTCTTTGCAGCGTTCGGTCCATTTGCAGTTATGATTCTGCCATCAACCTCTAAATCTGCCCCTGTGTATTTAGCCCCTCTGGATTGGAGCCTTCTGGCTTCTGTCTTCCATACCGTTGCCTTCTTATCTTTTAAGACATCGGCATTTGCTAATATGGCAGGTGCTATGCATATAGCTGCCAGTACCCTATTATGTCTGATTGCTTCCTTAGCAATGCTGTGTGCCACAGGATTATCCAGGTATTCAATTGCTCCCACTCCTCCAACGAATACGATAGCATCATAATCAGTAACTTTCACCTTTTCAATCAGGATTTCAGGCCTTACCTTAGCCCCGAGCATTCCTGAAGATGTCTCCAGTGATGAAGATGCAACTGTTACCTTTGCCCCATTTCTTTCAAATACCTCCTTTGGCTTAAGAAACTCCTCATCCCTAAAATCCTTTTTTGCGATAATCATCAGAACCTTTTTCCCTTCAAGACTCTTTTTCCCGGCACAAATGCCGTGTTGAATAAACACTGACTGATAAATAAAAAGAAGAAGGAAAAGAAAAATGAAATTTCTTCTCATGGACATCACGTTATTGCAATTATGGTTAAATAATTTTTCTAATACTCTATTTTATTGCTTCTTTGAAGGTCTTGCCGGCTTTAAACTTTGGGACCTTAGCTGCAGGTATTGAGATAACAGCGCCTGTCTGTGGATTACGGCCTTTTCTGGCTTTCCTTTTGACAACAGAGAAAGTTCCGAAGCCAACAAGGGCAACCTTTTGCCCTTTCTTTAAGGCTCCCTTTATGGAGTTCAAAGTGGAATCCAGCGCCTTTGCAGCATCCGCCTTACTCAATTTTACTCCTGAAGAAATCTTATCAATAAGTTCTGCCTTTGTCATTTCTCCTCCCTATGCAATTGGTTTTAAAACTTGTCCTGAATCCTGGCCTGACGCCAGTGCTTGCCCTGAATTTATTTCAGGGACAGGTTTGATTCAGGAACGTTTAACAGTATCAAGAAGAAATCCTTCCTGTCAAGCGAAATTCACGGTACTTTTCCAGAGCAACATCATGTATTTTCTCCTCCTCGGTTTGTCCTTCATACTTGCAATGTTCTGCTACGCTTCAGCAAGCATCAGCTAATCCCGGCTTTATTCCAAAAATATCTTTGGAGTGCTAAAGTTTTAGATCATTTACATTTTTTATACCTAAGGCAATAAGGTTTGCATTTGACTCAGCATGTAAAGTGTACATAGGTTTATTCCAGGACAATAATGCCTTACAGAATTGCTCTGTCTTGCTGTTCGGTGATGCATATGGGATGAAGATTGAGTCAGCGAATGCAGCAACAAAGTAATTACGAAACAATGCTCTTTCTGAAGAAATACGTTTCTCCTTCGCGTTAAACGGCGAGAGGAGAAGCAGTCTTCCTTCATCAAGGGGTTTCTTGTATTCTGCTTTTAAACGCATTTTCTCTATGCTCCTTGCAGGGCAGAAGATAATAGGCTGTTTGCCTTTTAGTAAGATATTCAGACATTCCCGCTCCATAGGTGAATGAAATCCACTGATAACTGTCAAACCTGATTCTCTTAGTTTTCTCATCAAGTCATAGGTTTTTAAAATAATAGAACCCGGGCATTTTATAGAACTAAAAATAGTAAAGGTTTTGTTTTGCAGAGTGCCGAGGTTGCCTACGACCACAATAGTCTCTGGAGCATGTTTACCAAGGTATCGGCTTAATGTTTCCGGATAACTGCTGTCGGTCCTATAAATACATCTAATATTCATTATCTACTTCTAAAGATTCCTTTTAAAAATCTTTATTTAGCAGGATATTACAGTCAAAATACTTCTAAATTTACTTCTAATTACTTCTAAAATTTAAGCCAAAACCCAGCATGGTTTTTTCTCTTTACAGGATCAGTTGATGGTTATTTGAACTTGGGTATATCAATAGGCAATCCCACTCTCATGAAAAATCTTGCATATGCTTGTGAGAGATGCTCCCTATAAGGAGGCAAGAGCCTTAATCTTTTACCCTGTTTTCCTGAAATGTCATTGATAAGGGTAAAAGGCAGACTATAAGAATGTCGAAAATCTACTACCATATAATCCATCTTAGCGCCTTCAATTTCGCACTTGTTTAATAGATGATAGCCTGGCATATTTCCCTGTCGTAATGTTTCTTTTCCTTCTGGCTTTTTAAAGAAATCATTTTGCTTTTCCATTTCAGTTAAAAGCCATATTGGACATACAAGTACCAGATCAATTTTCTTCTGAACCAAGTCGCATGATTGACTCATAACAATAACATCATATTCAATAATTTCAATGGGAAAAGTCTCACCTTCTTTTAATTGTGTTGAACCTGACGGGACAAAAACAGGACATGACAGAAGGAAATCACCTTGCAGAACAAACTCAGTAGTATCAACTATATCATACCATGGATATTTTCTTTCAGGCATGGGATTAGATACCGATATAGGGATTCTCAGGCACTACAATTCGAGGCTTAGCTTTCCGAACATGAGTAATTGTGACTTTTACAACAAGTCTTCTTTTAGGAGACATCTTTACAAAGACGTCATGTTCTATCATTTCTTCTGGAATAATTTCTCTATATTTGTAAGTCTCATTTTCTATAAATGGAAGCATGCTTTCTAAATGACTTACCACGTCGAATAGAAAATGATAGTAGCCTGAGGGGCGATAGTCTTTCATCATGTCGTAATATATTAATAAATCTTTATCTTCACCATCAACGGAACTGGACCCTAACCTGATAAAGGGGAATGTTTCAATCCTGTTTGATGATATTATGTCCAGCATATTATTCGAACCTCCTTTCGAGTTCTCCTTCGATCAGTTTAAAGAACCAATCGTCTGTTAGATAATGTGCATCAGTCAACCAGTCAGTAATTTTCTCTGGCATTTGTAAAACTTGTTCATTAGTAGATTGAACCATAGTTTCCCATATTAAGGCATCTTTATTCTCTTTTTTGCCCCTGATGAATCTCAAATGAATCACTCCTTGAGGTTTCACAGATGGAAAAGAAAAACGCCAATCAAAAGACAACGGAATAGAATTAACACCAGTGTTATTGAACAAGCTATTATATGGTTGTACGGTTGTTTTCAACATATCTGCCAAGAAATCAAAGATATTATCAGATCCATAATCAAAATCAATCGCATCTATGTAACGTAAGAGTAAACTGTTAATCTTTAAAGTATCAGGCTCTGGATGTATCTCATGAAAGGTATTCAAAGCGCTAACTACCTTTTTCTCAAAATCTTCCCAAATATATCCTTCGGTATCATTCACTGTAAGAATTCCAGGGCCGATCTGAATTAGTGGCCACTGATTCCTATCCTTACGAAATCTGTGTTGGATTACATGGCCTGCGAAGTCGTCGGGAATTGAGGCGGCGGGCAACATTTCATGGAAGGGATATTCTTCTCTTAATTTCGAATATAGGCTTCCAACCAGAATCTTATAGTGGGGGTCAATTCGTAATCCCTCACCTTTTTCTTTTAATGTCCATTTGACCTCAAATATTGCTTCAATAAGAGGTTTGTTTTTCAGGACTTTTCTCGGCATACAGCCTCCTATGAGTAATGTAGCACACCTCGTAAAATTTCTGTAATATTTTTAATGAAATTTTTATTCTTCCTCACTATCCCGCCCCATGCGGTATTTGATGTCGTAGTTGATGATGAAGTCTAATTCCTCGTCTGTGAAACCGTAATGTTTTGCGAGCACGCGGTCGATGCGATCAATAATAGGCTTAGACAACCGCGGAGCAAAAACTTGAACATTCAACAATCCATATTTTTTGTAATTCATTTGACGCATTTCTGAATTATCCTGAAGATCTTTCATTAGAGTATTAGCTAACGACGACAATTCGCCATTTAATATGGTTTTTTCCTTCTTAACCACTTTCCCCACTATCCTATATTTAAATCTCTTCTTGAGTTCTATATCAGGATACCTCGGATTAAGAGGATGTGTGACTGTTGTTTCACCATACTTTTTTGATTGCTTGAATGTTGCCTCACCATTGCCCTCATCTTTTACAATCACAAAAACCCCCTCTTTTTTCCCACATGAAGTTTATATTACATAATTCCTGCATGCTCCTTATTTTAGAACGAGGCCGCTCTATTTTCCAGCAATATAATCATACTCCGAGATTAGCAAAGGTGACAATCAAGCAATGGTATCTCTTGGCCAGCATCAAATTTTCTACAGAAACGCAGATAAGTAATACATAGGTAGACAGTTTCTTCAGTAGTCAACGAAAAAGCAGTAGTTTTTTCTATGCCTACGACTCGTAGTGAATCCAAACCGTGGATGCCCCGATTCCCCGATCGCGGTCGAGGGCAGGCAAGTGCGGAGTGACTTTTTTATTCTGCTGTTTCCATCCCTTTAATCACTCTGGCAAACTCATCCATTAACTCTAACCAGAGTTCAGCTACATCCCTCTGATCTTCCCCCGTTTTTTCGGACACTCAATTAAGTTAGGCTGCCATAGCCTCCAGCTCAAATGATACCGGTGACCGGTACCCCAGGGCTGAATGCCTCCTCTGACGATTATAGAACATTTCAATATATTCGAAAATACTCTGCATAACCTCGGCCTGTGCTTTATACCGATAATCATACATATGCTCTGTCTTTAATGTGTGGAAAAAGCTCTCAGCAACCGCATTGTCGTAACAATTACCCTTCCTACTCATGCTCTGGATAAAGCCATATGCCTTCAGTACATCCCGAAAATCAGCGCTCGCATACTGCACCCCTCTGTCAGAATGAAGTATACATCCTGAAGCTGGCTGCCTCCGCCCTATAGCCTGATACAATGCTTTGACAGCAAACCCCGAAGTCAGTCGATCACCCATGGCCCATCCGACTACCTGCCGTGAATAAAGATCAAGAATCACTATTAGATACAGCCAGCCTTCCAATGTCGGAATATACGTAATATCTGATACCCATACCGTATTGGGCTTATCTGCCACAAAGTTCTGATTCAGGAGATTCTCAGCAACCGGCAGATTGTGCTTTGAATTTGTTGTTGCCTTGAACTTCTTTTTTGCCTTGGCAATAATGCCATGTATCTTCATTAAGCGGGCTACACGGTTTTCGCTGCACTTTGTTCCTCTTGCCTGTAGGTCTTTGGTAATCCTCGGACTTCCATATGCCATACGACTGTTTTTATGTGATTCTTTTATCTCCATGAATATTTTCTCATTGTCCTTCTGCCTCTTACTCTGAGGCTGTCTCCTCCATCTGTAATATCCGCTCCTTGATGCTCCAATGACTCGGCACATCCTCTGCACCCCATGCCAGGAGCGATGCTGGTCCATGAACCAGTATTTCATTTGGGGTGTTTTGAGAAGATGGCCAACGCTTTTTTTAGGATTTCCCGATCCTCCTTGAGGTTGGCATTTTCTTTTTGCAGCCTCCGCAGTTCCTCATCCGAGGGTTTCAGGTGTCCCTTCTCAGAGGAACTACCTGCCGGGTTTTCTTTATGCTTCCGTTTCCACGTGTGTAACAGATTCTCATGAATCCCAAGGCCATGGGCTACGTCACTGACTGTTCGCCCGCCTTCTGTCACAAGTCGTACTGCTTCTTCCTTAAACTGCCGATCGTGCTTCCTATGTCCTTTCCTGTCTTGCATTTTAGACCTCCCAAGGTTAAAAGGTTATATTGTAACCTAACCTTTCGGTGTGTCCGTTAAACCAGGGGAAGTGCACTCAGCTCATTATCAAATTTTCCACAGAAACAGAGAAGTAATACATAAATAGACAGTATCTTCAGTAGTTCACGAAACTTGTCCTGAATTTGATTAATGAAGAGGGGTGTAGATGTTTAACAAGATCATCTTGATAGGAAATCTCACTGAAGCTTACATAAATTTGCTATAATTTTAATAATATTTAAGCAGAAGGAGGATATTTATGGAAGATAAAGAGATTTTTGAACGTATTTCATCAGACCCTGACATTTTGCATGGTAAACCTTGTATTAAGGGCACAAGGATACCGGTATATATGATCGTATCACTTGTGGCTGAGGATGTATCTGCAGAAGAAATAATCAAGGATTATCCTTCACTTACTCCTGAGGATATCAAGGCAGCCGTTAAATATGCCTCTAAGAACTCAAGTACACACCCCAGGGCACACCTGTTGCCACATTCAGAATCGCAGTAAACAGCAGGCTGTCTCAGAAGAACCAAGAAACAATGTTTATAGATATTATTGCCTTTGGGAGAGTAGCTGAGACCAGCAACGAATACTCACAAAAGGCAGATCTGTCCTTGTGGAGGGCAGGTTGTCTCTTTAATCACTCTCTCAAACTCACCCATCAACTCTATCCAGAGTTCAGCTACATCCTTTAAATCGTTATCAAATTTATCATACTCTGATTTTTCCTCCATGTGGTCAAAAAGGGGTTCACAGAAGTACCAGTTGCAGCCGGATGGACGAACTGAACGTTCCATAATACATCCCTTTTCAGACAGAAACTGGCATTGGGTTGAATCTTTTTTCCCAAAATCATAGTCAGGTATTTTGAGACCAAGTGCATAGATATAGACAAGATCTTCATAATTGTAAAAACCATGTTTATTGACACAGCAGACATGGGAGCAAATTGGACAGACAGCCTCTACACTCCGATGGATGAAGGGACTTATTTTTTGAATGCCTTCCTTTATTTTCTGTGCAAGATCTTTTACCTTCTGGAGTTTATGTCCCTGTGTATTAAAGACCCCTTCTATGTGGCTTGCGATCTGATTGTACTTAACCGGATCTTGATGGATTGGCTCCTGAATATGATTGTGATGCATTATTTCCTTATCAACTTAAATACTGATAATAGACCGAGGGTTACAGAAGAGGCAGCTGTGATTATTGCAAGCACCCCTTGATGTATCATTTCAAAAAATAGTGCTGCTACAGCCATGGTTACAGTGGGGATTACCAAGTATATTAAGTAAGTTAAAAATCATGTAAAAAGTAATGATTCTCAGTGCAGTGAAAAGCCCTTTCAGAAATCGCTTTTTATAGTGGATACCGTTCATCTTTCTATTTCTGTTCTATCTTGCATCAACATTATAACAGATGCAGACAAACACCTATTAATCCTTGACAACATGTGGGCTTTAATCAATAATTAAACCTAAAAAAGCCTTGATTTAATTAAAACAAAAAGGAGGTAAGATTTATGAACAAAAGGACTTTTGCTATTTTTTTATTTACGGCATTGTTTTTTATTGCAGTCGGATGTTCCAAACCATCAACACAGATGGTCGAGATAAAAAAATTTCCCGTTGATACCATGGAAGGGATTATCACACAATCTGGTGTTGAGATTGACAAGGCTGTTTCGAACGATGGTAACGGATCTTTGAAAATTACTGCAAAGGAACCTACAGTAGTCCGATTATTTGAGGTAGGCGATGTAGATGTTGAAAACGCAAAGCTGATTTACCAGGCTAAAGTTCGTACTGAAAGTGTAGAAGGTCAGGTCTATCTGGAGATGTGGTGTCATTTCCCTGGAAAGGGCGAGTTCTTTTCACGCGGTCTCCAGAGTCCTATCACGGGAACTACAAATTGGGTAACAGAAGAGACCCCGTTTTTCTTACAAAAAGGAGAAAATCCTGACAATGTGAAGCTAAATCTTGTTATCGACGGCAAAGGCACTGCATGGATTGATGATATCCGGCTGGTAAAAGGACCTATTAAATAGTAAAAGGAAGTATCTTTTTAGTCAATAAAATGCAGGATATAGTATCTTCGCTCATTCTCGTCCCGATAAGATCGGGACTCCGAGGCTTTTGCCTCTTTATATTAGAAATATTCTTAATGGAATATCAGCAAAAAAATCCGCTCAAATACTATATCCTGCATCACGGGTTAAAGATGCTATCATGATAGTTAAAGTAGATTTTTTATATAATATTTAAGGAGGTTTGTTATTTTTTCGATAATCATTGATGGATACAACCTCATTGGTATTTACCATAAAGACCTTGAAAAGCAGAGGAAGATCTTGATTGAATCCCTCATCGAATACAGAAAGAAAAAAGGGCACAATATTATTGTTGTCTTTGATGGCTGGAAGACAGGAGGAGCGCAGGAAAATCAATCTATAATTGGTGGAATAAAAGTCATCTATTCAAGGCTTGGTGAGAAGGCTGATTACGTTATAAAGCGGATAATCTCCTCTGAAAGGGCAGGTTGGGTTGTTGTAACATCAGACAGGGATATAACAGCACATGCATGGTCATCAGGTTCTGTACCAATATCTTCAGAAGATTTCTTGAGTATTATCAAGAAAGAACAACCTGAAGAGAGTGTCTTCTATGAAGAAGACAGTGAAGAAGAATATGTTGAACCCGGCAGAAAGGGCAATCCGAAAAAGCTTTCAAAAAAAGAAAAGGCAATAAGGCAGACATTGAATAAGCTCTGATGAGAAAGCTGATCTTTGGTCTCAGACCTGCAGACACAATAACAATCATTTTTCTTTTGTTCCTCTCTGCACTGACGATTCTCTTCTACCAAAATGTGCCAAAGGCATCTTTTCTTATCATAACTTATGTAGTACTTGTTGTTACCCAGGTTGTTATCATCAGGTTTAAAGATAGAGGAAATGTTATAGGGTTTTTTCATGATCTGATATTTCCTGTTGTATGCATTCTGATAGTCTTTGACAGCCTTGGCGGGCTTGTACACTACATAAATCCGAAAGATATTGACCCGGCACTAATAAAGCTTGATTACCTGATCTTTAATGGCCATCCTACAGTTATACTTGAAAAAATCATGAGTCCTCTTCTGACAGACATACTCCAGCTTGCTTATACCACATACTATTTCATACCGGTAAGTTTTGCTGCTATCCTTTTAATGAATAATCAGAGAGATGAATTCAACAGGACACTGTTTCTGGTCCTACTCTGTTTTTACCTTTCATACCTTGGTTATATCCTCATGCCTGCTATTGGCCCCCGATTTACCATTGACCATCTGCAAAATGCCGAGCTTCGTGGTCTTTTTATTGCGGAGCCAATACAGAGTGTTCTCAATAAGCTTGAGGGAATAAAGAGGGATGCCTTTCCGAGCGGGCACACTGCTATACCTTTAGTTGTTCTTTATCTTGCATACAGATTCAAGAGGGGCATCTTCTGGATATTATTACCCATTGTGTCAGCCCTTATATTTTCGACTGTCTATTGCAGGTATCATTATGTTGTAGATGTAATTGCGGGATTCGGCCTTGCTTTTTTGACCATATTTTTTGGAGAGAAGTATTATGAGTGGTGGTTGAGAGAACAATCTGGAAATTTAGGAGTGTAACAATGAAAAAACCAAAATGCTCATTAAGTTCTTTCAAAGAACTCAAGAATGTCATTAAGATTAAGGAAAAGTTAGATAAAGAAAAGACCGATGAAGAGATATTTCTTGAAGCCATGGCAGATGTAAGAGAAAAGCGGGAGTTCAGGGAAATTCCCTATAAGAGTCCGGTGAAAATTAACAGTACACCTTTTCAGCCGGAGTGTGATGTCAAGGTCTTGATGGAAATAATTAGCGGGAAGAGCAAAATACGTTTATCTGATACAGGAGAGTACATAGACTGGGTAAGACCAGGCGCAAGAAAAGATCTTGCAAAAAGACTTCATCGAGGAGATTTTTCAGTACAGGATTATATTGATTTGCATGGTTTAAGTCTTGTTGAAGCAGAAGAAGCCCTCAGGGAATTCTTCAGAAAGGCCATAGCAAGTCAATATTCCTGCATCAAAGTTATCCATGGGAGAGGTCTCAAATCCAGGAAAGGGCCAATCCTCAAAGAAGCGGTCAAAAAGTGGCTTCAGGGAGCTTTCAAAAAATGGGTGCTGGCTTATGCTACTGCTAAGTACTGCGATGGAGGATTAGGGGCTACATATGTACTCCTAAAACTGAGATGAGATATGCTCTCAATATTAAGTCCCTATTAAGTCCCTGCCCCCCTCTTTATGGATTCCTTCTCTTCTATATATAGGGTATATAGGGTACAGTACCCTAAACGGAATTCACAGTTATTTCTCCCAATGCCCAGGCAGCGTTTACCCTGACATCAGGATTTGCATCTTGCAAGGCATCAATGAGAGGCTCAACTGCACGGGGATCTTTAATCTTCCCAAGAGCTGCTACAACATTTACCCGCATAAGAGGATCTTCATTATTTAAGGCATTTATGAGGGATGCGACCGCAAAAATCCCAATCTTTCCAAGAGCCCACGCAGCATTTTCTCTCACACGGGGGTCTTCATCCTTCAGTGCAGATATGAAGTGCTCAACTGTGCGTGGGTCTTTGATCTTCCCAAGAGCCTCAATGACATTTTCTCTTACACGAGGATCTTCATCATTAAGCATTGCTATCAGAGGACTTACTGCAGGAATCCCTATTTTTCTGAGTGCCCAGACTGCATTTTCTCTGAAAAGGGAATCTCCACTCTTAAGTGTTGCTATTAAAGGCTCTATTGCTGGAGCACCTATTTTCCCCAAGGCCCAGACTGCATTTTCTCTAACACGGGGATTTTCATCATTGAGGTTTGTTATTAAAGGTTTAACAGCAGGAATACCTATTTTCCCAAGTGCCCATACTGCATGTTCTCTAACGCGTGAATCATCATCCCTGAGCACAGCGATTAAGGGATCAACTGCTCTTGAGCCTTTTATTTTTCCCAGTATCTCTGCAGCCTTGTAACGGACACGAGGGTCTGTATCTTTAAGGGCATTTATTAAGGGTTCAACTGAAGAGGTACCCATCTCAACTAATGCCCATACAACGCTTTCCTGAACACGGAAGTTTTCATCCCGTAAAGCAGTTATAAGTGGTTCGATGATATGGGTATCTTTTATTCCGCCAAGTACCCAGACAGCATTTTCTCTTAGACGGGCATCCTCCAATTTCAGAGCAGCAATCAGGGGCTCAACTGCAGGTTTTCCTATTTCCCTGAGTGCGAATACAGCATTTTCTCTTAAACGGGAATCTTCATGCTTCAGAGCAGCAATCAGGGGCTCAACTGCAGGTTTTCCTATTTCCCTGAGTGCCCAAATGGAATTTTCTCTGACACGGGGGTTTTCATCCTTGAGCACAGAGATTAAAGGTTCAACTGCACGTGGGTCTTTTATATCCCCTAATGATTCTGCTACATTCCAGCGGACACGTGGGTCCCCGTCCTTCAGTGAATCAATCAGAGGTTCAACCGCAGGAGTTCCTATCTCTCCCAGAGCCCATATTGCATTTTCTTTGATACGGGAATCATCACTCTTCAAAGCAGCTATCAAGGGATAAATTGCAAGCACTCCTATCTCTCCAAGTGCCCATACTAAACTCCAGCGGACATCTGAGTCTTCTTCTTTTAAAGCACCTATCAAAGGCTCAACAGCTTTGACGTCTTTTATCTTGCCCAGTGCTACTGCTGCGTTTTCCCTTACCCGGGGATCTTGATCCTTCAGGGCGGTTATCAAGGAATCAATTGCTTTTCCATCTTTGATCTTTGCAGGCCTCATATGTTACTCCCTCCCCTAATATAGAACTCGATATTTCCTGTAGCCTTGCTACAGGGTTTCGTCATCATTCTTTTTTCTGTCATTCCGCACTTGATGCGGAATCCAGGGTTTCCCGTGAAAACGGGAATCCAGTTCCTTTATTAGTTCCCTGCTTTTGCAGAGCCTGCCCCGTACATGATACGGGGGACGGCGTCTGGATTCCTGCTTTCGCAGGAATGACAACAAGGCAGTGTAATCAATAAAAACATTTAGATACCCTACAGTCTTGTTGCAGAGTTATACATTAGATAAAAATATGATTACCACTTTTGCCTTGTTTCTGGATATCTCTTCTGTTACCCCCGGTTTTGTGACAAAAGTGTACTTCTTCAGTAGAAAGGTATATTACACTTTAAACACTTTAATAAAAATTGTCAAACTTTTTTAGATATAACTCAATTCCCACAAACTCTGATTCAGATTTATCGACACAAAGGGAAATAAAACGAGTTCAGCATGGCATTTTCGGGACAAATATTTGTGAAAATGTTTTGCTTGCCTAAAAGCATAATGATATGCTATGCTTCTTTTGAAGCTTAAAGGGGTATTTTGTTGTATTGTTAACCGCAAATTATTCAGCTTTTGCAGTTTTTTTATGACATTACTTCCTTAGACTTCAAATACTTAAAAAGGAGGTATGTCAGATGGCAGAAGGAACAGTAAAGTGGTTCAATGAGTCCAAAGGCTTTGGCTTCATTACCCAGGATAGCGGAAAGGATGTTTTTGCTCACTACTCTGCGATTGAGGGTGAAGGGTTTAAGACCCTGGCTGAAGGCGATTTGGTAAGCTTTGATGTCGTTGAAGGCGACAAAGGTCTAAAGGCTTCAAAAATTATAAAGCTCTAAACCTTGGAACCCAGTCCCTCAGGAATGAAGGACTGGGTTTTCAATATGCCACTAAATCTCCTGCCTTATTTATTCTTTTTAATGTGTGGCTATTGCATTTTTTTCACAGAAATCATTCTTGTAAAAAAACTTAAAGGAATTAATTAATGATGGATAATGTTGCCGTAGGTAATTTAGTCAAGGTCCATTTCACCTTGACGGTTGAAGGCAAAATTGTTGACAGTTCAAGGGGACAGGAACCCCTTGAGTTTCAGGTAGGCATGCACCAGGTGATTCCCGGATTTGAGAAGGCACTCAAGGACATGAAAGTTGGTGAGAAAAAAACCTTCCAGCTTAGCCCTGATGATGGCTATGGCCAGGAGGACCCAAATTGCATGAGGGAAGTATCAAGAGCCGAACTGCCCTCTGAGACAGAACCAGAGGTAGGCATGACACTATATGCCCATGGTCCAAACGGCCAGACCATTCCTGTAAAAATTAAGGAGGTTAAGAAGGATGTGGTTATTATGGATTTCAATCATCCTTTTGCAGGCAAAACCCTGGATTTTGAAGTAGAAATTATCGAAATAAAAGACGGTGCATAAAGCACTCACTAACAAGGAGGAGAGAAAATGTCAAAAAAGATTTA
>Ga0209323_10001112_pt1 | contig 17716 bp, 14 predicted proteins | sample Rifsed19ft2_FD_184014 | JGI IMG/M metagenome (GOLD analysis project Ga0209323, IMG submission 184014) | Soil microbial communities from Rifle, Colorado, USA - sediment 19ft 2 (version 2) | ecosystem: Environmental > Terrestrial > Deep subsurface > Rock core/Sediment | place: Rifle, Colorado...
GATGAGAACGATACCAAAAACAATTATGAAATACCACGGGTGTAGAAAAACGGAAGCGGTACAGTCATTTTCGTAAACAGCAGGAAGAGTGATTCCGTCCTTGGTACGGGGTATTCACAACGGAAAAATGTAAATATTTTTGCGACCGGAGATATTTTGTCATTGACAAAAGCCTTCTAATGGGTGAACCAGCAAAAATACCATCACCAAAAGGGAAGAGTAATTTCTCCCTCCCTTGACTTCGTCGTGAGCTCAGTCGAACGATGGGAGGGAATAAGGGAGGGTGTTATATTTTCGTAAGAAGTAATGTGGCTCTGAATAGTATGATTTTTAATTTGTGTATATTAGTGTACATTCGTGGCTAAATATTAAGGACGTATATATGATAACGGCAGAAATTATTACCATCGGGACAGAAATCGTACTGGGGCAGATTACAGACACAAATACCCCTTATATTGCCCAGAATCTGTCGGAAAAAGGAATTCAGGTACAGTTCCAAACGTCGGTTGGTGATGATAAAGAGTTGTTAAAGTCCGCCTTAAAAATTGCCAGAGATCGAGTAAATCTGATTATTACAACAGGAGGACTGGGGCCTACAGCAAATGACATAACACGTGAAGCCGTCTCGGAATTCCTTGGTATTCCTCTTGTACCTGACAAAGAAGCTTATGTTCGTATCCAGAAAATTTTAAGAAATCAACACATAAATAAGCAGGATGAATATAGGAAACAGGTTACAGCTCACCCCCACCTAAACCTCCCCCCTCCCCTTTTCTCCCCCTCAATGGGGGGGACAGGGGGAGGAATACAAGGGGGCAATGAGTATTCCCCGCCCCAGCCTGTCCTGAGCGAAGCCGAAGGGGTGGGAGGGGTTCGGGGAGGGGGTGAATCGTTACGGAAACAGGCTATGATTCCAGAAGGCACAGTGGTGGTTCACAACGACAATGGAACAGCAACCGGATTTGTTTTTAATCGTGACAATACTGAAATCGTCTGCTTACCAGGAGTTCCACGAGAAATGCAGTCTATGTTGAATAAATATTTAGAGATTTGTACTAAAAAACACAGTTTAGAGGGAAGATGCACATTGTCAAGGGATTTGCATACTTTTGGCATTTCAGAGCCTGATGTTGAATCACAGATGAAGGCATATACTGGGAGAGAAGAACCGATTAAGATAATGACACTGGTACACGATGGCATAGTATCAATTAATATCCTCGCAACTGGAAAAACAAGGGAAAGTGCCATTAAATTATCAGATAGGATAGAACAGGATATTAGAAGGGAACTTGGCAATGCAGTATTTGGAGTTGGTGATGAGACGCTTGAATGTGCAGTTGCTGTCCTCCTGAAAAAATATCATAAAACAATTGCTGTCGCCGAATCATGCACAGGGGGATTGGTTTCAGACAAGCTTACAAACATTCCAGGCATATCGGAGTTTTTTTTAGAAGGTGTCGTTGCCTATAGTAACAAGGCAAAGGTTGAAACCCTGGGTGTGTCTGAGGATCTCATCGGAAAGTATGGCGCTGTGAGTCCACAGGTGGCAAGGGCAATGGCAGAGGGCATAAAAAGGAGGTCGTCATCGGATATTGCTGTTGGAATTACAGGTATTGCGGGTCCTACAGGAGCGACAAAAGAAAAACCAGTTGGATTGGTTTACATAGCCGTTGCAAGCGGTAATGATGTGGAGGTAAAAGAGTGCCGATTCAAAGGCTCACGGATAGATATCAAAATTTTCTCGGCAAATACCGCATTAAATATAGTGCGGCTTTTGCTATTGTAAGCTACCGTCACTATAAGTAACTTTATGTATGACTTCTTAATTATTATAGTCCTAAATGCGATATTTGGCTACTTGGAGCGGCAATTCTATCATAAAAATAATTTGACGTAAAAAAGGATTCTAGTTGACAGTTTTTGACAAAATTTATAAGCTCATAAAAGTATGAACAATTTCTTATGGGCGCTTAAATTTCTAACCATCATTCCGATTGACAGGGAAGATAGGATAAAGCCAAAGGATTTCGGTTCTGTTGTCTGCTGGTTTCCAGTTGTGGGTTTGTGTATTGGTGTATTCCTGTTTGCAGTATACCTGCCTCTCTATTTCTTTTTTCCACCGCTTATTACGGATGCCTTAATTATCCTTGTTTCTATTGCAATAACAGGGGCATTACACCTTGATGGACTTGCCGACACCTGCGATGGCATCTGGGGTGGCTGGAATAAGGAAAAACGGCTGGAAATAATGAAGGACAGCCGCATAGGCAGCTTTGGGGCTATTGGGCTGATTTGCTTGCTCGGACTCAAATACCTTAGTTTCCACAGCATTGGTGAAATTTTTAAGATAAATTATTCGTCTTTTGATGCTAGCGCAAAATGCGTGTCCTGTTTTCTCTCGCCTATACTGGTAAATAAATGTGCTGCATTGCTATTAATGCCAGTTGTAGGGAGATGGGCGCAGGTCTGTGCGGCGGGGCTATCAAAGTACGCCAGAAGCGAGTCAGGCACAGGAAGTTTTATCTTGGGAGGCACTGCACGACGACATGTGATTTACGCATTGCTTATTCCGGTATGCCTGTTTTGGTTTTTTTATAACCTGGGTGGATTCGTGATATTTGCAATAATTATCATTTTCACCCTGATTTGGATTTGGTATATTAAAAAGAAAATTGGCGGGATGACAGGAGACACCCTGGGAGCTACCAATGAAATCGCTGAACTATTGTTTTTAATGAGCTTTTTGTTGTTTAACAGATAGAACAATTAATTATTTAGCTACCAGGACACTAAGTCACCAATGAATTAACAATCTATAGAAATACAAAGTTTTATCCAAATATTTATTTTCTGTTTTGTGTCTTTATGCCTTAGTGGCGAGGTTACATTTATACGATGGCTAAAATGACATTTGTTCTTGGCGGCGCACGGAGCGGCAAATCAGCCTTTGCAGAAGGGCTCGCCAGGAAGTACAATGACGTAGTTTATATTGCGACCGCAGAGGTTAAAGACGAAGAGATGCTCGAACGGATTCAAATCCATCGTGCCAGGCGGCCTTTTAACTGGAAGACCATTGAAGCTCCTTTTCATGTAGACATGGTTGTGTCAAACCCGAATGAAAAGGCAGGACTTGTTTATATCGATTGCATCACCTTATATATTACAAATATGCTCTTGAGCGATGATGCGACAAATCCAGCCGGTGGCGCTAACTGGCAGAGGGAAGTTCTAAAACAAAAGCAGTCGCAAATACTTGATGAAATTAATAAGCTCTGCAAGGTGTGTCGCGAGTCAAAATCGGATGTTATTATCGTATCAAATGAAGTTGGACTTGGTATTGTGCCTGATAATGCCCTATCGCGGGTATTCAGGGACATTGCAGGCAGCGCAAACCAGATGATAGCTGATGAGGCAGACGAAGTCTACTTTATAGTCGCAGGGATTGCTCAGAGGATAAAGGAAACAACAGTTTAATACAACACTTTAGCCACAGAGCACCTAGGGCTCAACACGATCGCGTGAGCGATGTCCAATGGACATTCTTTTTGGGAGACCGAAAAGCGGTTATGGCAACGATACCCGTTTCGTAAGGCGTTTATCGGTTACGTCTTGAAACACGAACAACGTAACCGTCCGATGTTGCAGGCATCGTAACCGTCTCCGTTGAGTGCCTTTGATAAAAACCGTAAATGTTTTTTACGATTTTCCACCATAGGTGGAACAGTGTGGCTAAAAATTAATAAACAACATGGATATTTACCAATTTAAGGCATTATTAGAGAAAGACAAAAAATTTCCAATATATGTATTTTATGGAGATGAGGATTTTTTTATCAATGAGGCGAGTTTGGCAGTAAAAACGCATTCTCTCAAGGATACCGACCCAAGCCTATCTCTGGTCGAGTTTAAGGGAGACGAAACCTCTGGCGGCGTGATATTTGACGAATTGAGAACACGGCCATTTTTTGCAAGCAAGGATAAATTAGTAGTTGTGGAAGATGCCGATAGTTTTGTCGAAAAAAACCGTGAAACCCTCGAAAAATATATACAAACACCTGCTAGCCACGCATCTCTCGTGCTGGTGTGTGATAAGTGGGATAAACGGATGAAGCTGGCAACCCTTGTAGATAAAGTCGGAATATCGATTGAATGCAAAAGGCTAAAGGACCATCTCTTGCCAGGTTGGATTCCCACTCGTGCAAAACATTATAAAAAGAACATTTCCTCTGCAGCAGCACAGAAACTGGTTGAAGACGTGGGTAATAATCTGGCGATTATAGATAAACACCTGGAAAAGTTATCCATTTATCTGAGCGAGAAAACAACCATCGATGAAAGGGATGTGGATGCACTCGTGGGCGTGGATAGAAGCCGTACGGTATTTGAGCTGACCGATGCCGTTGCTCAGAGAAATGTAACAGGATCTCTAAAGATACTTGACCAGATGTTGACCCATGGCGAAGATTCAGTAAGGATTATTAGCCTCCTTGCATGGCAAATTAAACGGTTGTGGAGGGCAAAGCAAATATTAAAGCAGGGAGGGGATGAGCATAAGGTTACATCGGAATTGCAAGTCGTTCCATTCTTTGCAAAGCGTTTCTTTGAACAGGTAAAATTGTATACTGAAGAAGACCTTATGAAAAAACACGCACTTTTACTGGAAACAGATGTGAAGAGCAAAACAAGTTCCTTCGGTACACAATTATTATTGGAATTACTGGTGTACAAATTGTGTGTTTGAGGAGAAATCCTTGTGAGTAGAACAAACTAACAGTAATGAAGAAAATAGTTGGAAACCACAGATTTCTCAGATTACACAGATTTTGACTATGGAATCTCACAGTTTATCTAGTTTTTATCTGTGGAAAGGGTATTTTGATGCAAAGGAAAGAAAATTGCCTGCTAAAGATTTAGAAAAGAAATTTAAAGAATTAACGTGGAATGATCTGGGAGACTGGTTTGGCAGTCGTACTGTAAAAAAGGGTGAAGACTATTTTAATCGAGGCAGGGTTACTAACCTGAGATTTACATCTAAGGGGATTCTTGCTTGCGTAGCCGGTACAGAGAAATATATTACTCTTGTTGTTGTAGATGGAGGGGGCAAACAAAAAGAAATTGTCTCTGATTGTACCTGCCCCGTAGGAATTGATTGCAAACATGCTGTAGCGACAATTCTGGCATTTTCTCATGCTGTGAAAGCGAAATTGGAAATACCAACAGTGGAATTAACGGATCCGGATATTAAAAAATTAGACGGTGTCACTGACGATGAAGATGAAGATGAAGATGAGGATTATGGCGATTCTGAGGGCGTTCTGTCTCAGGTAAAAAAGAAATTTGGGAAATCAACCCCAGACAAAGATATTACAGAGTTTCTTGACCAGCTTGACAAGGAATCATTAAAGAAATTAATAATGGGTCTTGTGAATAGCTATACGGATGTTAGAACCGGCCTTTTAGACAAGGCAAGGCTGGCTGGTGGTAAGGTTGAGAGACTTGTTTCCAGTGTGTGTAGAGAGATCGCCGACGTTACTTCCGAACCGTCATGGCATAACCATTGGTCTGGTGAAGGAAATTTTGCTGATTTTAGCAGGGTCAAGTCTGCGATGGATAGTCTGTTTGAGCAGTGTTATTATGATGCTGTCATCGAAATTACCAGAGAATTGTTGGATAAAAGCAATTCATACGTTGAAACGTGCGATGATGAAGGCGACTCCGCATCGCAAATTTCAGAATGTATAGAAGTCGGCTTCAAGGCTGTTGGGAAGTGTGAATGGTCGAACGATAAAAAGATTTTATTCGCTATGGAAGCAGAACTTGGAGACGAGTACGATGTTTGCAGTGGTACGCATGAACTTTTAGAGTCAATACATGACAAGTCGGCATGGTCAACGGTAGCGGATAATCTGTTCAGCAGGCTTGACAACCTGAAGTCTCACAAAGGTTCGACTGATGATTTTGGGTATAGTCACAAAAGAAACAGCATTTCCAATTTCCTTATTTCAGCTTTAGAAAAATCAGGCAGAGATGAAGAAATACTTCCTTTATGTGAGAAAGAAGCTGGAATTACCGGCAGTTGGGAAAGGTATGTTAAGAGGCTGATAGAGGCAGGAAAATATGATGAAGCAAGAAAGGCGGCAGAAGAAGGGATAAGGCAGGTTGGCGTGAAATACCCAGGAATTGCTCATCGTTTGAAAGAAGAGGTAGCAATTCTTGCGGAGAAAAGCGGCGATTTTAATTCGATAGTATTATTACGACAGGAAGAATTATTAGAATATCCCAGTCTGGTAAATTACGAAAAACTCATAAAGGCATCAATTAATACCAAAAATGAAGCGGAAATAAGGATGTGGGCACTAAATTATCTTAAAACAGGCAATCTCAACCTGCGGGAAGATAAAAAAGTCGTTGAAAAACCGAAGAGGAATCGTTCATCGAATTTTCCGGTATACAATGTACTAATTGATATAGCTGAGAGGGAAAAAGACGCTGATAGCGTCTTGTACTGGTATAAGGAGGTTTGTAAAAGGGGCATCGGGGATTTTGGTGGGAATGCCCAGGTTGCCCTTGTTATTGCAGATAAGTATCCTGACGAAGCCCTGAAAATATGGCAGGGACTGGCAGAAAGTCATATTGCATTAACTAAGCCAGCGGCATACGAAACAGCTATTGGGTATCTTAAACAGGTGCGTAAACTTTATACAAATACCAACCGGAAGCATGAGTGGGAATCCTACCTGACTATTTTAAGGGAAGCCAATAAAAAAAAGACGCGATTTATACAAAGCTTACGCACCCTCACCGGTGAAAAGATTATATAACCGTTAAGAAATCCGCTAAAGTGAAAGCAGTCGCAATGGGGTTCTTGCTTCTTGATTTACGAGGAGAATGCGGGCGAATATAAAAGTATTATTCTTGAGTTCCTGAGTTCCGTATTTAATATAAAATATTTTATTGTAATAATTTTACTTCAATCTTTTTACATGGAGAAGTGGAAATATGGAACAATCGTATTGCGATTTATTTATTGATTATTATCAGGACGAGGATGGCATTTCTACGGCAGTAGTGCCAGCGTTACCTGGCTGTGTTGCAAGTGGAAAGACGCTTGAAGAGACATATCAGCATATAAAAGAGGCGATAGAAAGTTGTCTGGAGGTACGTAAAAAACTTGAAATGCCTATCGGTGGTAACAAGTATAAAGGTAAAAATGTCTATCGTGTGCTACTGAAGGCATGGTAAGCGTCCTTCGCTTTCATACCGTGAAGTTGCTGCAAAACTCAAGCGCGCAGGATTTGTATATGTCCGTACGGGGAAGCACGATGTGTATGCAAATAAAGCTAGAAACGTTACGATACCTTTACCCCGTCATTCGGGAGATGTTCCCAAGGGTACATTAAGGGCTATCATCAGAGAATCAGGGTTTACTGTAGCGGAGTTTTTGTTGTTATAGTTTGAAGGGTGAAGCGGAGACTGGTAGGGCAGTCGCCGCCTACCAAAATATTGATCAACCAGGTGGCGATAGACAATTGATATTTAGAACCGTGGGATTTATTTTGGTAGACAATGCCTGCCATAACAAAAGGAGTTTCAAAAAATATGTTATCCATGTAAATTCGTGTTTATTCTTAACAAATAGTTAAGATAGGAAAGGAAATAAAATGAAATTTTTTATTGATACGGCAGATGTGAAAGAAATTCGGGAGGCTCATAGTCTGGGCATACTGGACGGGGTGACGACAAATCCTTCTTTAATAGCCAAAACGGGTCGTCCGTTTCGTGAAACGATTGAAGAAATCTGTTCTATTGTACAAGGTCCTGTCAGCGCTGAAGTAGTGAGCCTGGATACAGAAGGTATGCTCAAAGAGGCAAGGGAACTAGCAAAAATAGCCGATAATATTGTGGTTAAAATTCCCTTAATAAAAAATGGCTTAAAGGCCGTAAAAAGATTGACTGATGAGGGCATTAAAACCAACGTGACACTCTGCTTCTCCTCTAATCAGGCGCTTCTTGCGGCAAAGGCAGGCGGTACCTATGTCAGTCCATTTGTCGGGAGACTCGACGACAGAGGGCAGGCAGGTATGGATCTGATCGAGGAGATTCGTACTATTTACGACAACTATGGATTTCAAACGGAAATCATTGTCGCCAGTATTCGCAATCCTATACACGTGCGGGATGCAGCTATGATGGGTGCTGATGTAGCGACGATTCCCTTTAATGTATTTGACTTGCTTGTTCAGCATCCGCTTACTGATGATGGCGTCAAAAGGTTCCTGGCCGATTGGGAAAAGGTACCGAAGAAGTAAAATAATAATTCACCGCAGAGACGCAAAGAACGCGGAGGATACAGAAAATGCAGAAAAGCAGGGGGCTTAGGAGCATTGTGCGCGATGTTTTAAATTAGGCTGCTGCCATGTGCAGCACTTTTTTGATATGCAGCAAATGTCCGGCAAAAACAACCCCCTTGCCCCCTTTATTAAGGGGGATTCCGTTAATTCCCCCTTAATAAAGGGGGATTCAGGGGGTTGTCTGGTATGCTATGATGTTAAGTTTGAAATCCTGTACGTCAGATTAGCAGTTGCGAGTTGAACTCAAATCTTGCAACGAACGACTTTCTTTGCGTTATTTGCGTCTTTGCGGTGAGATAAAAGCTTTTTGAAGAAAATAATTGTGGAGTAATATCTTGTTCAAGCCTACAAAAAGTAAACTCAGTATTTTTTTCCTGGTCTTAACATTTCTGCCGCTCATTGTCATGCGCCTCGTTGTCTACCCTATCACCTTTCAAGCCTTAAAAGACGAGATTATTAAAAACCTGGAAGGAGCGGTACGAAAGCAGACGGAATTGATTACAAAATGGATGGAAGAACGTACGGCTGATGCCCAACGTATTGCCAATAATCCCCTTATTCTCCTTATTATGCAGTCGATTGGGGGAAGTACTGAACATACCGATTTAGTGAAAAATATGGAGACGATTAAATACCTTGATTACTTATGGAAGGAATATGGTTCTAAAGAGATGTTTATTGCAGACAGGGAGGGTATTGTGCGAATTGCTTCAAGAAAAGAGCTTGTTGGGACTGATATTTCAGCAAAGGATTTTTTCCGTTCTTCTATGAAAGGGGCTTTTTTTACCTCCAATATCATACCTTCAGATGTGCCAGTTGAGAATGAATCTGGGGCATTAGAGGCTGGTGTGCCCACCATGCTGGTATCTGCGCCAATAAAGGATAGGTCGAATTCTATTGTGGGAACAGTGATACTGCGGATAGACGTCTCTGAGATTAACACAATGATGCAAAATATCCATATTGGTAAGACGGGAGAAACCTACCTTATCAATGGATACGGATACATGTTGACAGAATCCAAGTTTGTGGAGGATTTGAAAGGGCAACATCGGATTATAAAACGGTCTGCCCTGGAATTGAAGGTCGTCAACCCGCTAACGAATGTTGTGACGAAGGGGGTAAGTGAGTGCCTGAAAGGTTCAGAAGGTTTCGATGCAGATGGTTACAGCGATTATCGGGGGGTAAATGTTTTAGGATTCTGGCGCTGGATGCCGGATTACGGATGGGGCGTGATTGCTGAGATTGACGTCAACGAGGGGTATGGAAAACTTTATGAATTACGGGATTATATCTTGTTTACCTTTGGATTGGTTGCGGTGGGGGTTATCATCGTCGCCTTCTTTTTGGGGAAGAAGATTTCTGCGCCGATTTCCCATATTACAGAGACAGCCAGGGAAATTGCCGGGGGCAGTTACCATGTAAGGATACAGTGTAAACCGGGTGACGAGATTGGTGAACTTGCAGGTGCAATTAATACGATGGCAGAGACCCTGGAATCGAGGCCGGAATTGTCTGAGCCTGCAAATCCTCCTAAATCACAAGGGGGAATTTAATTGACGATCAAAAAACCGGAAAGAGACTTGTTTGACGCAAATGTGAAAACCACGAGAAAAGCCCCGCTAGCCGACCGGATGAGGCCGAAGAATTTGAATGAGTTTGTGGGACAGGAACATCTCGTTGGGCCAAACAAGATACTCCAGCGGTTGGTGGAAAACAAGGAACTGGTATCTCTGATACTTTGGGGGCCTCCGGGCGTAGGAAAGACAACGCTGGCCTCTATTGTTGCCCAGTCAGTGGATGCCCATTTTGTTTCTTTTTCAGCGGTACTATCAGGGGTTAAGGATATCCGGGAAGTTATCGAAGAAGCCAGGGAGCAGCTTAAATATTACAATAAAAAAACCATTCTCTTTGTTGATGAAATTCACCGGTTTAACAAGGCGCAGCAGGACGCCTTCCTGCATCACGTGGAAGATGGCACGATAACTCTGATTGGCGCCACTACCGAAAACCCGTCCTTCGAGGTGAATGCCCCGCTTTTATCACGCTGCAAGGTATTGGTGCTGGAACAACTCACCGATGATCACCTAAAGACTATTATGAGCAACGCATTACAGGATATGGAGCGAGGACTCTCCAACATGAAAGTAGAAATCCAGAATGATGCCTTTGATTTTATTGCACGCCTTTCTCATGGAGATGGCCGGGTGGCTTTAAACACTATGGAGGCGGCTGTCATGCTTACGAAACCCGATCAAGATGGTAAGCGAATGGTAACCCTGGAAATTGCCCAAGAGGCAATGCAAAGGAAGGCACTCCTGTATGACAAGGGTGGAGAAGAACATTACAATGTAATATCGGCATTTATTAAATCCATGCGGGGAAGCGATCCGGATGCAGCCCTCTACTGGCTGGCACGCATGCTGGATGCAGGTGAAGACCCTCTTTTTATTGCACGCCGTATGATCATATTTGCATCGGAGGATGTTGGCAATGCGGATCCTGCTGCACTTCAATTGGCGGTTGCCGTTAAGGATGCATTCCATTTTATGGGTATGCCCGAAGGCTGGATACCCCTTGCCCAGGGTGTTGCCTATCTTGCCTGTGCTCCTAAAAGCAATGCCTCTTACACGGCTTATTTAGAGGCGTTGAAAGATGTCCGGGAGAAAGGCGCATTGGCAGTGCCGTCTCACATAAGAAATGCTCCAACACCCATGATGAAAGATATGGGATATGGAAAGGGGTATAAATATCCACATAGCTTTGGTGGTTATGCCAAACAGGTATACATGCCAGAAGGGCTTCAAGGTAAGGAATACTATAAGCCAACAGACAATGGGTTTGACAAAGTAGTCAAAGAGCGACTCGAATTTTATAAAAAAATGCGTAATCCGATGGAATAATGAGGTTTTGCCAGTTTGAATATGGTGTTTGTATTAAAATGCTTAATTATTTTGAATTTTAAAAAACCCAATGTATAATACTTGAGCGGGTAATTTTTATGATAGGGTGGAAATAGGGAAGTATGTTCCAAAATTTGAACGAAAAGGAGGAAGAATAGTGCGTAAAACAACCAAATCAATTATAGCTACATATATTATAGCAATTTCCTTGCTGTTACTGTTTACAGCAAAAAAGGCTTTTCCTGACACCTTCGGTATTATTAGGGAAGGTATAGGAAGGGACTTGCAGGGTATTACACGAAAACAGGCCGATGTTATAACGGCTTGGGTGGATGCCAGAAAGAAAGATATAAGGGTTACTGCCAATAACTTGCCTGTCTATCGTAGTTCAGTAATTCGGGAGAATTTGGAGCCAGATTTTTCCAAACCCCTTGAATATCTCAGTTTTCTGAGAAACATATATCATTACAAGGAAGTCTTTGTTGTAAACCCTTCGGGTACGATCATTGTTTCGACGGATAAAAATAATATCGGAAAAGATGTTTCCTCTGCACAATATTTTCAGGAGGCGATTAAGGGTAAAACGTTTTTTTCAGACATCATGCCTTCTACAGTACCTATCGAGAATGAGTTTGGTGAGTTAGAGTTAGGCCTACCTACGATGTTTGTATCAACCCAGGTCACTAATGAAAAAATGGATGTCCTGGGAGTTTTGGTCTTTCGGCTTGACGTAAATGAGCTTATAAAATTAATAATACCCATGAAAGCAACGGAAACCGGAGAAATTTATTTAATCAACAAAGATGGGTACATGTTAACCTCATCCCGGTATACAGCGGATCTTAAGGGAGAAGGATTTATAAAGAAGAGGACAACATTGGAATTGAAGGTGGCAAATCCCAAGACAGGAAATCTGACACAGGCGGTTCAGCAATGTTTGAAAGGCGTAGAAGGATACAACGATACAGGCTACCTCGATTATCGGGGTACCAGTGTGATTGGTTACTGGATGTGGCTGCCGTATCTTAATTGGGGTCTTGTTGCAGAAATTGACATAGATGAGGCATGTAATGAAGTTCGTAAATTTTTTCAGGATACTACTATTAAAAATCTGCGGGGTCTTATGCATCGGCAGGTAGAATTAGTAAAAATGAGGATGGAGGGACATAAGAATAATGCTGCAGCGATTGCCCGTAAGCCGCAGACTTTTCATTTTGCAAAGGGTGTGGCATCGGTGGATGAATTTGTAAATGCCCTAAACTATTTGGAGTTTATCAGAGATGAATACGGGTATAAAGGTATATTTATCTGTGACTCTGCCGGGGTCGTAAGGTTATCGACAGAAAAAAATCTGGTAAATATGAACTTTTCAGGGGAAGACTATTTCCTGGAAACAAAAAAGCACGGAGTATTTGTGAGTGAAGTGAAGCTCTCAACTACACCGATTTTGAATGAGTTCGGCAAGGTCGAACGTAATGTGCCTACGTTGTTTGTATCTGCTGTAATCAAGGACAATGATGGTGCTTTTGCAGGTATCGTGGTTTTTCGAGTGGATACCATGGAGTTGAATAAACTCATGCAAAGTATGGAGATTGGTGAAAGCGGGGAAACCTATCTTATTAATTCTGAGGGGGTTCTTATCACAGAGTCACGATTTGTAATCGAACTGAAGAGGAAGGAAATGATAAAAACCAGGACTGCTTTGGAACTCAAAGGGATTAGTCCTAAGTCAGGAAGGTTGACAAAGGGAATATCCGAATGCTTAAGCGGAAGTGAAGGGTATGATGTTGTAGGTTATCCGGACTATCGGGGTGTGCCAGTAATAGGTACCTGGTGTTGGATTCCGGAATATGAATGGGGTGTAATTGTCGAGATCGATCTTGATGAAGCGTTCCGTAAGAGTTCTGCCTTCTGGGGTATCAAGCAGTATTTTTAAAAAATCTGGTAGAGTAATGTAGGGGTTGAAGACTTCGTCGTGAACTCAGTCGAACGATTTTCAACCCCTACATTTTTTTCTTTTACGTCATTCCTATAAGTTCATCAACCATCGAAGATATCTTTGCGAACCTTTCCTTCTGTATACCCCCACCTACAGCCTTTGCTTCGGCTACTTTTCCTGCAAAAAAATTAGGGATAACCTCGTTATCTCTTGTGTTTCTGAAGATGTCCCATGCATCTTTCAATTCCTTAAGCTTGCCTTCGACATTTGTGCCTTTTGCTTTTTCCATTAAGGTGGAAAAAAGCGATATAGTTTCATTTGTAAGATTTTTTACCGTTGCACGGCATCCTTCCTGTTTTTGCTTATCACTCTCACCAAGCATGGTAACAAGCGCGGTTCTTGCATCCACAAGCTTTGTCTTAACGCCATTGATGTCACTTGCACTAACAGCCATATTTCACCTCCTTAATATGTTACTTCACCTTCAAATTCGCAGACAGTCCACACGGCTGTCCATGCGTGGGAAGGTGTAATGTAATATTGAGATGTACTCCACTAGAGTGATGAATTAAATGCAGCGCCCGAAGAATCAGTATTTTCTTATGGATGCTACTGCGCAATCACTGTTCCTTTATGTAATTGCAAATCTTACATAAAAATATATCCATAATTCTTTTGTTTTCATTATCCTACAAGAATTGTATATGCTAACTTAAAATATGAAACCCTATAATAGTGTTGTTTCTTTTTGAAATGTACGATGCAGCGCTGAAATGAGCTTTGAAAAATGAGATTTAAAAGGGGACGAGAAAATATCTACGTTTCATTTAGTAATCTATTGCCTTTTCTACTTTATCAACGATAAACTTGCTGAATGAAAAGGCGGATGTGAATGCAGGCGATACCGCATTTAATACATGTGTGGAATTTTCTCCATGTTCGACAACGAAATCCATTACCAGTTTCATCTCTTTTTTGTCGAGTAATTGTGCCCTGATTCCCGGGGTTAGATAATTACCAAACTTGTTTATGTCGATTTTTTTCACCAAATGCGTGGCTTGGTGTATAAAATAGTTCCGGTAATATTTTTTAAACTCCTCGAAGGTTAGACTTCTAAAATTAAAGGCATTGGTGAAAAAGAGCTTTGCCTCATAAAACAAAACTTCGAGAAATTCGTTCAGATTAAAACGAGAAATACCCTCATAATTTTCCCTCCAGAAGGCTGGAATTGCAGTTGGGCCTATCTTTACTTTTCCACTTATCGTTATGGTAAAATGGACGCCAAGAAATGGATTTTTTAAATTAGGCACAGGATATATGTGCTTGTGAATTAAATTACTGTCTTTGTATTCCATGTATAAACCTTTGAATGGAATTAGGGTATATTTTTGCCCAATGCCGAATTGATGGGCTATTTTGTCTGCGTAGAGACCTGCTGAATTGATTAAATGTTTAAACTTTATCTTGTGTGTATTGGTGCTTATTGTGTTGTTATCATCTCTTTTAATAAACTTTTCGTTGAATAAAATATTTACCTTCTCTTTCAAGGTATCAGCTATATGTCCGACTACTTCTTTTGGATTTACTACGGAAGTTGTGGGTGAATATAAAGCCTTATCGAAAGTTCTTGCATTTGGTTCGAGTTCTTCCAGTCTTTTTTCATCAATTAACTCTAAATCTACGCCATTTATATCACCCCGCCTTTTGAGTTCCAGGATGCTTTCCACTTCCTTTTCATCCTTTGCTACGACAACTTTTCCGCATCGATTTATTGATAGATTATTTTTCAAACAGTAATCGGTGAGAAGTTTATTTCCTTCTACAGTAAATCTCGATTTTAAACTATCAGGGGTATAATAAAAACCGGCGTGAAGAACTCCGCTATTTCTGCCGCTTGCATGACATGCTACAGTGGCCTCTTTTTCAATTAAAGTGATCTTTAAATCCGGATGCCTGTTGTAAATTTCTCTGGCGATGGAAAGACCGATTATCCCGCCGCCAACGATTAATATGTCCGTAGTTATCATGTCACATCCTCCTTATGATACGGGGTTCATTGCCGATAAGCGTGCTACAGGCTAATTCTCTGTGTTAAATTGATTGTATATGATTCATTTTATTTATGTGGGTTCTTGGTAGTGGCAGACAAAAAATCCCCCTTAAAAAAGGGGGCTAGGGGGTTGTAAACTTGTCCTCATGAAAATGGGGAATAGCCCAAAAAAACACAACCCCCTCAATCGTTCGACTGAGCTCACGACGAAGTCCCCCTTTTCTAAGGGGGATTAACTCGACGTTAAGGAAATTCAAAGTTGCAGTTGTAGTGCAAACTTTAGTTCGCATAGGATGTAAGCGAACTGAAGTTCGCGCTACATTGAAAAAATTGCCACAGACCTAATTTACATTATTCAATACGTGATGTATCTTCTCCATGAGTTCATCAAAGTTGGATTTATCTAAACCAAGGCATTTAGATACAATTTTTAATTCGGAAGGATTGCTGACACCGAGATGTAATTCTATTGCCCGTTTGATTTGGCGTTGTTCCCAAATATTCATAGTCTTGAGTCTTTGCCATCCACCAAACGCCCTGATTACACTTAATCCTACAACATCGGCAGCAATTCTATCGCCAGTAACAACGATAAGGTTCGGTATGGCTACGGTGCCTCTGGTCGGACCACCCTTTATGAAAATCTTTGTACCATCAAGAATATTTAAATGGGGGGTGTAGGCTACGTTCAGTTCGGCAATGACTTCGTCCCAGAAGTCAGGTGCAATGAAGTAAGGACGTTGTTGCGGGTGGATTGCCCCGATAAAGTTCTTTAGTGAAATAGTATAATTGGCATAGCTGTGTGTCTTAATGACGGGGACATTGATAACCCTGTCTACGTTATAAATAAACTCTGACACGATAGCCTTCTTTACAAATCTTCCGTCTGGTATGTCCACTTCTACCCAGCCGTATTCTTCAAAGGGAACAAATTCCATGTTTTCATTACTAATGGCTTCCCATATCCCAGATTTGATGGCATTTTTCTTTGTAGGTAGTGCAAAGATGGCAGACATATCACCCACAAATATTTTAGATACTCCGTACTCATGCAGGATTTTTATCAGATTTTTGATTACGAGTGGATTTGTATTGGACGGGCTTGGATAACTATTGACGATATTAGGTTTTATAAGGATGGACTTACCTTTAATGTCCAGCCTTTCCAGGCCACCCAATAGCCCCAGACCTTCCTTGAGCATTTCATAAATATTATCCCCTTGTACAATTGATACAAGGGCTATTTCATCATTTTTATAAACATTCGAAATGGGTTCAGGATCGATTTTCTTAGCCTTGGGCTCTGAGAAGAGATAGGTGAGTACAAAACGCCACTGAAATTTTAGGATGAGATAAATGGTTATACCAATCACGTAGAAAAGTGGGTATTTTATAATCCGCATATGTGTTCAATTGCCAATATTTTTGAGATTGACCATGTATTATATTTTATGTACTATAACAAAGCTTTTTAAATAGTTCAATGTTTAAGCATAGAGAGCGAGAAAGATCCTATGATCCTTGTATTATCTGGTACAGAAGAAGGCAAAGAGATTGTCAGAAGACTTCATGGAGAGGGAGTGAGTCTCTTGACAACTGTTGCAACTGAATATGGCAAAAAGATGTTTGAGCAGGCGGGAATGGAAGCAGTTTGTCTGCAAGGTCGTTTGGATGCAAATGGGTTTTCTCGTTTGATAAAGGAAAGGGGAGTAGATACTGTAGTGGATGCCACACATCCGTATGCTATAGAGGTGTCTCAGAATGCAATGGATGCTTGCAAAAAAACCAATATTCGTTATCTACGTTTCGAAAGGGAGGAGATATCAATCCCAATACATCCCTTAATCTACAAAGTCAAGACAATGGCAGAGGCTGTAGACAAGTCCAGAACGCTTGGCAAAAGAATATTCCTGACGACTGGCATATCGAGTGTTGCTAGGTTTGTCGTCTTAAAGGAGGAAAAAGAATTATATGTGCGTATCCTGCCTGTGTCTGAGCACATTGCATTATGCCTTGATATAGGGATTCCTCCTACAAACATTATCGCCATGCACGGCCCGTTTTCAGAGGATTTAAACCGGGCGATGTTCAGACAGTATCGAATCAATACGATGGTGACTAAAGAAAGTGGGGAGGCAGGAGGGGTGCTGGAAAAGATTCATGCAGCGCTCAATGAAGGAATAGATACGGTAGTCATTGAGAGACCCAGGATAGAATTTCCCCAAAAATACTCGTCTATTGATGAGGTGGTAAGGTTGGTCAAAACGCTGTAGTATTATGATGGTTAACTGAATTATAACAATTTAGATCTTTGAACGAAACGTCCGATAAATACCTGCATTAGTAAAGGCAGAGCAATTGTATGGTACCAACCCACCCCTTATATGTTATGGTGTCTATAATTCATTGAAATAATATCAAAGTTAACTAGAATAGTTAACATATTTGCGGGAAGGAGTGGTTAACG
>Ga0209323_10001118_pt1 | contig 17666 bp, 24 predicted proteins | sample Rifsed19ft2_FD_184014 | JGI IMG/M metagenome (GOLD analysis project Ga0209323, IMG submission 184014) | Soil microbial communities from Rifle, Colorado, USA - sediment 19ft 2 (version 2) | ecosystem: Environmental > Terrestrial > Deep subsurface > Rock core/Sediment | place: Rifle, Colorado...
CGCCGGGCTGGTGGGGTGGCGCTCATCCGTTCAACATCTTGGACTGGACTGTGGTGCACAACGGGGAACTCTCTTCCTATGGAATAAATCGCCGCTACTTGGAGATGTACGGTTACAAGTGCACCATGCAAACAGACACCGAGGTGCTGACTTATGCTTTTGATCTTCTCATGCGGAGACAACGCCTGCCCATCGAGATAGTTTCCCAAATTTTGGCTCCGCCTTTCTGGATCGAGATTGAGGCGTCAGAATCAAAAGGGCGCGTTCTTAGGGCTCTGCGCCAGACGTACGGGAGTTTATTGATGAATGGGCCTTTCAGCGTCATCGTGGCGCACCAAGGCGAGATGATAGGGTTAACCGACAGAATCAAACTGCGACCCTTATCCGCAGGCATCAGAGGCGACTTTCTCTATCTGTCTTCGGAGGAAGCTGCTATGCGCCTTGTGTCTCCAGTGCTGGATAAGTATTGGAACCCTAGAGGTGGAGAGCCTGTGATAGGCAGGATTGGTAGCCGAAAGGTCGTAGAAGTCTTGGCAAGCACGGAGGCGAAGCGATGAAGAGTTACTTGCCAACGGAATACTTAGTGGAAAGAGATCAAGAGCGGTGCATCCGCTGCAAAGTCTGCGTGAACCAGTGCACTTACGAAACGCATTATTATGATCCTGAAGACGACATTGTTCGCAGCAAGCACGAGAACTGCACTAACTGTCAACGCTGTGTTACCTTTTGTCCTACCCATGCTATAACTATAAGTAAGAACCCGACTGCTTATCGAGAGAATTCCAATTGGACCTTGGAAGTGATCAAGGACATCAAGAAGCAGGCTGAAACAGGCGGAGTGCTTCTGACAGGCATGGGCTGTGACAAGCCATACCTCACCTATTGGGACCGACTTCTCTTGAACGCCAGCCAAGTGACGAATCCCTCAATAGACCCTCTGAGGGAACCTATGGAAATCAGAACTTACTTGGGCGCAAAACCTGACATGCTTGAAATGGAACTGGAAAACGGCGAGGTCGTGTTAAAGACTGAACTTGCTCCTCAATTATGCCTTGAAACTCCGATAATGTTCTCCGCTTTATCCTATGGCGCTGTAAGCCTAAACGTTCACGAGTCCTTAGCTCGTGCAGCCACTCAGTTCGGCACATTCTTCAACACAGGTGAAGGCGGATTAGATCCAAGACTGTACAAGTACGGCGCTCATACCATCGTTCAAGTTGCTTCAGGCCGTTTCGGCGTGCACCCAAAATACCTCGACGCTGGCGCCGCTATCGAAATAAAGATAGGTCAAGGAGCGAAGCCTGGGATAGGTGGGCATCTTCCAGGCGAGAAAGTCAGCGCGGACATTGCCCGAACGCGTATGATTCCTATTGGAACTGATGCGCTTTCTCCTGCGCCTCAGCATGACATTTACTCCATCGAGGATCTTAGGCAGCTTATCTATGCGCTGAAAGAGGCTACTGATTACGCTAAGCCTGTTTCGGTGAAAATCGCTGCGGTTCATAACTCAGCCGCCATTGCCAGCGGGATGGTGCGTGCTGGCGCAGACGTCATAGCCCTAGACGGCGTTCGAGGCGCAACTGGCGCTGCGCCAAAGGTCATCAGAGACAACGTGGGCATACCCATCGAACTGGCTATTGCGAGCGTAGATCAGCGTTTGCGTGAGGAAGGCATTCGTAATAAGGCTTCTATTGTTGCGGCTGGGGGTATCAGAAGCAGTGGTGATGTTGTTAAAGCTATAGCGTTGGGTGCTGATGCCGTGTACATTGCCACTGCTGCGCTTGTAGCCATGGGTTGCACTGTCTGCCAGAAATGTTATACTGGGAAGTGTCCGTGGGGTATCGCGACGACGGATCCGTGGATTGCCAAGAGGATTAATCCAGACATAGCTTCAGAGCGGCTGGTGAATCTCCTTCGCGGGTGGAGCTTGGAGATTAAGGATATGATGGGCGGGATGGGCATAAACGCTATTGAAAGCTTGCGTGGAAACCGTTTGCACCTCCGTGGCGTGGGCTTAACGGATACCGAGTTGAGGATTCTGGGCGTGAAGATGGCGGGAGACTAAGGCTTATGCTTGAAGAAGAAAAAGTGATTGCCGAAATTAGTGCGAAGTTTCTTTCTCGTGTGACGGTTGAAAACGATGTGTGGAAGATCAACGCTGAAGGAATGCATTACCGTGAACTCAACCAGCTTCTGAGAGGCTTTGATAACAATGGCGCCGAAAAAATCGAGGTTCACAACGTCTATGGACAACGATACATCGGAACTGATCTGGAGAAAAACATGAGCATCGACATTTACGGCACTCCTGGGAACGATCTGGGTGCTTTCATGAACGGGCCACGGTTAGTGGTTCATGGAAACGCGCAGGATGGATGCGGCAACACCATGAACGAAGGACAAATAATCATCCATGGCCACGCTGGAGACATAACAGGCTATGCGATGCGGGGCGGAAAGATTTTCATCCGCGACGATGTGGGTTACCGAACGGGCATTCACATGAAGGAGTATCGGAGCAAGAAGCCCTGCTTGGTGGTGGGTGGAACAGCGCAGGATTTTCTAGGCGAGTACATGGCTGGTGGGGTTCTGGTGGTGCTAGGCTTGACTTTGAAAGCTGAAGAGCGCCATAGAGCGAAGTTTGTGGGCACGGGGATGCACGGCGGCATCATCTATGTGCGTGGAGAAATAACTCATGTTGGAAAGGAAGTCAAGGTTATGGCTGTCAACAAAAGCGATTTAAAGCTAATACAGAGCTTAGTTAAAGAGTTCTGTGGCTACTTCAGTTTTGACTTTAACGCGGTTATGAGTGGAAAGTTCTCAAAGATTGTTCCGTTCTCGCACAGACCATACGGAAGCGTATACGCCTACTAATCTCTCTTCTCTTGTTTTTTCTAAAAATGTCTGAGAACTGATGTGTTCACGGAGATTTATACCCCCTCTATAAATAGGTTCAACCTGTGCTGGCTCTGTCTCTAAATTGTCTCTGAACTGTTGTTTTTGTCTCTAAAACTCAGGATTTATGACAAAATACCGTGTTAAGCTCGCGTAAATGAACACGTTCAAATCAACTCAAGCGAATTTGGAGACGGAGCCACCTGTGCTTGATTCTGTTAAAAGCTAAGCGGCACTAGTGCTCTCTGCAGACTATACCCCCCTTATATAAAGGACTGAAACGCAGGTTTAACTTTAACATGAAAACGGTGACCACAATCTGGCAGAGTTTTCGAAATAGGAATATAGGGAAAAAGAGGGGATTTGGGGTGATATCTCCACTTTGGTTGGGGTTCAAACCACACAGGCACCGCAACAACTAATGAATGGCTTGTCTGCGTGGTCACTTTGCGTTTGGAGAGTTTTTATATGGTGGAAGACGCAAACGTATTAGTAGGTCAAGATTGTTCCCAGTCCAGAAGAGATGAGTCTTATGGAATCTGAACTATTGCAGAAGCTTGAAAACAAATTAATAACAAAAGGCGAGCTTCTTCAAAAGGCTAAACAGAACGCCGATGTTCTCCATGAGGTTCTTGTCGGAGTCTCCTCATCAAAAGCGGCAATCAGGTACGGTTGTGCCAAGGTATTGATGGATTTGAGTGAAGAGCATCCAGAAGCGCTCTATCCGCATATGGATTTTTTTATAGATCTTCTGAACAGCAAGTACAGAATCCTCACTTGGAACGCTATAGCGATAATTGCCAATCTAGCTAAGGTTGACAAGGATAAGAAGTTTGATTCAATACTCGACAAGTACTACAGCTTCTTGAACGACAAATACATGGTTACCGTGGCCAACGTTGTTGGTCATTCGAGCAAAATCGCGTTGGCAAAACCGTACCTCATCCCAAGAATAACGAGTGAGCTTTTGAAAGTCGAAAACCTCTCAACAAATCCCCACTTAACAGAGGAATGCAAGAGAGTAATTGCTGAGCAGACTATCAAGTCTTTCAGCTTGTTCTTCGATAAAGTTGACGATAAAGAAAGGGTAATTTCTTTTGTTGCGAGACACGCCGATAGTTCAAGAAAAACCTTGAAAAAAGAGGCAGAAGAGTTTCTTGCCAAATTCGGCTAGCAGATTGTCACTGAAAACTCCATTCTTTCAATTAGGAAAAGAAGAGTCGACGTCTAGTTCAAATCTTACCACGATAGTATGCAACGAATCTCGTACTTTAACATGTTTTGTCGGTAACGACGTGCAATATCTAGAAAAAAGAACAACGGGAAATAACTCAAGTTAAGAAACTTAGTAGAAGTTGCGGCCTTCTTTCCTTTTTTCCGCCTCTTCATAGAAGCGCAGAACTTCATCGATGATTTCCACGTTTGAAAGAAGCATGCGCCTGCAGCAGTATCGCTTAATGCCTAAGCTGTCCAAGACGTCACTGGCGTTTTCGCCCGTCTTGATTCTTCTGGCGAATTCTTCCCATCGGTCTCCAATCAGTTTGCCGCAGGTGAAACATCTCACAGGAATTATCATCCACGCGTTCTCCTTACCTGTAACTTTTCTGCTCCTTAGCGCGTGCGCCTGGACCGCCGAACTTTTTGGTTTCTTTAGTTCGAGAGTCTCCAACAAGCATGGTTCTATCATACTCGGTGAAGACCGTGCGCAGGTGAGCGCTTTTTGTCCATTTCCACAACGCGTTTGCCACGGTCATGCGGGCGGCTTCCGCCTGTCCCATGTAGCCTCCTCCTGAAGTTTTGATGTCTATGTCCAGTTGCTTCCAAACGTCTTCGCCAGCCTGCAAGAGCGGCTCCATGATTTTTTCGCGGGCGATTTCTGGCTCATAAATTTCCACGGGAGTTCTGTTTATGCGTATCCTTCCAGCGCCGGGTTTGACGATGGCGCGGGCGGCGGCTGTTTTTCTCTTTCCGCTAACAACCAAAACTTTTTTGCCTGGCATAATCATTCACCTTGGTTCCATCCTACTTCTTTCGCCAATTCGGCAAGGGTGAAGTGTGGCCCTTTCAGTTTTGTAACTTGGGCTTCTGCGAGCGTGTCCATTTTTCGGTCTCTAAGCTCATCGGGTACGCCCATAAATACTTTCAGCCTCTTGTAGGCGTTCTTTCCTTTTGGCTGCTTGAACGGCAGCATTCCCCGCACGGTTTTCCGCATTATTCTGTCTGGTCTTCTGTAGTGGAACGGTCCTCTCATGGGGGCGCCAACTTCGAGGAACTCTTTGGCTTCTGCCACTTTGCTTTTCTTTTTTCCCGAGAGCACGCTTTTCTCCGCGTTAACTATGATTACTTCTTCTCCGTTCAGCAGTCTTTTGGCGACTTTGCTGGCCATTCTGCCCAGAATAAGCCCGTTAGCGTTTATTATAGTGATCGTGTTTTTTGTGGTTTTCATTTTTTCACCCAATTATTTTGACGTTGGCGCCTTTTGGGTTTTTTTTCACAAGCTCTGGAATGGATAAGTATTTTGCCTTTGCGGCTGTAAGTTTTTCTTTTGCTTTGTCGGACGCGTCAAAGGCGGCTACGGTTACTGGATGGCTTAGAGTGCCTGTTCCTAAGACTTTGCCCGGCACAACTATCATATCTCTTTTTTGGGTGTGTCTGTTTATTCGGCTCAAGTTCACGGCTACGCGTTGCCTGCTTGGCTTAGCCAAGTGCTCTGCTACGTCCAGCCATATGTTGGCTTGTTTTTCTCTGGCTTGCTTTTTCAGGAAACGGATAAGTTGTACAAGCTCGGGGTTTGTGGATTTGGTTTCTCTCATTTTTCTTCCACTTTTACCTGCTTTTCGAACTCCTTTAGCTGTTTATCCAGTATCTTGGTGGCTTCTTGGAGTATTCTTTCTGGGGGAAGCGCTCCAGTTGATTCTATGTTCATGATGAAAGCGTTCTTTTCCCACTCTACCTGTATGCCTTTTGGCTCTTGTGGGCAGGCTTCCACGCAGTCCATGCAGAGGTTGCACGCCAAGAGGTCTCGAACGTCTATTTTGCTCTCCTTTATGGTGAGCACTTTTTTGGGGCATATGTCCACGCATTTTGTGCAGTCTTCGCAGCTTTTGCTTGCGATTTCTATTTTGGGGAAGTATTTGTAAGCGCTCACGGAGACTGGCTGCCATTTTGCGTGGTTTTTTCCTTTTCCGAGTCTGGCATAGGCTTCAAGTTTTAGTTTTTGTCCTTTAGCCAGTTTTGTGATGGGCACCTTGTCGGAGACTGGTGTTATGTCTGGGTTTTCGGAGATCAGTTCTCCTGAATAGACTGTTCGTGTTCCTTCTTTTGCTTCTGCGTCCAGCGTGAGTGTTACGCGGCAGAGATTGCAGCCAAACTCGCTTTGGCATTGGCAGTCTTCAGGAAGGTTGTAACTGTCCAAGTCTGTTTTAAGCGGGACTAGTCCCAGCCTGTGGGCTATGATTTCATCCTGCAGAATAGCAGAGTTTTCAATCATGACGACCTCGTCTATGGCCATGCTTGGGACTTCAGCAAGTGCTATTCTCCGCAGAGCGTTCATTAATGTGACGTCTACTTCTCTAATGATTAGGCGAATGTTTGATTCGTCTTTTTCAAGTATTTCTATTTTCACTTGCTATGGCACTCCACAATGGGCTATAATGATGGCTGTGCGGTTCAATACAAGTATTAGTGCATTATTTCAATTTTTCTGTTAATAAGCACGCAAGCGGATAGGCTATACGCGTCTTCCTCTTCTGCCGCCTGGTCTTCTTGTGCCGTCGTGGGGAATCGGCGTGACTTCTTCGATGCGTTCTATGCGGAAGCCGAACCTCGCTAGAGCACGTATGGCGGCTTGGGCGCCTGGTCCTGGCGTTCTGGGGCCTGATCCTCCTGGAGCGCGGACTTTGATGTGTATGACGGTTATTCCCTTGTCTCGGGCTACTTCGGCTGCTGCTGTGGCTGCGCGCATGGCCGCGTAGGGTGAAGATTCCAATCTGTCTGCTTTAACGAACATTCCGCCGGATGTTCGTGCGATTGTTTCTGCGCCTGAGATGTCGGTTATGTGGATCATCGTGTTGTTGTAGGAGCTGAAGATGTGGACGACGCCCCACTTCTCGGTTCTCTTGCTGCTGCTCAGAATCTACCCCCTCCTCTTCCTCCTCTTCTGCCTCTAGGCGGCGGCCTTATTTCAGGTTGTTTGGTTACGACCGTCATCGCTTGGCGTGAGGGGTGCGTTGGGTTTGCAAGCGCGCTTTGCGGGGCGTACGTAATTTGTTTTTCATCTTCTCTTGACACTATGTAGCTTGGAATAGTCACTCTTCGGTTCCCTATGATTATGTGTCCGTGGGTTATCAGCTGGCGGGATTGGTAAACTGTTTTCGTTAAGTTCTTTCGTAAAACGATTGTTTGGAGCCTGCGTTCAAGTAGGTCCTCTATGCTCAAGTCCAAGACGTTGTCTAAGGCTGCTGTTTCTTGGAGGACGCCGAGTTTTTTCAGGCGTGTTAGGAGTTCGTTCTCCATTTTCGTGCGTTCTTCGGCTGTTTTGCCTATGAGCGAGCGGGCTGTGCCTCTGAATTTGGACAGCATTGTTTTGTGGCGCCAAAGTTCATGTTTGTTCCGTAGGCCATACTGGCCTAAGAGTTTAAGCTCCTCTTGCAGAGTGTCTTTGCGCCAACGAAAGCGTGGAGTGTCATACTTTTTTCGTTGTCTTTTCGGGTCGCCCACGTTTACTTGCCTCCTTCAGCGGGGGGTGCGCCTCCGGGCCTCATGAATGTTTTCTTCTTGACGCCTAGGGCTTTTCCTGCTCTTCCGGTGGTTTTTGTTCTTTGTCCCCGCACTTTCAGGCCGTAAGCGTGGCGGTATCCGCGCCAAGATTTTATCTCTTTCGCTTGGTCTATGTCCATCTTTGTCCTTAAAACAAGGTCTGAGCTTGTGATATGCGTGTCTTTTCCTGTTTCCGCATCTTTTCTTCTGTTAAAAAGCCAGTTTGGAAGGCTGTATTTCGTTGGGTCTCCAATTATTTCTTCTATTTTTTCGATTTCTGCTTCTGTGAGGAAGCCTACTCTCACGTCGGGGTTTACTTCTGCTTTTTTTAGTATGGCGTTGGAGAGGCTTAGGCTTATTCCTTTGATTTCTGTTAAAGCGTAAGAAGCCTTTAGGGTACCCTGTACGTCTGCACCCATGATTCGGAGTATGTAACGAAATTCTTGTGACATTTAATTTCTTCCGTTTAATCTTGAAGCTAACTACGAAATGAGCCATAATTTATTTAAACCTTCCTTTCCCAAAACGATTATCAATAGATTTGTGCGAACTCTAGTTACTGCAGTTTTCACTTCGGCAAAGTGATAACTTGCAAGGTTTTCAAGTGCAATTGAAGGCTTTACGCCATGCGCACAGCAAATATACGCATTCGCAGCCAGGATATGTGGAAAAATCAAGAAGATTGCGAACTAAACCTAAATAAAATAATGTGATAAATAACGCAGACAGGAGGAGTGTAAATGGACTATATAACCATAATTGGTTGGGCAGCAGCTGCAATTACAGTGATTTCGCTTTTTCCCCAATTAGTGAAGGTTTGGAAGACGAAATCCACCAAAGACATTTCCTTGGGAATGTTTTCATTGTTTTGTAGTGGTGTATTTTTGTGGTTTATTTATGGAATCTTGATGAAAGATCTACCCATCATAATTGCAAATTTTCTGGGTTTTATCCAAGCTCTTATTATCCTAATATTCAAAGTAAAGTACAAATGATAAGTAGGTTCTGCCGTTTTTTCCGTAAGAGTATGATTTACCGCTTAAGTGTCAATCAATTCCCAAGCATGTTTCAATTTATAATTATTGGGTAGAGAGGTAAAGGCTACTGAAAAGGTAGGAGGCCTATAGAGGGGGCTGCCTAGCGCCTTACACAATGGAGTAGCTCACCGCAGAGTATGATTTGGTGCTACTTGTTCAGTTTTCCCATCTCTTCAGCTAGCAGAGGCAGTAATGTGCCTATGTCCGAGATCACGCCTACCGCTTGGGTTGAGCCTCTGTCCAGAAGCTTCGTCACCGATGCTGGGTTGATGTCGACGCATACGAGTTTGACGGTTGAAGGCAGCATGTTGCCGACCGCTATGGCGTGTAAGGTTGACGCTAACATCAGCACCATAGCCACGTCCTTTAGCTGTTCCTTGTATTTTTGCTGAGCCACCACCACGTCTGTTATGACGTCGGGTAATGGACCGTCATCTCTGATTGAGCCTGCCAAAACAAAAGGAACACCCTTCTTTATGCACTCGTAGATTATGCCGCTTTTCAGCACGCCCTTTTCCACCGCAGCCTTTAGGCTTCCAGCCTTGTAGATTTCGTTAATTGCCACTATGTGATTTCTGCAGCCTCTGACGACGGCAACGCCTTCTTTGAGGGAAACTCCCAAAGACGTTTTCAGCACGTCGCCTTCCACATCGTGGACTGCCAAGGCATTTCCTGATAGGAGTACATCCACAAAACCTTCTCGAATGAGGCTTGCGAGGGCTCCTGCTGCGCCGGTGTGCACCACGGCTGGTCCTACCACAACGGCGACTTTTCCGCCTGCTTTTTTCACGTTGTAAAGGTCTTGCGCTATCTGTCTTATCACTGCTATCGCGGGTTTTTCGCTGGAGGAGCCGCTGCTCATGAATCTAAAAACGCCCGTGCTTTCTCTTGGTCTTTCGGGAGGTTTGACGCGCACTCCTTCCTCGCCTACGACTATCAGGTCGCCTTTTTTCACTTCTCTGATGGGTCTGCAATGGGCTTTCTTGGTGTCGGAGTTGACTACTATGACTTTGTCCATCATTGTGCCTTCAGCTTCGATCCATTCGCCGTCAAAGAAAACTTGGGTCGGATTGTTTGTTGTGGAGTAGAAGTTGTCGGGGAAAACCATGTCGGCTGGCGCAGGCACAGCAACTGCTTCGGCAATCTCTATTGGAACCGCTCCAAGCGAGTATATTTCTTCTAGTATTTCCTCCAAGTGTTCGGGGCTGCGCCCTTTAACAACCATCCTAACAAAGCTCGTGTCAGTTTTGTGTTTTCCAACCCTGAATTCTAGGGTTTCGAAGTCTCCGCCGAGCTCCATTATTCTGTCCCAGATTTTCGTGAGGATCATGGAGTCTATGAGGTGGCCTTCAGCTTTAACCTCCTTCTCGTTGAGGCGGGAAGAATTGCCAAGTCTGATTTTTGCCATTTTTGGTGATTCTCCTGCTCTGAGGTTTAGTCTAAACTGTTGCTTATTTAAAAATGCTCATGTTCCATTGTTTTTGGTTATGTCGTTTTTGAGTGTGTCATGGAAAGAGTTTGAGCCCAAGAGCTTTGAGAGAATTGAAGTGTTTCAGGTCGAAGGTGTAGAGTTTCGCCCCGTTGTTCATTGTTATTGCGGCTATCATTGCGTCAGTTCTACGCACAGGTGTTCCTCTCTCTTCCGCTTCAAGCTCGATCTTGCTTGAGAGCACAGCGTCTTTTTTCGTAAAGTTTAGGATGGGTAGTAGCAGAATCTCTTTGACTGGTTTTCCGTATTTGTGCAGACCGTAGAGAATCTCGTGTAAGCTTATGACGGTTGTGGATATTTCTTCACCGCTTTGGAGAATCTGTTTGAGGGCTTCGTCGCCTTTGTCTGATTTCTTGTCCAATATCTCAATTAAAACATCCGAATCTATGATGATCATATTCTTCGTTCAGCCCTTGAAGAATACAATTCGGAAAGCATTTCTTCTTTCTTTCTGAATTCTACTGCCGCCCTTAGTTTGGTCAGAGTTTCCAGAGGATCCTTGCCCTCTGCGAGCCTTTCAAACAACTCGCTGAAGCTTTCATCTTTCCTCTTGACAGCGAGCAACTTACGGTACACTTCGTCTCGGATGGTAATCGTCTTAACCAGACTGGAACACCCTGAAATTTATGTTTAAACATACATTTAAACGCTTCGAGATAGGCGATGTTGTGACCGCTGTAAAGACTGCTGAGGAGGCGTACAGGCTAATAGCTTGGCTGGGATTTTGTTCATGAATGTCGGAGAGTGATGCAGGTAGTATCGTAAGAAGTAACCTATATTCCTCTGTAATAAGTCATAAATCGTAATATAGGTTAAATCTTTTAAGGGTATTCTGCTAATATTCAAAACAATAAACAGGGTGTGATTTGGATTATGAAGAAAAGTGGAGAAGAGGAGAAGATAAAGCGAATTCTAACCGACCCGAGGCTTTCAGCCATCAAAACGATGCTTGAGAAAGATCACGCTATAGACTGCATCTTTCTGCTTTACATGAAACGCGGGAAATGGAAGGAAGCAAAAGATTTCATGCGCGAGAATAAGTTGACGCTGAGCGACGGCACTTTCAGGTCAAGGATGATAGAAATCGCGGAGTTAGGCTTAGCCAAAAGCGAGCGCATAGATCCGTTGAAGAAGTATTACTTGAAAACGGAGTTGGGCGAGAAAGTCGCGAAGCTTCTTCTCAATTTCTTCGATGAAGTTGGCAGTTAAGCATAGCGAGCATATTGTAGCTCAACTGTTGTACAACTTCTTTTTCAACGTTCACGTACATGTTGTTTTGGCGGGGTTCCTCTTTTTTCTGTAGTTTTGTTTTGCACATAGGCGATATGGTGTATTGAGTCGTAAGATTTAAATTAGTGTTATGTCTTCTATCATACACGTTAATCCTAAAAAAGGAGGGAAGAAAAGAAAAAATGAAAACGTTCAGACGAAGCAAGAAAGCTCTTAGCCCCGTAGTCGCATCAATCATTCTCATCGCTGTCACGGTCGCGGTCAGCATCGCCGTAGCAGTATGGATGGGCGCACTAAGCACAGGATTCATGCAAACAGAACAACTAACCATAACAAGCGCAACTATAACTGGCGCTAGCACTACCAACAGCACGATAGTACTTGGAGTCAGAAACACAGGGACATCATCCGTAACAATTGGCCAAGTTTGGGTAGGAACAACTCAGATTGGTTCTGCTGACTTAACATACGGCTTGTCTTCCGGCTCTACTTTGAACAGCAACCTTCAAGGAACCATAACCATTAGCAACCAGACTCAAATCGTAAGCGGCGGTAACTATCTATTTAAGTTAATTTCAGCGAAAGGCACTCCATTCCAGTACCCTGCAATAGCGCCATAAACGTCCCTTTTTATTTGCTTCGAGATTCACAAGGGTGAGGGTAAACAATCCCCTCTTTACTTTCCCTTTCTCTAGTTTCCTCTTTGGAGGTGCAAAAACAAAAATGGTAGTCGAAATAAAAGAGTACGAATCAGCCCAAGAAATAGCCGAAACCCTAGACAAGGAAATAGCCGAAACCAAAAGCGCACTAGGCGAATACCTACGCCGCTTAGACGACATACGTGCACTAGCGGAAAAATCAAAGAAAATCCGCGAAGTCATCATGAAACTCGCAGGCAAAAAAGCCGCAACCGAAACCCTAGGAGAAATAACCGTAGGCAACCTAAACATCGTCCTAGACGCTAACCCGTTCCATGAACTAACAGCCATAGAACCCGTCGTACGCAGCCACCAAGAACGCCTAATAGTCCTACAGAAAGCCCGCGAAGCACTAAAATGGCTAGACCAACTCGGCGACACCGAAGGTTTGAAGTACCTAGTGGTGGAAAACGAAGGAGTCCCAGAGCGCATCCTCTTCAAAGTCTCATAACTAACCATGCTCCTAAAAAACCAACACAGAAGCAGAAACGCATGAATAACGAAGAATACGCCTTTGCTCTAAAAAACACTCTAAACGAAATAAAAAACATATGCCCAGACCTATCACACGCTTTCTTCTTCAAAGACGAAAAAATCATAGCCAAAGACGAAAACACAGATGAAAAAACCGCAAACAGCACTGTGACCGCTTTCAACGCCATAACAGAACGAGCAAACGCCATAGGCGGCCTAGAATCCGTAACCTTCCACGGCACTAATGGCCGAGTGAACATCGCCTGCATAAACGATCTTTACTTGACCACAGTCACTTCTAAAGAGGCTGACGAAAAATACGTTAACACCTTAACTCGAGTTTTGGTTCCTACCGTGCTCAAACTATTAGAGAAGATTCACCCTGCCTCCATAGACCATGACACTCTCACAACAGAAAAACCCGAACCTACAGAAGATAATAATGCTGACGAAATCATCGAAGACGCTGAAGTCTGCGAGAAAGAGCTGCCAATGGAAGAAACCGACGCAACCGAACCTGAGTCTGAACCGTTGCTTCCAGAACCTCCCGTGAACCAACTCATAGTTGAAAACCTCAGCGGCTTACTAGTTCCCTCAGACACCGTGCGCATCGACAGTGCGGTAACAGCACAGTGGAAGGACCTATATGGCGACAAAAAAATCGGAGAAGTTGACGTGGAAACCCTAAACGGAAAGACCACGCGCTGCAAATTCAAACCCATAAAAGGCTCAAAACACAAAGGAAAAGGAATAATCCAGATACCCGAAAAAATACAGCTTACCTTGCAAACAAAGAAAGGCGAGCTTGCCATGGTCAAGCCCGTGGTCAAATAACCGAGGAACAAACGATGGTTAAGAAAAAGAAAAGCACACACGAAACCGCAACAACCGCGGTCATCGACCACGAAACCGCCGCTCCCGCAGTTGAAGAAGACCAAACCTTCACAAGTTTGCGCACAAACCTCGCGGAAATCAACAAATGCAAAGGCGTCTTAGGCTATATACTGAGAAACGCCACCTCAGCCACAATAGACCTCAAAGACCCAACAAAATTAGTAGAATACGCCACCTTATCCTCCCAAGCGCTGGATTCAGGCAAAGAAATCTCAGAACTATTCGATATAGGCGACATCGAAAACATCCTCATCCAAGGCAAGGACAGCAAAGCACTCTGCATAACCATGGGCGAAAACAAAGCCAGCATATTCATGGAAAAAGACGCAGATCACACTGACATTTTAAGGCGAGTTTCACCCTAGCCAGACTAAACTGTCCACAACACTTTCTGTTTTAAAAATTTAAGCAAATTTTTTAGTTACTCATCAAAACAGTTGGCGAGTATAACACAGACCTTTGGTTAAGTTGTGGTTTGAGCTAAGAACCTTTGGAAGTCCCTGTTGATTTTTACTTTTTTGTTTGCGCCATCAATCGTCGCGAAATCATATTTGTTCAGGAACGTTGCGATTTCCTGTACTTTATACTCATCTAGCTCAATCCGTTGTTGCAGTTCCTCTATTCCATGCCATTTTCCATCGCTGAGTATCTCCAGAATCATCGCAATTTTGGACTCCATGAGCGTGTGGTCTCTCCCCATGGTGTTATGGATTGTGGTATTTAAATGTCTTATGAGTTTATTCTTTAGAAGTTTCTTATAGACAATTCTGTGCTTTTGTTTAGATTCCAATTCTATTTCTAATGACTATCCTCAATATCCAGACAAACACTACAAAACGCCGTGAAAAACAAACATATCCCTTTGTTATCAGCGTAAACCTTATATTCCGAAGTTAGAACACACTTGCTCTTGTGGTTAACTGTGATAACCTCAAGATTTGCAACGTATGTTTCTTCTAAATGCGGTAAGCACTTCTCTTGGTCCGGCTGCAGTTCCGGACACGGCCAAAACTAGACAGCAGTTAACCTTCACTTGTCTTCGTTTTCGTTTCTCGGTTGCTGTTTGGTTTGAGGTGTAAAACATGAAAAGAAAAAAGCGGATGAACGGAACAAAAAGATTCAACGCGTCGCTACCCGTAACTTCGGGAAAGCTCAATCACGAAAAGGATTTGGGAAAATGCACAAAAAACTATTGATTCCTGGACCCACAGAAGTAAGCCCAAAAATACTCCGCGAACAAACTCGCCCCGTTATCAGCCACAGAGACAAAGAGTTTATGGCATTGTACAGCGGAATCATCGGGAAACTTGAAAATTTCTTCCAATTAACAAGCAATTACAAGGCAACAGTCACAACATCTTCAGGCACCTTATGGTTCGACATTGTCGGCAGAAGCATCGTGAAAGAGAAAGCCCTTGTCTGCATTAACGGCGCGTTCTCCGAGCGATTCGGCAAAACTGTGCGAGCCTGCGGCAAAAAAGCTGACTATCTCGAAGTGGACTGGGGCAAAGCCGTTAAACCCAACATGATCGCGGAGAAACTTGATTCAGGCGCGTATGACACACTGATCGTATGCCACAACGAATCTTCCACTGGAGTGCGGAACCCAATCTACGAAATCGGAAAAATGGTGAGAAACGACTACCCCAACGTGATGCTGGCGATTGACAGCGTCTCCGCAATGGCAGGCGACAAAACAATTCCATCGGAAATCGGCTGCGACGTAATTTTCGCCTCAACCCAAAAATGCTTCGCGTTACCGCCAGGATTAGCCGTCGGAATCGTCAGCGACAGGGCACTGCAGCGCGCCAGAGAAACGCCCAACAGAGGCACCTACACAGACCTTGCTGAAATCTTCGACTATTACGAGAAAAAACATCAGACACCCTTCACACCGAACATTCCGCTTCTCTATGCACTGGACAAGCGAATGGATTTGTTGCTGGAAGAAACCTATGAACGCGTTTACCAGAGGCACAAAGCCATGGCATGGTGTACGCAACAATGGGCAAAGAGACATTTCGCATTGTTCCCCGAGCCTGGATACGAGTCAATCACGGTAAGCTGCGTCCAAAACACTTCAGGAAAAAGCGTGAAAGAACTAAACGCGAAACTCGCAGAGAGGGGTTTCATGATTTCCAACGGCTATGGCAAATTGGCTGAAAAAACCTTCCGCATCGGCCACATGGGCGAGTGGGACCTTGATGGAATCAAGGAGGTTCTCGCTGTTATCGACGAAATCTGGGAGTTGGAGAAGTGAAATTCAAAATTCTAATTTGCGACAGAATCGCTGACGAAGGCATAAGACTGATGGAAGAAAAAGGCTACGAAGTCACAAAGGGTTGGAACCTGCCTAAAACCGAACTCCCCAAGATAGTAGGCGAATACGACGCGCTCATCGTACGGTCTGCAACCAAAGTCAACGCGGACCTAATCGCTAATGCAAAAAAACTCAAAGTCATCGGACGAGTAGGGGAAGGCTTAGACAACATCGATTTGGAAAAAGCAAGGGAAATGAACATTGCCGTAGTGAACACGCCCCACATGTCTTCCAAAAGCGTCGCCGAACTCACAATTGGGCATCTGTTGGCTCTTGCAAGAAACATCGTCGAAGGCACCGTGACTCTCCGCGAAGGCAAATGGGTGAAAGAAGACCTCTTCGGCGTAGAAGTTTACGGGAAAACCCTCGGCGTCATCGGCTGCGGAAGCATCGGCAAAGAAGTTGAAAAACTCGCCTCAGCCATAGGCATGAAAATCTTAGGCGTAGACGTCTGCATCGGTCGCGGTTCTGTTCCTCTTGAGAAGATGCTGCCCAACGCCGACTTCATCACAATCCACGTCCCACTGGCACCTCACACTAAACACATGCTGTCAACTAAAGAGTTCAACATGATGAAAAACGGCGTAATGCTAATTGACTGCTCCCGCGGCGGCGTAGTTGACCAAGAGGCGCTTTACCAAGCCCTAATGTCAGGCAAGGTGAAGGCTACAGCTGTCGATGTTTTTGAAGAAGAACCTCCAAAGAACAGCAAGTTGCTAACGCTTAGAAACGTTTACGCAACGCCTCACGTAGGCGCGCAAACTCAAGAAGCCCAATTAAGAGCAAGCGTGGAAATAGCCAAAAAAGTGATCGAAGCGCTGGAACAATCCGCGAGCTGAACCCCATGGTCGATGTTAGGCCTTTTAGAGCCATACGGTACACTGAAAAAGCAGGCGACCCCGAGAACCTGATAACTCAACCATACGACAAAATCGATAACTGCCTGCAAAAAGAGTACTACAAAAAATCAGCATACAATTACTGCCGTCTGATTCTGCCAATGGAGGAAAACAAGTATGAAACAGCGCGGCAACGAATTCAAGAGTGGATGCGTGAGGGCATACTTGCAAAGGATGAAGAACCTGCAGTTTTTGTTTGCAGACAAGAATTCGAATTGTTCGGAAGAACCTACATCCGCAACGGGTTAATCGCTGCTCTGCGCCTTTATTCCTACAGCGAAAACGTGGTTTTTCCACACGAAGTCACGTACGGAGAACCAAAAGCTGATCGCTTGAACATGTTGCGGACGGTTCAGAAGGATCTTGAACCCGTTTTTCTAATATTCTCAGACCCTGAGCACAGGGTCATCAATTTTTTTGCGGAAACCACAAAGACTCAGCCCATAATAGAGGTTGAAGATTCCTTTAGAGTTAAACACGCTGTTTGGCGAGTAGTCGACCCGCAGAAGATAAAGCTCGTGCAGAAAGCTTTGGAAGGCAAAGTGCTCGTAATCACCGATGGTCATCACAGATACGAAAGCGCCCTCGCCTACCGAGATGAAAGACGCAAAAAAGAAGAGTGGACTGAGGACTCAGCCTTCAATTTTTACATGAGTTACATGGTTCCAGTTCAAGACGAAGGGCTTGTTGTCTTGCCCACTCACAGGCTTCTGAAAAAAATCGCTTTAGCCAGCGACACCTTGCAGGAGCTCAGAAAGTTCTTTGCGATTTCAGAAATAGACCCAACAGTTAAGGCTTTAGAAGGTTTTCTGGAAAGCCACAAAAAGGAGCATGTTTTCTGCATTTATGATGGATCAAAAGCTTATGGCTTGCTCTTGAAGAATGAGAAAACCATTTCTGAACTTGTTAACGTTGGCTATTCAAAGAAAGCGCACCTTCTTGACGTGGTGATATTACGGGATGCCATTTTCA
>Ga0209323_10001128_pt1 | contig 17584 bp, 13 predicted proteins | sample Rifsed19ft2_FD_184014 | JGI IMG/M metagenome (GOLD analysis project Ga0209323, IMG submission 184014) | Soil microbial communities from Rifle, Colorado, USA - sediment 19ft 2 (version 2) | ecosystem: Environmental > Terrestrial > Deep subsurface > Rock core/Sediment | place: Rifle, Colorado...
GAAATCCCTGATCCTCCGGTTCGATGGTGATAAGCACATTCTTTTCCCTCAGTTGAGAAAGGAGTCCTTCACCCTGGAAAGAGGGGAGATAGGTCTTGAAGTATTTCACTTTCGCGGGTTTCGTTTCTCCCTCTGACGGTATGCTGACCTCTTTAGTGAACTCACCGGTTACGAGCAGCTTCTTTATTGAAACGGATTTGACGTTGCCTTCGTTCAACTGCAACATGAATTGACTGTAATTAATCGTATGTTTCTCAGTGATGCCGGCGCTGAAGAAGCCGCTCCATACATATATTAATACTGAAAGGATAAAAAAAACCGCAATCAGTCTCCAATATGTACCGGAAATACCGGGTCCCTGGTTTTTCTTGTCCACAGCCATGAATAGTACCTGTTTTAATCCTTTATGATATTTTACGGGTAAAAAGAGATGAGCGCAAGGTCAAAAAAAAGCCCCCGCATGCAAAAAGCAAGGGGGGCTCCTTTAAAGGTCAATTACAGCTTTGTTACATTTATTGCCTTAGGGCCTTTCGGTCCTGCTTCTGTATCAAATTGAACTGAGTCACCCTCGGCAAGGCTCTTGAAGCCTTCACCCTGGATGGAAGTATGATGTACAAATACATCACTACCGTCTTCGCTTGTGATAAAGCCAAAGCCTTTTGAATCATTAAACCATTTTACTGTTCCATTAGCCATTTACTGTTACCTCCTTTACTGTGAATTAAATCTCAGAAGGTCTCAATAAATAAAAAAAGCCACAAAGTGGAAAAGTCTTTGCGGCTTTAAAACAAATCAAAAACTTCCAAAATTCTAAAAGAATACTATCATACACTCATCAGGTAAGTCAAGAAGAATAAATAAGTTGAATAAATTAGTTTACAGAAACACTTCAGGATGACAATCTGCTATAATAACATAGATTGCAGTATGAACACCGGCTGCTTCTGAGATTACCGACGAGGGATAGTCTAAAGCCACACCCTGATTGTGATCCATTTTACTGAGACTTCGATTTTATTATAAGGAGACCTGACAACTGAAGAAAAGCACCAGGAGCATTCCCGGGGCCCTGACACATTTGCGGGCGATGTTCCGCGGAAACAGCCGGACACAAAACAGCAGTGAAACTGAGCTGCCGCTGCGATCAGAACTGTTCAGCAGGGAACAGATGGAGCAGCATGGCAAGACCCTGGCGGGCTTGCACAGGTTGGGTCTGGAACGTGCAAAGAACCGGCTTCTGACGCGTCTGGATGAGAATGAAGGCGTGCTGCTCGGAGTACGCAACTTGCTGACAGAGGCCATCAAGTCAACTCGCCGTATTACGCCGGCCGGGGAATGGCTGCTTGACAACTTCTACCTCATTGAAGAGCAGATTCGCACGGCCAGGAGGCACTTGCCAAAAGGTTACAGCCGGGAATTGCCCCGGCTGCTGAATGGTCCATCGGCCGGTCTTCCGCGTGTGTATGACATTGCGCTGGAGACTGTCTCACATGGTGATGGGCGGGTAGATCCGGAGAGTCTCAGCAGTTTTGTAGCGGCATACCAGACAGTCACCGACCTGAAGTTAGGCGAATTGTGGGCAATCCCCATCATGCTGCGCCTCGCGCTGATCGAGAATCTCAGGCGCGTTGCAGCACGGATAGCCGCTGACAGGAACGACCAGAACATCGCCGATTATTGGGCAGACCAGATGACGGAGACTGCTGAGAAGGACCCGAAGAGCCTTATTCTGGTTATCGCGGATATGGCGCGTTCGAACCCGCCCATGGTGAGCTCGTTTATTGCCGAACTTACGCGCCGGCTGCAGGGACAGGGTCCCGCTCTGGCAATGCCGCTCACCTGGATTGAGCAGCGACTCTCCGAAAGCGGCCTGACGATCAGGCAGTTGGTACAGTCGGAGAACCAGAAACAGGCTGCAGATCAGGTTTCGATGAGCAACAGCATCAGCAGTCTCCGTTTCCTGGGCGCGATGGACTGGCGCGAGTTCGTTGAGAAGATGAGTGACGTCGAGCGGATCCTGCGTGAGGACACGGGCGGAGTTTACGGCAGGATGGATTTCCAAACCCGTGACCGTTACCGTCACGTTGTAGAAAAGATAGCTAAGAGCAGCGGGTCGTCCGAGAGCGAGGTGGCAGCCAAGGCAATTCAGCTTGCCCGCGTGAATGCGGCCTATAAAGACGGCAATCATAGCTGCGACGATCGCGCGGCACATGTCGGATTTTTTCTGATAGACAAGGGACTGGCACAGCTTGAGCAACTGGCAGGAGTGCGCTTATCTGTCTCTGAGAACCTTAGAAACTGGAGCTCCCGGTTTCCCTTGCTGCTGTACATCGGCACGATCATGTTGATGACAACAATCTTCGCAGGGGGCTTACTTGCGAAGGCTCACTCCGGTGGTTTAAATGGCCGGGCACTCTGGCTGACCGGTGTCCTCTCGATTCTGTGCGTGAGTTATCTGGCCGTAGCCCTGGTTAACCGGCTGGTGACTCTGATGGCGACGCCGCACCCGCTGCCCCGGATGGACTTCTCCAAAGGAATTCCAACGGAATTGCGTACTCTGGTCGTGGTCCCTGCCATGATCATAAACACTCAGAATATAGAAGACCTGGCAGAAGCGCTTGAAGTCCGGTTCCTTGCAAATCGGGACGACAGCCTGCACTTCGGCCTGCTGACTGATTTTCGTGACGCTCGCGAGGAAACGCTGCCGGAGGACGAGTCGCTTTTGCTGCTGGCCCGGCAGCGAATCGAAGAGCTGAATGAAAAATACAGGAGTTTAAAAGATAACACTTTCTTCCTTTTCCATCGCCCCCGCAGATGGAACCCCAGGGACCGGATATGGATGGGGTACGAGCGTAAGCGTGGCAAGCTTGAGGATTTGAATGCCCTTCTGCGCAGCGGGGCAAAGGGTGTATCTCAGGGAATCTCCGGGTCGCGCTTTTCGCTCATTGTGGGTGAAACCGGGGTCTTGTCGAACGTGAAGTATGTGATCACCCTTGACACGGATACTCAACTGCCCCGGGATACGGCGCGGAAGTTTGTGGGGACTATGGCGCACCCGCTGAATCATGCGCACTATGACGAAGACAGGCAGCGTGTCACAGAGGGGTACGGCATCCTTCAGCCACGGGTGGATGTGAGCCTTCCCGGTACGAACCGGTCACGGTATGCGCGTATGTGCGGGAGTGAGCCGGGCATTGATCCGTATACGCGCGTTGTTTCAGATGTCTACCAGGATCTGTTCAAAGAAGGCTCATTCATCGGCAAGGGAATCTATAATGTTGATGCATTCGAACAGGCGCTCAACGGGCGATTTCCCGAGAACCGCATCCTCAGCCACGATCTTATCGAGGGGTGCTTCGCGCGGGCAGGGCTGTTGAGCGATGTGCAGTTATACGAGGAATACCCCTCACGCTACAGTGTGGACGTGAGCCGCCGGCACCGCTGGATTCGCGGAGACTGGCAGCTTTTGCGATGGCTGCTGCCGTATATCCCTGAGTATAGTACCGTTGCTGTTACCGGTCCCGGCAGCCGCCTTCGTAAGAATAAGTTGTCAGGACTCTCCAAATGGAAGATCTTCGACAACCTCAGGCGCAGCCTCACGCCTTCTGCATTGACACTGCTGTTGCTGCTGGGCTGGACGGTCCTGCCGGCGCCATGGTTTTGGACATTTTCGGTTATCGGGATCATCCTGATTCCATCTTTGATTGCCGTTATCCTGGATATGCTTCACAAGCCTGGCGATGTGCTGCTCGGTCAGCACCTCTCTGCTGCAGTGCGCTACGCTGAGATGCACTTCGGGCAGGCGGCATTTACTTTCGTTTGTCTCCCCTACGAGGCGTTCTTCTCGCTGGATGCGATTGTGCGCACGATGTGGCGGATGCTGATAACGCGCAGGCGGCTGCTTGAATGGAATCCATCGAACGACACCGGGCGTAATAGTAGTACCGGCCTTGCTGCCTCCTGCCGTACAATGTGGATCGCCCCTGCTATTGCCGCTGCCGCAGTGATCTTTCTCATGATTTCGGGCCCGGCTGCATTAGCAGTGGCCGGGCCTGTACTGGGTCTCTGGTTTGCCTCCCCGGTTATCGTCTGGTGGATCAGCCGGCCTCTTGCCCGCCGTGAAGCAAGGCTGACGGACAAGCAGACCATCTTTCTCAGGAAGATTTCCCGAAAGACCTGGGCGTTCTTCGAGACCTTTGTAGGCCCGGAAGATCATTGGCTGCCGCCTGATAACTATCAGGAGCATCCCGTTGCCGGGGTTGCACATCGCACATCGCCGACGAACATGGGACTTGCCCTGCTCGCAAATTTATCCGCTCACGACTTTGGCTACATTTCGGCTGGACAACTCATCGAACGCACGTCCAATGCATTCCACACGATGGAAACTTTGGAACGGAACCGGGGCCACTTCTACAACTGGTACGACACGCAGACTCTGAAACCACTGCTCCCCAACTATATTTCGACGGTGGACAGCGGGAATCTTGCTGCCCATCTGCTGACATTGCGCCAGGGTCTGCTCGCACTTCCCGATCAAAAGATACTGGGAGCGAGGGTGTTTGACGGACTCAGCGACACACTGACAACTCTTGCGGAGATTCTCGGGGATACTAAAGAAGTAACTGCTCAGGGAGTAAACACGCATGAAACTTTCGATCGCCTTCAGCGGGATATGGAGTCTGCAAACAATTCCCCGCCAACGACACTTATGGCAGCCCGGTTGTGCCTTGATCAACTGGCAGCGTCCGCCGGGGAAGTTATTGCTGCTGTTGCAACCCAGGATACTGCTGATGATGGCGCCGTCCCAAAAAATCATAACAATAATCATAACGATAATCAGGCCGCGTGGTGGGCTCATGCCTTTGCAGGTCAATGCCGGGCCGCCCTCCATGAACTGACTTTTATTGCGCCATGGACATTGCTGCCGGCTTCTCCTGACAGTCTCAATGATTTTCCTGGTATCAGCGGGGAGATACCGACACTGCGACAGTTGGCCAACCTTGATACTGATAATGATGCAGTCCGGCGTGCCAGGGAAAGGATCGCTGCTATCGAACAACTTGCATCGCAATCCAGCGAACTCGCCCGTATGGAATATGATTTCCTCTTCGACAAGGAGTGCCATCTGTTGACCATCGGGTACAATGTCGTTGAACACCGGCGGGACACCGGTTATTACGATTTGCTTGCTTCGGAGGCGAGACTGTGCAGTTTCACGGCGATAGCGCAGGGACAACTGCCGCAGGAAAGCTGGTTTGCCCTGGGACGCCTGCTCACCACTACGAGTGGAGAGCCTGTTCTCCTTTCGTGGAGCGGATCTATGTTCGAGTACCTGATGCCGCTACTGGTTATGCCGGCGTATGAGAACACGCTGCTCGACCAGACCTGTAAGGCGGCTGTGGCAAGGCAGATCGAGTATGGGAAAAAGCGCGCCGTGCCATGGGGCATTTCAGAATCCGGTTACAATGCGATTGATATTTCTCTCAGCTACCAGTACCAGGGATTCGGCGTGCCCGGACTGGGACTCAAACGCGGACTCGCCGGGGATCTGGTCATTGCGCCCTATGCCTCGGCGCTTGCGCTGATGGTGGCGCCCGAGGAGGCTTGCCTGAATCTCGAGCGGCTCTCCGCTGAAGGGTTTGAAGGAAAATACGGCTTCTATGAAGCTATAGACTACACACCTTCACGTCTTCCGCGGGGACAATCGTTCGCAGTGGTTCGCTCCTTCATGGCACATCACGTTGGAATGAGCCTGCTCTCTCTGGCCTATCTGCTCCTGGACCGTCCTATGCAGAAACGATTCGAGTCAGACCCGGTGTTCCAGGCAACCATGCTGCTGCTCCAGGAGCGCGTGCCAAAGGCCACGGCGTTTTATTCGCATGTCTCCGGGCTCTCTGACGTTCAGGTGGTTTCCAGTGCTGCGGAGACACCGATGCGCGTTTTCAATAGTCCGGATACTCCGGTGCCTGAAGTGCAGTTATTGTCCAATGGCAGATACCACGTGATGATTACAAATGCGGGGGGAGGTTACAGCCGCTGGAAGGACATCGCAGTGACACGCTGGAGCGAGGACAGTACCTGCGACAACCGGGGCACGTTCTGTTACATCAGCGATGCGGAGAGCGGAGAGTTCTGGTCAACCGCATATCAGCCGGCGCTCAAACAATCTAATAATTACGAAGCGATTTTCTCAGAGGCTAAAGCGGAGTTCCGCTGCCGGAACCATGACATTGACACTCATACCGAGATCGCTGTTTCACCCGAGGATGATATTGAGCTGCGCCGGGTCACTATCACTAATCGTGCCGGAATACGAAGGACGATTGACATCACGAGTTACGCTGAAGTGGTTCTCACATCGTCTGCCGCTGATGCGCTGCATCCGGCGTTCAGCAATCTCTTTGTTCAGACCGAGATCATCCGCGAGCGGCAGGCGATCCTCTGCACCCGCCGGCCCCGTTCTCAGGATGAACAGCCGCCCTGGATGTTTCATCTCATGACCGTGCATGGGGCAGATACAGGAGAGGTTTCCTATGAGACTGACCGCATGCGGTTTATCGGCCGCGGCAATACTGTTGTCAATCCACAGGCGATGAGCGGGACTGGCCTGCACACCGGGGCGCTCTCAGGCAGCCAGGGTTCAGTGCTCGATCCGATTGTTGCTGTACGGTACAGGATAACCCTTGATCCCGAAACACCGGCAACGATCAATATTGTCTCCGGCATCGGCGGGACCCGTGAGGTGTGCCTGGGACTTGTTGAAAAGTATCAGGATCAGCGTCTCGCGGATCGTGTCTTTGATCTGGCATGGACGCATAGCCAGGTGCTCCTGCGGCAGCTCAATGCCTCAGAGGCCGATGCACAGCTCTATGGACACCTTGCCGGCTCGGTAATCTATGCCAATTCTTCGCTGCGCGCCGAACCCGGCGTCATCATAAACAACCACCGGGGGCAATCCGGTCTGTGGGGCTACTCCATTTCAGGCGATTTGCCGATCGTGCTGCTTCAGATCGAATATCCGGCCAACATCGCCCTCGTGCGCCAACTCGTACAGGCCTACGCCTACTGGCGTTTAAAAGGACTGGCAGTGGACCTGGTGATCTGGAACGAAGATCACGCCGGTTACCGGCAGCTTCTGCAGGACCAGATCATGGGGCTTATTGCATTAGGCGCCGAAGTCATCGTGACCGATCAACCAGGCGGCATTTTCGTAAGACCTGCGGACCAGATATCGAGCGAGGACCGCATCCTGCTTCAAACCGTAGCCCGCGCGATCATCACCGACAGCCGGGGAACGCTGGCCGAGCAGATCAACCGTCGCAGCCCTGTGGGAGTACTCATCCCGCTACTGAAACCTGCGGGAACTTACCGCTCCGAATCCAGAACAGCCGCTGCATTGCCGCGCCGCGATCTGATGTTCTTTAACGGATTAGGCGGATTCACACCTGACGGCCGCGAGTACATCATTACGACAACGCACGGGCAGGTGACTCCGGCGCCATGGGTAAATGTGCTGGCGAATCCGCATTTCGGAACCGTCATCTCAGAGAGCGGCTCTGCATATACATGGTCGGAGAATGCCCACGAGTTCCGCCTCACTCCATGGCACAACGATCCTGTGTGTGATTCGGGCGGAGAGGCATTCTACCTCCGCGATGAAGAGAGCGGCCATTTCTGGTCTCCCACGCCTCTTCCCAGCCGCGGGGCGATGCATTATGTAACCCGGCACGGATTTGGCTACAGTGTCTTCGAGCACACGGAGGGCGGCATCAGCTCCGAGCTGTGGGTTTATGTGGCCATAGATGCACCGGTTAAGTTCTCGGTGCTGAAGGTACGAAACGAGTCCGGCCGGCCGCGCCGTCTCTCCGCCACAGGATACGCGGAATGGGTTCTTGGAGACCTGCGGTCGAAAACAGCAATGCATGTAGTCACTGAAGTTGATACCGACAGCGGTGCGCTCTTTGCCCGGAACTCCTACAACACGGAGTTCGCCGGACGGGTTGCCTTCTTCGATGTGAATGTGAATGTGGATGACGCGCCCCGGACCTTCAGCGGCGACAGGACCGAGTTCATCGGGCGAAACGGCACGCTTCGCAATCCGGCCGCGATGCACAGGCTGCGTCTATCCGGCAGGGTAGTACCCGCTTTGGATCCATGCGCCGCTATCCAGGTTCCTTTCGATCTGGCCGATGGGCAGAAGCGAGAGATCATCTTCAGGCTTGGAGCAGGGCGGGATGCCGATGATGCCGGCAAACTGGTGCGGCGATTCAGGGGTCCTGCTGCGGCGCGTGACACGCTCGAAGAGGTGTGGAAATACTGGAATCACACGCTTGGCGCCGTGCAGGTGGAAACACCCGACCAGTCCATAAATATACTGACCAATGGCTGGCTCATGTACCAGACTATAGCGTGCCGTCTCTGGGCCCGCAGCGGATATTACCAGTCCGGGGGTGCCTTTGGTTTCCGCGACCAGTTGCAGGATGTGATGGCACTCATCCACGCAGACCCCGGCCTCGTGCGTGAACAGATCCTTCTCTGCGCGGCCCATCAGTTCAGTGAGGGTGATGTCCAGCATTGGTGGCATCCTCCATCAGGCCGGGGCGTACGCACCCGCTGTTCGGACGATTTTCTCTGGCTGCCGTTGGCTGTCTCCCGCTACGTCCTGAGCACCGGAGACACCGGGGTGTTGTATGAACCTGTACACTTCATCGAAGGCCGCCAGGTAAACACAGACGAAGACTCGTATTACGATCTTCCTGTCCTGTCTGAACAAACGGCCGGTGTGTATGATCACTGTGTGCGGGCCATCATGAGATGCCTCAGCTTTGGCGGGCATGGCCTGCCTCTTATCGGCTCCGGCGACTGGAACGACGGCATGAACAGGGTGGGCGAACAGGGCAAGGGAGAAAGCGTATGGCTGGGATTCTTCCTTTATGAAGTGCTCATGCGGTTCACTGAGATTGCAGGAATGCATGGTGACCTCCCCTTTGTGGAACAGTGCCAGAGGGAGGCTGCTCAACTTCGCCGGAATATAGAGCAGTCTGGCTGGGACGGTGAGTGGTATCTCCGAGCGTACTTCGATAATGGCTCACCGCTCGGTTCATATGGTAATCCCGAATGCCAGATTGATTCCATTGCGCAAAGCTGGTCTGTTCTGTCCGGCGCCGGGGATGCCAAACGCGCAGCCATGGCAATGGAGGCAGTGGATCAGCGCCTCGTTCGACGCGATCATAAACTGATCCAGCTACTGGATCCACCCTTTGACAAATCGCCTTTGAATCCCGGCTATATCAAGGGGTACGTCCCCGGAGTCAGGGAGAATGGCGGACAATACACTCATGCCGCGATCTGGACAGCGATGGCATTCGCTGAACTGGGCGACAGCAGGCGAGCGTGGGAGCTGTTCTCAATCATCAATCCAATAAACCACGGGAGGTCTCCTGAGGAAATTGAAACCTATAAAGTAGAACCATACGTTGTCGCAGCCGACGTATATGCGGTCCAACCACACAGCGGCCGCGGCGGATGGACATGGTACACGGGATCAGCCGGCTGGATGTACCGGCTAATCGTGGAATCCCTCCTCGGGCTGAGGCTTGAAGCAGACAAACTGCGTTTTGAGCCATGCCTTCCTGCGGAGTGGGAGGAGTTCAAGGTGCATTACCGGTACAGGGAAACTATTTATCATATCACTGTCCGGCAAATGGGCGATGGGAAGAGCGAAATGAATGTGATAGTTGATGGCGTTGAGCAACACGACAATGCTATCCCCCTTGTTGACGACCGGCAGGAACACTCGGTTGAGGTGAGGATACATGTTGCAGGGGGATGAGAAAAAAGGGACTGCACCCACAGGCAAAATCACAAGCGATATTCCAGTTCGCTACACTTGAATTGACAAGGCTCCGCAAGCCTGATAGCATTTAAATCATCCAGAGGAACCAGCTGGAGCTAACCTCATGCTCTACCCATATATAACGTTGTTGCGTGCGATTTCATCTATTTCCTTCTCCGGCAGTTCATGGCTGAACAGCGAGCACAATGGTGGCAGTTGTAAAATAACTCGATAGGAGTGTGCACTCATGAAATGGCTTTCAAAGTACGCGGACCACGCTTACGCCTTGATGCGGATCATGGCGGGATTCATGTTCTCGTTCCACGGCGTCCAGAAAATCCTGGGGATACTTTCCGAGTTCCAGCCGCCGGTCGGGTCCCAGCTCTGGTTCGGCGGGCTCATCGAACTCCTGGGAGGAATAGCGATAATGCTGGGGTTCCAAACGCGCATCGTGGCGTTCATTTGCAGCGGCGAGATGGCCGTGGCCTATTTCCAATACCACTGGAAGTTCCAGATGGGACCTAATTTCTTTCCGACGATCAACAAGGGCGAATTGGCCGCGCTCTACAGCTTTGTTTTCCTCTACATCGCCAGCCGGGGCGGGGTCAAATGGATGCTGGACAAAAACTAAGGCGGGAACATGGCTGGAAGGAATTCGTCATCCCCGTGGGCGCGGTTGTCCACTTTTTCCATCTTACCTCAGTCAATCCTGATTGTAATTATTTACTGATCCCTCTATACTGAGGGTACCTGTGAACAGCATTTCACTGACAAGATTAAAGACGCATTAATATGGGGCGCCGATACGCAGAGGAGACACACATGGCAATTGAAACAAGAATCGAAGGAAACAAGCTCATTATCACCTGCGACCTGGAAACACCTACGCCAAGCGCATCCGGGAAAACGCTTGTAGTAGCCAGTTCAAGAGGCAATATGAAAACATCCTGCATCGTGGAAGGGAAACCATTGACAATCGGACTGAACGCCTATATACCCAAATAGTGATACTCAAGGCCAACTCAGTGCAGACCTTTAACGCCCGCAACATGCAGAAAGAGAAACACAATCAGATTGTATTCAGGACGGTATAAGGGAGGTAGGATATGACTGAAAAATCACTTGCTGTATTTGAAAATTATAAAATCCGCAGGGTATACAATGAAGAGACTGAAACATGGTATTTCTCGGTAGTTGATATTATTCAGGTGTTGATTCAGCAGCCTGATTATCAGGCTGCAAGAAATTATTGGAAAGTCTTGAAAAACCGCCTTACCAAGGAAGGTAGCGAGTCGGTTACAAAATGTAACCGACTGAAACTGGAAGCTGCAGACGGCAAAAAATACCTTGCCGATGTGGCTAATCCTGAAACGCTTCTGCGTCTCATCCAGTCCGTTCCCAGCCCCAAGGCAGAGCCGATAAAACTCTGGCTTGCCAAGGTTGGTTATGAACGGATGCAGGACATGGCAGACCCTGCGCGGTCTTTAGACAGGGCGCGGGATTACTGGCAGCAGCACGGCAGAAGTGAAAAGTGGATTCAGCAGAGGATGATGGGGCAGGAGACCCGCAATAAACTGACAGACTACTGGAAAGACCATGAAATAAAGAAGGAAGAAGAATATGCCATCCTGACCAATATCATCCATCAGGAATGGGCGGATATATCCGTTAAAGATCACAAAGACTTAAAGGGATTAAAGGCGCAGAATCTCAGAGACCACATGAGCGAGGCCGAGCTGATATTTACCGCCCTTGCCTAACTTTCAACACGGCAGATAGCAGAAACTATGCTTGCCACCGGAATGGATGAAAACAAGGTTGCAGGTAAAAAAGGCGGGGGTATTGCCAAAAAGGCAAGGCTGGAACTGGAGGCAAAAACAGGGAGAAAGGTGATTACCGGAGAAAGTTTTCTTCCTCCTGGCACGATTAAGTCACAACTGGAACAAAAAAAAGAAAGGCCGTAAATGAAACTTAAGTTTGGCCGCGGCCTTGAATACCAGCTTGAGGCTATAAATAGCGTCACTGATCTGTTTGAAGGACTGTTCCCTGACAGCTCGGAACGATTGTTTGTCACTCGAATATGATGTTGAGGACGGATTCTTTATTCAAATAAGCTCCCCATGAAGGATGTTAATAGTAAATATAATCCCCCTACGGGGCGATTATATCCAGTTCAATCTGCCAGGTTAAATAGTAGCTGTACCTATTTACCTTTATTCTATTGACAGCAAAATCCGTAATTTGCTATTATAATAATAATTAAATCGTCTTGTCTGAACTGTCTGTTATTTCCCCGGATGTTCCATTCAGTTTCTGTACAATAAATACAATAATTTCAAGTGAACAGTCATGAGCCATGGCTCACAAAGGTACATGAAAATTCACCGCAGAGACCGCAAAGAACGCAGAGAATAATTATTATTAGAATCTTATATTCAATTTTTTCTCTGTGTTCTCTGCGGTCTCTGCGGTGAAATGGTTATTTTCGAGTGAAAAAATATCTAAACTTTTTCAACTTCAATCAAAAAGTTGATTATAAAATTGAAGTCCTGTCTGGTTTAACAGTTGCTCTTGCGTTGATTCCGGAGGCGATTGCTTTTGCCTTAATTGCAGGCCTGTCGCCCCTGACTGGTCTTTATGCCGCGTTTACCATGGGGTTGATAACCTCTGTTTTGGGTGGCCGCCCCGGAATGATTTCAGGCGCTACCGGTGCGGTTGCCGTCGTCATTACCGCTTTGGCAATATCACATGGCGTTGAATATATTTTTGCAACCGTTGTACTGGCAGGGATTATACAAATCCTTGCCGGGGTGTTGCGTTTAGGGAAGTTCATTCGTCTTGTGCCGCATCCCGTTATGTTCGGGTTTGTAAATGGTTTGGCCATTGTGATTTTCATGTCACAGTTAGACCAGTTCAAGATGGCCGATAGTGCAGGGGCTTTGCAATGGATGCATGGGACACCGTTATTTGTAATGCTTGGATTGGTTTTGCTGACTATCCTGATTATTCTTGGACTGCCAAGGCTGACAAAGGCCATACCTGCATCCTTGACTGCAATTATTACAGTATCCGGGATAGTAATAGGTCTCAATGTAGATACAAAAACAGTTGGTGATATCGCATCTATTCAGGGTGGTTTCCCTCCATTTCATATTCCGGGTCTGCCCTTTACTTTTGAAACACTTCAAATTATATTTCCTTATGCGTTGATTGTGGCCGGTGTTGGCTTGATTGAAAGTTTATTGACCCTGAACCTGATAGACGAGATTACTGAAACAAGGGGCAGGGGAAATAAAGAGTGTGTTGCACAGGGAACGGCAAATGTGGTAACAGGTCTGTTTTCCGGAATGGGCGGCTGTGCTATGATTGGTCAAAGTCTGATAAATATTTCATCGGGTGCAAGGGCAAGGCTGTCAGGGATTGTGGCATCAGTGATGCTGCTGTTTTTTATCATGTTTGGAGCAGGTTTAATTGAGCGTTTGCCTATGGCTGCGCTTACAGGCGTGATGATTATGGTTGCCATTGGAACGTTTGAATGGGCAAGTCTGAAGATATTTAATAAGATGCCAAAAACTGATGTCTTAGTGATGGTACTGGTGGCGCTTATTACAGTATTGCTTCACAATCTTGCTTTGGCAGTTCTGATCGGTGTGATTATTTCTGCGCTGGTTTTTGCCTGGGAAAATGCCAAACGTATTCGTGCCAGAAAATATGTAGATATAAATGGAGTAAAGCATTATGAGATATTTGGTCCGCTTTTCTTTGGTTCTATTTCGGCATTCAATGATAAATTTGATATTGTAAATGATCCGGCTGAGGTGGTTATTGATTTTTCAGAAAGCAGGGTTGTAGATATGTCAGGTATAGAGGCATTAAATAAGATTACCGAAAGGTATCATAAGGTTGGCAAGAAATTGCACCTGAAACATTTATCTTCTGATTGCAGACAGTTGTTAAAAAATGCTAATGATATAATTGATATAAATATAGTGGAAGACCCAACCTACAAGGTTGTGGTTGAAAATATTTAGCAAAAGACAAACCGGGGTGAAATAGTCGTGGATATTGGTCAAACAGAGTCAGAACAGAAAAAGTTAATCAGGAATGATCAGATAAAAAAAGAGGCATCGCGCCGGCGCACGTTTGCGATTATTTCGCATCCGGATGCCGGTAAGACGACCCTGACCGAGAAGCTTCTGTTGTATGGCGGTGCTATACAACTTGCCGGATCAGTGACTGCGAAAAAGAAGCAGCGGGAAACTGCTTCCGATTGGATGGAGCTTGAAAAGAAGCGCGGGATCTCCATTTCATCCACGGTTCTTCAGTTTGATTACGGTACCTTCCGGTTGAATTTACTTGATACCCCCGGCCATAAAGATTTTTCAGAAGATACATATCGGGTTTTAATGGCTGTGGATGCCGTGATCATGGTGATTGATGCAGGTAAGGGTATTGAGAGTCAGACCCGCAAACTCTTTGAGATCTGCAGAAAGCGGGGCATCCCTATCTTTACATTCATGAATAAACTTGACAGGCCTTCCTGGTCGCCGCTGGAACTCATTGATCAACTGGAAAAGGTGCTTGACCTGCACGCGTTTCCGGTTAACTGGCCGCTTGGAAACGGACCCGAGTTTAAAGGTGTATACGACCGGTTGAAAAAGGCAGTTTATCTTTATGAGCGGGTCCCCGGAGGGGCATATAAGGCCCCTGTTTCTGTGCGCGACCTTACTGACCCTCTGGTGAAGGGTATGCTGCTTGAGCAAACTTATAATGAGGTCGTCGAAGAGTTGGAGATGCTGGACATCGCCCATGGCGGGTTTGACCCTGATGCCGTGCTTGAGGGGAAAACAACGCCTGTCTTCTTCGGCAGCGCCGCCAATAATTTCGGCGTGGAACACCTTCTAAAGGGGTTCCTCGAATACTCATCTGAACCTGTTCCCAGACAATCAAAGAATGGTTTGATCCCATTGGATCATCCGGCTTTTTCAGCATTTGTTTTTAAAGTCCAGACTAACATGAACCCTCTGCACCGGGATCGTGTGGTTTTCGCACGGGTCTGTTCCGGGATATTTCATCGTGACATGCCGGTATATCACGCCAGGTCAAAAAAAGAAGTGCGTTTATCCGACCCGTATAATCTTTTTGGCCGCGACAGGGAAGCTATAACCGAGGCCTATCCCGGTGATATAATCGGGTTTGTTACAAAACTGGATTTTCGTGTCGGGGATACAATCAGCGTTGATCCTGCAGTGGTTTTTGAGGAGATTCCAAGATTCGCCCCGGAATGTTTTGCTTTTATACATAACACGGTGTCCTCAAGTTATAAGGCCTTCCGTAAGGGGCTGGACCATCTTCTTGCTGAAGATATTGTTCAGGTTTATTATCTTCAAAACTCAGGCCATACAAGTCCTCTTTTAGGGGCGGTAGGACCATTACAATTTGAGGTTATGCAGTTCCGTCTTAAAGAAGAATATAAGGCTGAATCCAGGTTGGAAATGATGTCGTGGAAGATTTTAAGATGGGTGGAATCCTCTTCAGACGATGAATATTTAATGCAGCGCTTGCCTCAGGGGGCGGCGCTGGCGAAAGATGACCAGGACCGGAGGGTTATGCTTTTTCTGCACGAATGGTCTTTGAAATATTTTGTCGAAAATAATCCTTTGATAAAATTCTTTGATACGCCTCCTTAAGCATATTGTGAGTCTATTTATGTCCTGCTCCCCTCGTATAATGGGTACTCAAGGAGCCTGCATTCAATGGCGCCGTTAAAAAACGGCATCCTTCTTTTTGCTTTTAAGCCGACCCTTTTTGCCAGATCAGGGTTTCCTGTAAAAATATACCCGGTATATCCCTTGCACTTCTGTTTAAGGAAATCGCCGATACCCTTGTACACAGCCTCAAGCTCTTTGACCTTCCCCATTCTTTCTCCATATTCGGGGTTGAGGATTACTATACCGCTGCCTTCCGGAATTGATGTCATGGAATAATCACATACAGAAAATTCAATCAATTGCTCCACACCGGCCATTGCAGCGTTTTTTCTTGCTGCCTCAACTGCGTCTCTGCTGATATCAGTGGCAATGATCCTGCAATCCAGTGTCTTTTTAGCGGCTTTTATCGCCTGTGTGCGCAACTCCTTCCAGAGTGATTTGTTGAATCCCTTCAGATGCATGAACCCGAAATTATCCCTTAATATACCGGAAGCCCTGCTCAAGCCTGCCAGTGCGGCCTCTATGGCAAGTGTGCCGCTTCCGCACATGGGATTGATGAAGTGGCTGCTACCGTTCCATCCTGTGGCCATGATAACCGCTGCCGCAAGGGTCTCCTGCATGGGCGCATGCATCGGGATCTTTCTATAGCTGCGCCTGGAGAGGGGTTCCCCGGAGGTGTCAAGATAAATTGAGCAGTCCTCATCCTTCCAGTACAGGTTTACGACAACACCGTGTTTTCCCGATCCGGAATCAGGGCGCTTCCCGCACTTTCTCCTGATCCTGTCCACAATCGCATCCTTGCACTTTACATTGGCAAAGAGCGAGGTGCTGATGGCCGGATTATCCACACTGGATGTTACGCAGAGATATTCATCAGCGTCAATATACTCCTCCCATTCTATGTCTGACACTGCATGATAGAGGTCATCAGCATCTCTTGCATGGAAATTTCTGATGAGAAACAGGACGCGATGTCCTGTACGGAGCAGGAGATTCAGGCGGAGGGTATCGTCCATAGTCCCTTCGGTTTCAATGCCTGCAACAGTTTCAGAGATGGCAGGGAATCCCAGTATCAGGAGTTCTTCCTTCAAATAAGGGGTTATGCCCTTTGCACAGGTAATCAGGATTTTGTTTCTTCCCATGGATAGTAATCTACCACAAAAAGCGGCTGATTTGGAGGTATCATAATTTTATTTAAGTTATTTATTTTGTTTGCTTATTATGTTTGACTTTGCCCTGAACAAAGGGTAAATTATAGACTATAGACTATAAGAAACCCGGACAATAAAATTTCGCAGGAAAGGCGGCATTGTTAATGATTCTTGAGATATCGGTGGCTGTTATCGCTGTATGCGTTGTGGTGATGACTCTTCGTGTATACACCCTCAGCATCCGGGCAGAAGAGACTATGAGGCGGTGGGAGGAGTTCATGTTACGTATGGAGAATGACATAAGACCGGTATTGTATGATGCAAAAGAAGTTTTAAACCATGTAAAGGGGGTAGTCGAGATTGCAAAAGATGGTACAAGGAGGGTCAGCGACGCTATTGAGGTAGTATTAGGACCGATTCAGACCCTTGGTGTTATCATGAAGGCTATCAAGGCAGGCACAAAAACTTTTTTTAAACGAAAAGGGGGTGATTATCATGGCTTGTGATCATGGAAGGGGTGAAAACCTGGTATTTTTGTTAGTGGGAGGCATTATCGGAGCTGGAATAGCACTGTTGTACGCCCCAAAGGCCGGACGTGAAACACGGGAAGATATCAAAAGGCTGGCTGCACGCGGGGCAGAGCGTTTTAACGAGAGTAAGGATCTGATAGAGGCGAAGATGTCTCACCTGATGCATCAGATCAGCACGAAGACTGAAGAGCTTATCCACGGCGGTACTCAGCTTGCAGAAGACAAGAAGCGTGAGATACTGGCGGCCATTCAGGCGGCTAAAAAAGCATATGATGATGAGAGGAAAAAGCTTGAAGAGGAGAGGAAAGCAGTCTAGTGTAAAAGGAAAAAGGGAAAGGAAAAAGGGGTCAGGAG
>Ga0209323_10001129_pt1 | contig 17574 bp, 13 predicted proteins | sample Rifsed19ft2_FD_184014 | JGI IMG/M metagenome (GOLD analysis project Ga0209323, IMG submission 184014) | Soil microbial communities from Rifle, Colorado, USA - sediment 19ft 2 (version 2) | ecosystem: Environmental > Terrestrial > Deep subsurface > Rock core/Sediment | place: Rifle, Colorado...
GTGATTTAAAGAAAAAAATATATGTATTTTTATAATTAGATGTTTTTAGAAGGAAAGGATTAGAAAATGAAAAAACCATTATTATGGATAGGAGTGCTTTTACTGAGCATATCAATGATTGCAATGTTTTCTTTAGCAGGCTGTAAAGAGGAAGCTACAGAGGAAGAAGTTGCAGAAGAAGAGGTAGCAGAGGAAGAAGAAGTTGCAGAAGAAGAGGCAGCAGAGGAAGAAGAAGTTGCTGCAGAAGTAACAACATTAACATTCTGGACCTTTCAGGAACTTCACCAAGGGTTTATGGATGATGCTGTTGCGACATGGAATGAAGCTAATCCAGACAGACAAATTGAACTTGTAACCACAGTATATCCGTATGAAGACATGCACAATAATCTCTTAATTTCCCTTCAGGCAGGCACAGGTGCACCAGATTTGGCAGACATTGAAATCAGCCAGTATGCAAATTATTTAAAAGGAGACACGCCTTCATTTGTAGCTTTAAATGATATTATTGAACCTATAAAAGATAATCTGGTTATGGGCCGATTTGAGAGTTATGCCAAAGACGGAAATTACTATGGAGTAGATTATCATGTTGGAGCAACAGTAATGTATTATAATACGGAAATACTTGGTCAAGCGGGTGTTAGTGTCGATGATATCAAAACAATAGCTGACTATGTAGAGGCAGGTAAAACGGTAGTAGCTGAAACCGGTATACCTATAACAACAGTAGAAGTGACAGAGCATTGGACATTCTATCAGGAACTGATTAAAGCAGGAGGAGATATCTTTGATACAAATGGAGATGTAATACTGGATAGTCAAACGAATATTGATGTATTGCAAGCTTTATCTGATTGGGTTAATGTAGACGGAATAGCTGTAGCTGCGCCTGGCGGATTCCATCACTCTGAAGAATACTGGGCCTTCATGAACGAAGGTGGAGCAGCTTCACTTGAGATGCCAATGTGGTACATGGGAAGATTTACAGCTTACATGCCGGATTTAGCAGGTAAAATAACTATTGCTCCTGCACCTTCATGGACTGAAGGTGGCGCTAGGTCTGCAGGTATGGGAGGAACTGGTACATCAATTACAACCCAATGTCAAAACCCGGATTTAGCTAAAGAATTTTTGGCATTTGCAAAATTATCAAGAGAAGGAAGTATCAAAACATATACAATACTTGGATTCGATCCTTTAAGGTCGGATGTATGGGATGCTCCAGAAATGACTGCACCAAATGATTTCACTGATTACTTTGTGAATGGAACAGGAATTTTCAGTGTGCTTACAGAAATTAAAGATGAGATCCTTCCGACTGTTATTACCAGCAAATACCCTGCTGCAATAAATCTTCTTAAAGCAAATGCAACCTTTAAAGCAGTACAGGAACAAAGTGCAACACCGGAAGAAGTTTTAACGCAAATTGCAGAAGAATTACGTGCTATGGAATAAAGGAATTACTAAATAGGTGACGAAGAAAAAACTCTTCAAATTTAAAAAGGTACAGGATTCAGTAAGGTAAACTGAATCCTGTACCTTGTAATGTTTAAAATGTAAAATAATATACATTCTTTATATTCGAGAAGAAAGAAGAAAATGATGGTCTTTGATAGAGTAAACACAAAGGCTAGAGTTAAAAGAATATATAACACCATTAATTCTGAAAGGGTAATGCCATATATATTTGTGTTACCCTTCATAATCATATTTCTATTATTTTTCTTATATCCGATAATTTCTGCAGTAATTATGAGCTTTCAGGATATAAGAGGGCCGGGAGATGTGACATTTATTGGGTTTAAAAATTATATAAATTTACTTAATCCACATTATTACAGTGCATTAAGGGTAAGCTTTTTATATACATTTTTAACAATAGCTATCTTAATACCATTCCCATTGATTCTGGCAGTATTACTAAATAATAAGTTCTTAAGGGGACGTAATATTTTTAGATCAGCATTGTTCCTTCCTGCCTTAACCTCGGTTATTGTCGCAGGCATGTTCTTTAGATATGCATTCGGTACGCAACCAACAGCATTGTTTAACCAAATTATAGGAATTTTTGGATTGGGGCCAATAACATGGTTACAGGGGAGACACAGTGGTATGCTTGCACTGGTTGTTTTGTGTGTATGGAGATGGACTGGTGTAAATATTGTTTATTTCCTGTCTGGATTACAATCAATCCCTAGAGAATTATACGAATCTGCGGATATTGATGGAGCAAACGGTTTGCAGAAATTTCTAAAAATAACGATACCATCTCTAAAACCAGTAATTATTTTTGTCATTACAATAAGTGTTTTTGGTGGATTTTCAATGTTTGCGGAAAGTTTTGCTTATTGGACTTCAAGATCCCCAGGAGATATCGGACTTACTCTGGTTTCTTATATATATCAAACAGGATTTAATTATAACAACTTTGGGTTTGCAGCAGCTATTGGTGTTACATTACTTATAATTATTATGATAATTAATGTTATACAATTGAATATATTTGGTTTTTTCAAAAAGGACTGATTAATAATGGGAATTAAAATAAAACAAAGTAAATCAGGATTATATACATCGTTTATAATTTTAGCATTCATTTGTATCATTTTTTTGGCACCATTTTTTTTCATGTTGGTCTCTTCGCTTAAACCAGGCCAGGAACTGATTAGTAAGGGGCTTACATGGAAAATGAATTTTGATATGATGAGTTTAAATAATTATAAAATACTTTTTTTTCAAGACAACAGGTATCTTATCTGGTATAAAAATAGTTTGATTATTACAGCGCTTTATACAATATTATCATTATTTTTTTCATCCCTGGTTGGGTACGGGCTGGCAGTTTATAATTTTAAAGGAAAGAGGTTAATTTTTTTCACAGTACTTCTAGTAATGATGGTTCCCCTTGAGATACTATTACTTCCATTATATCGATTGATGATTACGTTACACTTGATGGATTCATATCTAGGTGTTGTTTTGCCCTTTGCAGTATCTCCATTTGCTGTTTTCTTCTTCAGGCAATATATAATTGGACTTCCAAAAGATTTAATCGAGGCTGCAAGGATTGATGGCTGTAATGAATTTAAGATCTATTTTAAAATAATTGCACCATTAATGAAACCCGCATTTGGTGCTATGTTTATATTGCTGGCATTGACAAGCTGGAATAGTTTTGTATGGCCATTGATAGTACTGAGGACTACGGAGAATTTGACTTTGCCAATTGGTCTTGCTTCACTTATTACTCCATATGGTAATAATTATGATATGCTTATGCCTGGAGCAGTGATGTCAGTTATTCCAGTTGCTATTATATTCTTATTAAATCAAAGGGCATTTATTGAGGGATTGACAGCCGGGAGCGTAAAACAATAATCGGTTATTCAAAAAGCAATCGATTAATATGTTTAAAATAAAAACTGTCGAATATTTTTACAAAGTATAATTATTTAACACCTGAGTTCTACATGAGATTATATTAATTCTAATCAAACAGCTTAAGTATTTTAAAATGCAAAGCTTCAAAAAAGTAAAATTATTCGTTTTTGTAGGTATACTAATTTTAGTAATTACTATTACAATGGGTATCTTTGTATGTTGTAAACAACCTGACAATTCTACAGACCAGAAAGGAGAAAATAATATAGTGAAACAGCAATATTTTAACAATCCAATAGTAGAGCAGCGCGCGGATCCTGGGGTTTACAAACATACAGACGATTTCTACTACTTTACTGCTTCTGTTCCGGAGTATGACCGTATTATATTAAGAAGAGCAAAAACCATACAGAGCCTTGGCACGGCGGAAGAAGCAGTAATATGGGAAAAACATGCTTCAGGGGAGATGTCAATACATATTTGGGCACCTGAAATCCATTACATAGATGGTAAGTGGTACATTTACTTTGCAGGTGGAGGATTGGGCGGAAATATATGGGGAATTCGTCCATACGTACTTGAATGTGTTGATGAAGATCCAATTAGTGGAAAGTGGGTTGAAAAGGGTATGATGCAAAAAGCAGTAGAAGATAAATTTTCTTTTACTGATTTCTCTTTAGATGCAACAACATTTGAGCATAATGGGGTAAGATATCTTGTATGGGCACAAAAGACCAGTGAACGCAACAACCCTTCCAATTTGTATATTGCAGAAATGGAGAATCCATGGACCATTAAAGGAGAACCTGTAATGATTTCAAAACCGGAACTACCGTGGGAAATAATCGGCTTTTGGGTGAATGAAGGGCCTGCAGTCATTAAGAGGAATGATAGGATATTTATCAGCTACTCTGCAAGCGCTACCGATTCTAACTACTGTATGGGACTCTTAACAGCTTCTGATACGGCTGATTTATTAGATCCAAATTCGTGGAGTAAGTCTCCTGAACCTGTATTCAAAACCAGCGAAGAAAATAGCCAGTATGGTCCAGGGCACAATAGCTTTACTGTATCTGAGGATGGGACCAGGGATATCCTCATATATCATGCCAGAAACTACAAGGATATAGCAGGAGATCCTCTTTATGATCCCAACCGTCACACTCGTGCACAAGTTTTAAATTGGGATGAGGACGGGACCCCAAACTTTGGAATCCCTGTCCCTGATTGAAAAATTAAGTGATTTCTTGAAATGATAGAAAAAATTTAAGAAGTTATTTAAAGTGGCTAAATTTTAAATTATTGATGTTTACTATATAAGAAGGTAAATGTTAAAACCAAGATATAAAAAAGTTATTATTTTGATGGCAGCACTTCTTTTATCAATATCTTTGTTTTTATTTATATTGGTAAAATTAAATGTATTTCCTTTAAAATTCAAGAAACAAATCGTTGAAGATTCTAATACGCCTGTGTGGGGTGGAGGCTCTTATACGATGGATGGTGAAAGCAATTTTGCAGAAATTAGTAAAGGAATACTTGAAAATACCGAGTATTTCACTATAGCAGCAAAGGTGAAGCTAAATACACTGGATACAGGGGAAAGGATCTGGGAGTTAGGGGAAAATGTTAACGTCTACATGTTCCTGACAGGGAAAAGTGATTCAAATACGATTAGGTTTGCAATTACAAAAAAAGGGGAAGGAGAAGAGCAATTTATAGATGCAGCTGGCCCTTTACCAACAGGCTATTGGCAGCATATAACCGTAGTTAAAAATGGGACTATGGGGATTATTTATCTTAATGGTAAAGAGGTGGGAATAAATAATAAGCTCACTTTAAGTCCGGACGATTTAGGGGAAACAATCAACAACTTCATCGGTAAATCGCAGGGTGACAAATTTTACCTGGACGGGCAGGTAAATCAGTTCAAGGTATATAGGGCTGCTCTTACAGAAACGCAGATAAAAGAGTTATCAGATGAAGTTCCTATCCCGGGCCAGGACCTTTACGCTGTAGATTGGGAGTTAAGCGGCTCCATTGGAGTACATGATCCTGTTATAGCAAAGCAGGGGGATAACTGGTATATTTTTTATACAGGTGTTGGCCTCATAATGAAAAAATCGGAAGATGGGGTCACATGGAAAGATCTTGGACCGATATTTCACACAACCCCAAAGTGGTTTAGAGAATATGTTCCTAATGCACGTAATAGTATATGGGCTCCCGATATATCATATTATAAAGGTATTTACTATTTGTATTATTCAGTATCGAGCTTTGGAAAAAATATCTCGGTCATTGGTCTTGTAATTAATAAAACCCTTAATCCGGATGATCCGGATTATGGATGGGAAGACGCTGGAGCTGTTATAAGTTCAAATTCCTCGGCCAACTATAATTGTATAGATCCTAATATGATTGTAGATGAAAGTGGGCAGCCATGGCTGTCTTTTGGATCATTTTGGACCGGTATAAAATTGGTAGAACTTGACCCGGAAACTATGAAACCCTATACGGATGGTGTAATCCATTCAATTGCAAGCAGGCCTATAGATTCGGCGATTGAGGCTCCTTATATAATCTACCGCAATGGATATTATTATCTATTTGTTTCCTTTGATTTCTGCTGCAGGGGAATAGAAAGCACTTATAAAATAATGGTTGGGCGTTCAGGTAATGTAACGGGCCCATATGTAGATAAAAATGGAACTAGTATGATGTTGGGCGGCGGAACTCTTATAGTTGCAGGAGACGACCGGTGGAAAGGCCCGGGTCACTGTGCTGTATACCGGTCAGCCAATACGGCAATATTGGTAAATCATGCATATGATGCTTTGAATAATGGAATGGCAACACTGCAGATGAGACCTTTATATTGGGATTCGGAAGGGTGGCCATATATAAAATAAAATTCATATAATCGTATTTCGACATAAATAGGGATATGTCTATGTATTGGAAAATTTCAATTGGAGGTTGAATATGAAGAAAGCGGATTGTTTAATCAATAAGCAGTATAAATTGGCAGAAATAGATAAAAGAATATACGGTTCTTTTATTGAACATATGGGAAGAGCTGTATATACAGGTATATATGAACCGGGTCATCCAAAAGCTGATGAAGATGGCTTTAGAAAAGATGTCCTTGATGCCATAAGAAAATGTGATGTAACTATTATTAGGTATCCAGGCGGAAATTTTGTTTCTGGATATAACTGGAAAGATGGAATAGAACCAAAAGATAAACGTCCCACCCGCCTGGACTATGCCTGGTTTTCAATAGAAGACAATAGTTTCGGAATTGATGAATTTTCCGACTGGTTAAAAAAGGTCAATGCAGAAGGAATGATCGCTGTAAATTTAGGAACTGGAACACCAAAAGATGCCGGTGAACTTATTGAGTACTGCAATATTAAGTCCGGGACTACTTTAAGTGATTTAAGAATTAAAAACGGTCATAAAGATCCGCATAATTTTAAAGTGTGGTCAGCTTTCAGCAGAGGACTACGCCAAAAAGGCAAAAGAAGCAGCAAAGATTCTGAAATGGGTGGACCCTGCTGTTGAACTTGTTGCATGCGGCAGTTCGAGTTCAGAGATGGCTACGTTTCCCGAGTGGGACCGGATTATTTTAGAAACGTTGTATGATTATGTAGACTATATTTCTTTACACCGCTATTGTGAATATGAAGGCGATATTAATAATTTTCTGGGCTCATTTTTTGATTTGAATAACTTTATTAACACGATTAAAGCAACAGCTGACTATGTTAAAGCCAAAAATAAAAGTAAAAAAATCATGTATTTAAGTCTTGATGAGTGGAACGTCTGGAATATAAAAGATATGAAACTAAAACGGTGGCAAAAGGTGCCTTCTATTGCTGAAGATTCTTATACTCTGCTTGATGCTCTTGTTGTAGGTGGTATGTTATGTACAATTTTAAATAATGCAGACCGCATTAAGATAGCATGCCTGGCTCAGCTCGTAAATGCTCTATCACCCATTCATACAGAAAAGGGTGGAGGGGTACTAAAACATTCTACCTTTTATCCATTTATGCAGGTGAGCAATTACGGCAAAGGAATTGTTGTTAAAAACTTAATGAGTTGTGATAATTTTATTACAGATAAGTATGGAGAGATACCGGTAATTCATTCGTCAACAACTTTTGATGCAGAAGATAATAAATTAACTTTTTTTTCACTTAATTGTGATAAAGAAAACGATATTGAATTGAAGCTTCACCTGGATGGATTTGGTCCGCTAAAAATTATAGAGCATATTGTAATGTGTGGCAGTAATTTATTTGCATCGAATAATTCAAAAGAACCTGATAAAATCATTCCCAGGTTGAATCCTGTTAAGAAATCAGCTGGAAGAGAGTTTGATATAATACTGCCAAAATTATCATGGAATGTAATCCGCTTTGAAGTAAAAGGCTAAAATTATTAATATTTAATAGAAAAAGTTCAACTATAGTGTATAGCATGGGTAATGAAAGATAGCACAAATAATCTTGTAACAAATTTTTCTTATCCAAATCAGTCCACTTTTTTAATTCTTAAATAACAATTAGAAGAAAAAAAGAAAACAGAAAAGAAAAAATAGTTGACATATGACTAATTGTTATGTAAAATGACTAACTATCTATAAAATAAAACCTTTTAAAAGTTATCCAACAAAGATCTAGAAGCAAAACATTATATTATATTTAGGAAAACAAGCACTCTATTAAAATAATAATATATAAGAATATTGAAATAATAAGGGGAGGTGACAGGTCTAAAACAGAAAGAGATTTGTTCAGGCTGATCAATATAATATAAATTAGAAACATATTCCAAACAAATCTCAAGAAAAATTCATAAGTGGTATTGTTAAGAACAAGCCATTAGAGGAGGTGATTTAAAGAAAAAATATATGTATTTTTATAATTAGATGTTTTTAGAAGGAAAGGATTAAAAAATGAAAAAATCATTATTATGGATAATGATACTGGTACTGAGTATATCAATGATTGCAGCTTTTTCATTATCCGGCTGTAAAGAAGAAGCAGCTGAGGAAGAGGAAGTAGCAGAGGAAGAAGAAGTTGCTGAAGAAGAGGAAGAAGTTGCAGAAGAAGAGGAAGAAGAAACGGAGCTGATCAAGGTCGGCATCGTAAATCTACCGCCGGAAGAATCAGGCTACCGTCAGGCCAATGTTGAAGCATTGGATACTGTCTTCTCACAGGAGAACGGCTATGACGCAAAACAGACCAACACCGCGGACAACAGCGAGCAGATCGCTGCGGCCACAGGGTACATTCGAGATGCAGTGGACTATCTCCTGATCTCGGCCGCAAACGCATCTGGATGGGACGACACCTTACAGTCTGCAATAGACGCAGGCATTACGGTTATTCTCTTTGACCGTGCGATTGAGACGGATCCCTCGAACTATAAAGCAGCACTTCTCTCGGATATGGCTTATGAGGGTAACACGGCAGTAGAATGGGTGTTGGAACAGGGTCTGGATCCGATCAATCTAGTCCTTATTCGTGGTCAGTTGGGTAGCGCGGCTGAAATAGGTCGCAGCAACGCAGTGCTCGAAGCCGAAGCAGCTGGTGAACTCAATATAGTGGCCGATGGAACAGGTGGAGACACTTGGAGTCTTGAGGAAGCCCGCAAAGTGGTTGAAGCCGCAATTGCTGCAGGCAAGGATTTCAACGTCATTTACGCGGAGAACGACGGTATGGCGCAAGGCGCTGTTCAGGCGCTCGAGGCAGCTGGTATCAGCCATGGCAAGGACGGCGATGTCAAGATAATTGGTTTTGACTTTAACCGTTTTGCACTTAGGAACGTACAGGAAGGTTACTGGGACGCCGACATGCAGTGCAATCCACGTCAGGCAGCCGAGATTTCTAGGTGGATCCAAAGTGGTGATATCCCCAGCGGAATCGTCTATCAGGAAGAATTGCTCCTTGATACTGACACGATAACCGACGAAGACATCGATAATTGGGGTATCAATGACGATCCTGGCAAGGGTGTGATAACAAGGTAGTTGTTTTTTTGGTAAGATTTTTTGGTAATATTTCACAACCGCAGTGCGGTGTGCCGGACTAGATCCGCACACCGCACTGCAGTTAATTTTTATAGTACCAGTAAGGAGGTCTTTAGTTGGTGTCAGAAAATATACTCAAAATGGAGGGTATCAGCAAATCCTTTCCAGGTGTTAAAGCTCTGGATAACGTAGACTTCGCGCTCCAAAAAGGTGATATCCATGCCCTTGTGGGTGAAAACGGAGCGGGCAAGTCCACACTGATAAAGGTTATAACCGGGGTTTACGAAGAGGACGCCGGCCGGATTGCTTTAAATGGAAGGCCGATCCACTTCAAGTCGCCGAAGGAAGCGCAAAACATGGGAATCAGTACGGTCTATCAGGAAATAGCGCTTTGCCCTAATCTGACCGTGGCGGAGAATATGTTTATAGGTCGCGGCCAATACACTTTCGTTCAATGGAAGCAGATGAACGAAAAGGCGGCACAAATGCTCGACTCCCTCGGTATTCCAGCGAGACCGACCCAGGAACTTTCAAGCTGTTCGCTGGCGGTCCAGCAGATGATTGCGATTGCCCGAGCGGTCGATATGGACTGCAAGATTCTCATTCTTGATGAACCGACATCTTCACTTGACGAAGATGAGGTGAAAAAACTCTTCGACCTCATGCGCGAACTTAAGTCCAGGGGTGTGGGGATCATCTTTATTACCCACTTTATCGATCAGGTATACGAGATCAGCGACAAGATTACGGTGCTTCGCAATGGAGCGTTGATCGGCGAATACCAAGCATCTGCGCTTCCCCAAATCGAGCTTATCTCGAAGATGATGGGGAAGGCACTGAGTGATGTCTCTAAGATAAAAAAACATGAGCCGCTTAAATCTGACAGCAGTGTGCCGGTATACGAGGCTACGGCACTTTCGAGTGCCGCCGGGGTAAGGCCATTCGATTTCATTATACAAAAAGGCGAGGTAAATGGGTTTGTCGGGCTGATCGGCTCCGGGCGCAGCGAAAGTGCTCGCGCAATCTTCGCCGCCGATAAGGTGACGGGCGGTGAAGTCAAAATGAAAGGTAAGAAAGTGAAGATCAAATCGCCCCTAAACGCCATGAAACAGGGAATCGGCTATCTACCAGAGGACCGCAAAGGCGACGGAATTATTGCCGAGCTTTCGGTTCGCGACAACATTATTCTAGCCTTGCAGGTCATGAAAGGCTTTTTTAGGCCTCTTTCGAGGAAACAGGCTGAGGAATTTTCTAACCAGTATATACAGAAACTGAGCATTAAAACACCGTCCATCAACACGCCAATCGCATCTCTTTCTGGCGGCAATCAGCAGAAGGTCATTCTAGCGCGCTGGCTACTTACGCACCCCATGTACCTGATCCTCGATGAACCCACAAGGGGAATCGATGTCGGAACCAAGGTGGAGATTCAAAAACTTGTGCTCGAGCTCGCTGAAGAGGGAATGAGCCTGACATTCATATCTTCAGAAATTGACGAAATGCTTCGAACCTGCTCTCGAATAATCGTTATGAAGGACCGTGAAATTGTCGGAGAACTCAGTGGAATGGATGTGACGGAACACGATGTTATGCATATGATAGCCCGGGGAGGTGAATAAATATGCAAAGGTCAGAAATACACTTAGGATTAAAAGCACACTTATATCACTTATCTAATCTATTCCTTCCCCTCTCTGTTCTGGTGCTCCTCATTGTGATTAATCTGATAAAGGGAGCCGATTACTTCAGCTTTACCATGGTAAAGGGAGCATTTTACGGGAACATACCGAATATCCTGTTCGGCGCCTCGGAGTTGGTTATTCTGTCAATAGGTATGACCCTGGTTACTGCGGCCTCACGGGGGCAGGACATAGGGATAGGTGAGGCCGCCACCATTTCTTCCGCAGTATTTGTCTGGTTCGTCTTAAATGCTGGTGAGGTCACCTTGTTGACCATAGTAGCGGCTTTCCTCTTAAGCTGCGTGGTCGGGTTAGTCATCGGCGTATTCAACGGCACCCTGGTCTCCATATTCAGGGTTCAGCCGATGGTTGCGACCCTTATACTGTTTATGGGGGGCAGATCCATCGCCTTTATGATTGACGGCAAATTGTCTCCCATACTGGCGAACGATATATCGAATCAAATCGGCACCGTAATACCGGGAGTGCCAATACAGACTCCAATAATCCTGACCGTCGTCTTCATTGCGATCGTTGCAGTGGTACTCAAGACCACGAATCTCAGGCTCTATGTTGAGTCTGTGGGAATCAACCCAAATGCTGCGCGTCTGATGGGTATCAACCCGAAAAAGATTATATTCCTGACCTTTTTGATTATGGGAATCTGTACCGCGGTCGCAGGTTTCATCGCAGTTAACAAGGCGGGGCGCCATGACAGTGTCAATCTGCTCAAGTTTATCATGATGGACGCGATTCTCGCCGTAGCAATAGGCGGAAACTCGCTCCGCGGCGGAAAGTTCAGCATCACCGGTTCTATTATCGGCGCGTACACTATAGAGATACTGAATAGGACCATGCTCAGGCTGGAGATAGAAACCGAGACGATTAAGGCCTTCAAGGCAGTATTCATTATCATTCTCATGGTAGTTGGATCGCCTGTGGTTAGGGTTTTTGCCGGGAAAGTCATAAACAGGGTTCGAACCGGGCGATTTAGAAGCGTACTAAAGAGAAGTGCACCAAAATCTGTGAAGGAGGAGTAGGATGGAATCTCTGAATGCAACCAAACCAAAAACAAGACTATCGAATTCGAATATTCTGTTTCTCATCGCCGCGGTCATATTTGTACTGATGTACTTGCTTGCCATTATAAGTTTTCCGGGCAGTTTCCTGCAGTTTCAGACCTTCTTTGACCTGTTCAACCTGAACGCTCCGCTCATCATCATGACACTTGGTCTGTGCGTAGTTATGATCGTAGGCGGCATCGACATTTCCATCGGCGCGCTGTGTGGCCTGGTAACCATGGCTTGTGCCATGTTGCTGGAATCGCAAATGGGGAGCATTTGGGGTGCCTTACTTCTCGCGCTGGGTATAGGTATCGCGTTTGGTCTTTTACATGGATATCTTATTGCCTATCTTGAAATACAGCCATTTATCATAACGCTGGCAGGGTTATTCTTAGCGCAAGGACTGCTGACGACACTCCACAAAGATCCGATCAACGTGACTATGCCTGCTTTTGTTGCCTTGCGGGATTTTAAAATAATAATTCCCTGGCTTGGCACGCAAAACAGACTAGGCGTTTTCATCCCGTGTCAAATCAAACCAGGCGTCATAGTTGTGGTGGTCCTTGTTGTCTTCTTCGCTGCCCTTATGAAGTGGTCGCGTTTCGGGCGCAATGTCTACGCTGTTGGCGGCAATATTCAGAGCGCTCGGATGCTCGGTATCAACGTAAAGAGAACGATATTCTTCTCATACGTGATATGCGGATTGACGGCCGGCATCGCAGGCTTTGTGTTCATCATGACAACAGGAGCAGGCAATATCGGAAACGGGGCGTTGTTCGAAATAAAAGCAATAGCCTCGAATGTAATAGGCGGAATTCTGCTCAACGGCGGCGTGGGGAACCTGCTTGGCGCGCCAATAGGCACACTGACCCTTCTGGTAATCAACGAACTGATCCGTGCGGCGGGTGTCCAATCAAACTTTCAAGCGATGGTAAGCGGGCTCTTGCTGTATCTCTTCATTGTGCTGCAAAGCATTGTTATGTCGTTGCGTGGCGGGAGGAAATTCAGAATTGCTCTACCGCCCTGGCTGCGGCTGCCCTGGCTGAAGGGCAAGAAAAAGGCCGATTATTGACAATATATGTTTAGTTAGTTAAACTGACTAACATATATCTTTTTATTTAAAAAGAAAAACTTTACATTAGTTAAATAGATAATTAAATAAAAATTTGCGTTAATATACTTGTACATATACTTTCATTTATAAAGTATATAGTAATTATAAAAAATTAAGATTATGTAGGAAAGGTATGAAATGGTAAAAATAGGTTTTGTTCCATCTCACAGATCACCGTTTAATAAAGAATGGGCAATTAATATGAGAGGTAAGATAATCAAATCTATTGAAAAAAATATAGAAGAAGTTGAATTAATATACCCTGATAAAGAATTAACAGACGGCGGGCTGGTTACTTTCATGGATGATACGAAAAAAGTCATAAAACTTTTTAAAGATAAAGATATTCAGGGCCTGCTTATTGGTATGATGACTTTTGGGGAAGAGATCCCGAATCTCTTAATTGCGGAAGCTTTCAGCAACATCCCAATTCAGGTTTTTGGTACAAAGGAAGGACCATTCACTGATGATGGAAACAGAAAGTCAGACTCATTTTGCGGTACTATCTCTACTGCATCGGGACTTGTAAGAAGGAATATAAAATTTGATTTTTCCGGGATTTATTTTCCCGAAGAAGAGGAATTTATATCCGGCGTAAGAAAGTTTGCCAGAGCAGTGGCTGCTGGCGCCGGTTTTACAGGAATGAAAATAGGAGCACTTGGTCCAAGACCAGCTCCCTTTGAGACTTGTGCAATAAATGAGCTGGATCTGATAGAAAAGTTTAGAATCAAGGTTGTACCATTTACATTGCTTAAGTTAAAAGCAGATATGGAGAATACAAAAGAGGGAGAAATAAAAGAAATAGAAAATGAGATAAACAAATATTATGACTGCAAGCTAGCAAATAACAAAATAATCTCTAAAATTGCAAGGCTTGAATATGTTCTAAAAAAATATGCGGCAGAAGAAAATCTTTCGGGTTTTGCAATACAGTGCTGGACAGCGATGCAGGAAGAAATAGGATTATCTCCCTGTCTTAGCATGGGAAGACTTACTGACAGCGGGGTAATGAGTGCATGTGAGGTTGATATTCATGGTGCAATTACTATGGTAATACAGCATCTTTTAACTTTTGCGCAGAGTGTACCCCATTTTATTGATTGGACCATACAAAACCAGGAGAATGAAAATATGTTTCTGGCATGGCACTGTGGGAATGCTCCTATAAGTTTGAAATGTGAATCATGCAAACCTCAGATCAATACCCATTCGGTACTGGGCTGGCAGATTGGCTATGATAAGAGCTACGGAACAGCAGAGTTTCAATTGAAAGAAGGACTATTGACTATAAACAGACTGGTGGAAATAGGCGGAAGGTTTAAGATGCTTTCTACAATTGGTGAAGCGGTATATGATAATAGAACACTCAGGGGTTCCTGGAAATGGGTTAAAGTAAAAGATTTAAAAAAGCTTTATAGAACCATAATAGAGGAAGGCTTTGTACATCATGCCAGTATGATTTACGGAGACTTGAGAAAGGAAATGAACGCTTTCTGTAAATTTATGGGAATAGATATTATAGAAGTCTGAGTTTTAAAGTTATAAATATTAAAAGATATATAAATGATAAATTGTGATTAAATGTTATAATTTTTTTTATTATGATTTATAGAAAAGAAAAAAATAATATTTCACTGAAAGAAATAAATAAGAAAAACATACTTAAAATAGTAATAGATGCAGGACAAATCTCCCGGGTCGATATATCAAAGCTGCTTAAAATTAGTCGTCCCACTACTTCTGCTTATATAGGGGAACTTATAGAGGAAGGTCTGATAGAAGAAATTGGTAAAAGTGACTCCACTTCCTCCGGAGGCAAAAAAGCAGTACTTCTTCAATTTAGAGTCAGGGCCGGTTATATATTAGGAGTAATGATAGGAGTAAAGAATATCAGAATTGCTCTTACTGATTTAGGATCAAACATAATAGAAATAATGAAGATTCCAACTGAAGAATGGCTCGGGCCGGATGCAGTAATAGATAAACTGGTAAAGAATATTAAGGAAATCATAAAAAAATTCAAGATTAATAAAGAAGAAATAATAGGCATTGGGATAGGAGCCACAGGCCTGGTTGACAGTATGAAAGGTCTGGTTATTTTTTCACCTAACTTGAATGGATGGAACAATATAAAACTGAAAGAGATCATAGAAAAAAAAATCGGTCTTCCTGCTTTTATTGAAAATGAATGCAGGGTTCAGGCGATTGCAGAGAAAAAATATGGACTTGCTAAAAATATTAAGAATTTTGTCTGTGTTGAAACCGGGACCGGTATAGGCACCGGTGTGTTTATAGATAACAGGCTTGTAAGCGGGGATAAAGGTATGGCAGGAGAGGTTGGTCATATAATAACTAATCTAGCGGGAAACAGGGTATGTCATTGCGGGAACACAGGATGTCTTGAAACCCTGTGTTCGACGAGCTATCTTTTAGAAGATATTGCAGACGATATAAAAAAAAGCAGTACATCTTCCGGAAAGAATAAGAGCAGTTTAAAACTGGAAGATCTATATAATCTTTATAATCAGGGTAATAAAATAGCTACAATAAATATAGAGAAGAACGCCGAATATCTGGGTATCGGAATTTCTAATACAATCAAAATGTTTAATCCGGAGCTTATCCTAATTCATGGAGAAGTTATCAAGTTTGGTGAGAAGTATTTAAAAAAAGTAAAGGAATCGGTTACTAAAAATACGTTCCCCAAGGTTAAGGATGATTACAATATTCAATTTTCAGAAATGGGAGATAATGTAGGAGTTATTGGAGCTGCATCTATTGTTTTTAATGATATCTTCGATCTTGATAGTTCAAGTGTAGCCGGTCATTATATTATAAAAAAGATAATAAACTAAAGCTGAACCTTTTTTGATAATAAATATCTTAAGAAAAATACAATATGAGTAAATCCAGATATGTAATAGGTATTGATTTTGGCACTGATTCTGTACGTTCAGTCATTGTTGATATTTCAAATGGCGAGGAAATATCTACTCATGTATCATATTTTAAAAGATGGGCAGAAGGGTTGTTTTGCAACCCTGAGAAAAACGAGTTCCGGCAGCATCCTCTGGATCATATCGAATCCCTCGAAGACTCGATAGTCGGAGTGCTGAAAAAAGTTAATCCGGATACCGGCGATAATATAATAGGAATAGGGATAGATACAACCGGTTCTACTGCCGGACCGGTAGATCAAAACGGTACGGTGTTGGCTTTAAAAGAGGAGTTTTCTGATAACCCTGATGCTATGTTTGTAATGTGGAAGGATCACAGTACCGTAGAAGAAGCAGAATTGATAAACAAGGTCGCCAGATCATGGGGAGGAGAAGATTATACCAAATTTGAAGGAGGAGTATATTCTTCCGAATGGTTCTGGTCCAAAATACTCCATATATTAAAGAACGATGACAGGGTAAGAAAGGCTGCCTTCTCCTGGGTGGAGCATGCCGACTGGATACCTGCCATACTGACTGATAATATAGATCCTCTGAAGATAAAGCGCAGCAGATGTGCAGCGGGGCATAAAGCAATGTGGCATGCTTCCTGGGGAGGATTGCCTCCGGAAGATTTTCTTAAAAAGGTATCACCTCTGCTGTCAGGTTTAAGGGATAGATTATATACTAAAACTTACACCTCGGATATTCCAGCAGGAGGATTATCTGCGGAGTGGGCCGCAAGACTTGGATTAAAGGAAGGTATTCCTGTAACGGTAGGAGCTTATGATTCTCATATGGGAGCAGTGGGGGCAGGAGTTTGCCCGGGTATTTTTGTAAAAATAATTGGCACTTCCTGCTGCGATATCACAGTAAGTCCAAAAAATGAAATCGGAGAAAAACTGGTAGCCGGTATATGCGGGCAGGTTGATGGTTCTGTAATACCGGGTATGATAGGACTGGAGGCAGGACAATCTGCCTATGGAGATGTTTATGCCTGGTTTCGGGACATACTTTCCTGGCCTCTTGAAAATTTACTTTCAAGTACTCTGGATAAAAAAGAGATAGAAAAAGCAGTTGATTCAATTTTTCCTGGACTAACTGAAGAGGCTTCTAAAATCGATCCCGGAAAAAACAGTTTAATTGCTATTGATTGGTTAAATGGAAGAAGAACTCCTTTTGCGGACCAGAAGCTAAAGGGAGCAATTTTAGGTTTGACACTGGGGACCAATGCACCCAGGCTATTCAGAGCGTTGATTGAGGCGACTGCTTTTGGGGCAAAAGCTATTATAGAAAGATTTAATCAGGAAAATATTACACTAAACCAGGTGGTAGCTATAGGAGGTGTACCTAA
>Ga0209323_10001137_pt1 | contig 17524 bp, 15 predicted proteins | sample Rifsed19ft2_FD_184014 | JGI IMG/M metagenome (GOLD analysis project Ga0209323, IMG submission 184014) | Soil microbial communities from Rifle, Colorado, USA - sediment 19ft 2 (version 2) | ecosystem: Environmental > Terrestrial > Deep subsurface > Rock core/Sediment | place: Rifle, Colorado...
TTGATGTTTGTTTTTCCCAGTATCCTTGTGATTTATCCATGAGTACTTTGCGCCTTGATATGAATTATGAACAGAATAATACTAATACCTGATTCACTCCCATTGTTGTGCAGAGGAATCTCTGGCAGTTCTAATACTGTTTCAAGTCATATACTAAATATAACTATGTTATTTGTCAAACCTTTTTGCCTCAACTGTTTCAGTGCAGATAGAATTGGGGATGAATTAAAAACTGCGTGGGATGACAGGCAATTGCCTTAAAAAATGAATTGGTTTCTGAAGAATTGAATTCGATCATTCTGGCGCCTTCAGATAATTTCACATTCTCAGGCACACTTGTAATTGGAATCAGCCGCCGTATTACTGATGGGGTAAAAGGGCCGGGGGGTTGTTTATCTGAAAGTTTATAGCGCCATAAAGCTTCATCGTGTATAAAAGTATTTAATCCCCCTTTTTTCCCAAGGAAGTTATCAGATATAAAGTTGGTTACTATATAACCACTCTGTCTTGACCAGAGCAGCCCATCTCCCCAGTGTGTAAGACCGCAGTCAGACAGCTTGACCCTGTTTGAGCGGATTAAAGTTGCAGTCCCAGGCGGAATATCTTTCAGTTCCGGATAATCAGGCTGCCTGGTCAGTTCTTCAAATAAGGCAAAGGACAGATCAAAACCATTCCAGATAAAGCTCCGCGGAACATCTTTCAGTTCCGGATAATCAGGCTGCCAGGTAAGTTGCTCAAATAAGGCAAAGGACAGGTCAAAACCATTTTTGTCTAATACCCTATGAGCGGTATTTCCGTGCGTATTACCGCAGTAAAAAGTTATGCTTTCATCTTCAAACCGATTCATAATTTCCTGCAAAATCTCTCTGAGGTTTTGTTTATAGTGCTGTATAAGGAAAAAAGGGTCCATATGCAGACCTGTATCAAATCCAAGCTCTTTAATCCTTCTCATCGCAGCGGTTTGCTCCTTGAAGGTATAGTGTTTTGACGTATGCGGATGTTCAGGGGCCATAAAAAAATATGTGCCAGTTACGTTCATTGCCCTTTCCTGTTCCGCGAACTCAATGAGTGCGTCCAGAGACAGTCCGTGAACATCATGCTTAAGGAAAAAACCGGCATGCCCGCTCTCGATCAGGTTGTCGATTTCTGTCAGACGCGCAAAGCGCGCGCCTGACTCCTGCGCTATTTTAAATAATTCAAAAAGACGTTTTCTCCTGTCCTGCTTCCTCGTTATGCCGGTCAATGAAGATGAATGTCCCTCTTCATTGTTCATGTGAGGAGAACCCTTCGTAATTTTTCCATATAAAGCTACTATGTGTCTTTTCCCGATATCTTTGCTTTCTTTTAATTTGTTGTTTTTCAGATCACATTTAAAACTTATATCGTTTGTCTCGGGAAATCCAGAGGGATTCAACTTTTGAAAACACACGGGACAGATAGAGTTCTGAGTCTTCGACCAAACCCCTCCTATATAGCGTTTAATCCATAATAAAACAGGATGGTAATACAGACGTTCTGCGCCGCAGTAAGAAAATCTCAACAATTTAAAATCCGGTAAATTTTTTGATAATTTTTTGACTGTAAAACTATGATAATGATTATTGACATGGAACTTAACCTTACACTTCGGACAATAACTTCTTCCGATTGAAAGCTGTTCCTTGTTAGGCACCGCTAAAATAAGGTATTTAGAACTGACTCTTGTTATTTCACGGATTGCTTTTGAATAAGCCGGTCCCTTTAAATGTTCTACCACCTCGGAACAAATAACAAGATTAAAGGAATTATCTTTGACGGGAATTTTTTCTATATCTGCTATGAACTTATCAGTCGTAACATGTTTTAACGCCTCCGCACTGCTGTCAAAAGCTGATGTTTTATATTTATATGAAAGTTGATTTATTATTCTGCCGTCGCCGCAACCTGCATCCAGTATCGAATGTACATCTTCCGGTATGAGATTATAGATTGTCCGAATCCTGTCTTTTTCTGCTTCAGTCGGCTCAGTGCCCCACAGGTTTTCTTGTTCATAATAGAACGCCTTGCCTGCCTTTTGCTCTAAAACCAATATATTGTTGTAGTCTGCCACAAAACGGCTGCCTTTCAGCTTTGCAGCTATAAAAATCAAAAACATTAAAAAACGAGATTTATGTACATGCAAATAATCCGTGTCTTCTGTCAGAACCGCCATGAATAATTTTAAGCGGGTAAATAGCGGTCTTGCCCAGGGGATAAAACCGGAAGGGATGTTTAATCTTTTAATACAAAAGCCTTCCCTCCGTTCAAACATCGGCCCACTTTTTTTCAGCAAGCCGAGTATTACTACTTCCAAATCAGCCGCTGCAAGTATACCAGCTTCGGCGAGAGCCTTTTTATCATTTTCTGCTGCTGTCGGGGTTACGATAAACACTTTCATGGGAAATTTACAAATTCAATGCAAGCAAGGATGACATTATAACTATAGTATTTTTCAGCATTTACAACAGCTTGATAAGGCGTACCCCAAGGGTCAGTTTTCTATTTATATCATAGTTGCCGGGATGCGTCAAAAAGTGAATCAGACATCCCGGAGGAAGTGTGCGATACGTTACGGGGTCGTCTACTGCGCCATTATTGGGCATGTCATTTATATGCAAAGGATCCCCGACATCATCAAATTTTATCGAAACACCGGCCTGTTCATTAATCGCGCCACGAAGTGTGGTATCGAAAAGCTTGATACCCCTTTTTTCAAGTTCTTCGGTAAAGACATAAGAATCACGATTGTTGGGACGCTTCTTCGCACGCCCGTAGCCATGCGCCGTTGCCACCCGGAAATTGATTCCATGCGCGGCATAAGCGTCTATCTGTTTGTGAAGATATGCAACAGCCTTCGACATATCGGTATGATCGTCTCCTGCATCCTCCATTTCTGCCGGAAAGAACCGTTCGGCAGCGTTTAAATGCAGGCCGATAGAGGCCCGTGGAGACAGCGACTTGATTTTGTGGATGACCCTGATGATTTTATTTTCACCGGCAGAAGTATACCGCTGATCGTCAAGAGGCAAAAAATTAAAAATGCTTGCAATACCGAGTTCCCCCTCTATACGGGCGGTTTCAAGAACGCTCTTGCATGCATTCCTCGTGTTCAACAAATCGATATCGTGCAGAAGCAGCAAGTTCGGAGAATCCGGATTAAGCCTCAACGACAGAAGGTCCTCCTCCGTTAAATCCACAACCCCGGCATTTTTCATGGCAGAAAGAATTGTTTTATACGTAGGAGGATTCCAACTGTACCCGTAAGTGTCAAGAAAGTTCTTCCAGAACTTGTTTGTTCTATACCACCATTTTTCCCAAAAGGAAAGGAAATTAACCCAGTCTCCGATCACGCCCTTTCTTGTAACGGAATTCCGATTCTCTTTATGTCCGCCTGCAACTGCAATAAAGTTGGTCTTTTTGAAAACTTCCTGTATTACCTCGGGGCTATGGCTCACGCCTATGAACCCGTATACCCTTTGCATTGTATTGTTAAAGTCCTGATGCAAATCTTCATATCGTACCAGCAATAAATTATGAAAGTCCCGTGCGTCAAGATAGCCTTTATAGTACTTTTCTATTTTCTCCATACATCCTTTGACTGTACTGTTTTTCCCGCCCATCCACTTCCGCTTTCCCCTTTTGTGAGATATAAACACATCTCGCGGGTCCCGGATGATAAAAATGAATTTCGATTCCGGGAAAAGCCTGCAAGCCTTGCCAATATAAGGCGCATTTGCAGGAGCCTTATTCACATAAAAAGGGGCATTGAGATTGTTTTGAAGGATTGCCTCTTCTATGGCCTGTTCAATGCTTTCCCTGTCTTTAATGTCCCTGAACAAGACCATTTCCCCCGGTATCTTTGCTATATCAGGATGAGCATCTATGCAGTCGCGCAGCCAGCTCGTACCCCCGCGCGCAAAGCCCGTCACAAAAATCATTTTGCTCATGACCATGAAGTAATCTCCCTGCATATAATATTAAAGTTGTTGCACTTGTAACGGTTGAGTTTTACTGATTTTAATGCCAACTTTTTTATCGCCTTCTATCCATGTTATATAATAGTAATCTCCTCTTAATTCGGTTTTCAGGCGTTCAATTTTTTGTTCCGTATCGTTACGAAATCGCAATAAAGTAGAAACTACTCCATCCTTTCCCGTGCGGTCAAAGATCAATGCCGGCGAAGGGATAATTTTACCATAATCAGGCGAATACCATCCCTGAATCGGTTCCTTTTGCCCTTTTACCAATGTAACTGCTTGCGTACCTTTTTGTTCGGATATTATTTCTAGTAACGTATCGTTGATTCCAGGCTCAGAGGCTATTATCTGAAGTTTATCAATAGTGACTTCAAGCTCCGGCGCCAAATGCAGGTATGCCTCCCATTTGCCGGTTTTCGGCGTATTCAGATCATCTAGAAGTACTAGCGTCTTCCGGTTGCGAAGAAAAACAAATGTCCGGCTTACTTTGGTTCCTATCTCAGAGAAACGGGAATTATGCGCCCGGACAGCAGCTAACTCAGGAGTGGACACATAGCTTTCTTCAAAATAGACATCTTTAGAATTCCCTGTCCGCCTGTTACTATCTAACCCTTTCCCATTGAATGTATATCCATTGTGTGCATTAGCCGAGGTGGCATATTCCCTCCAGTCATTCTTGTCATATGTATACTTGCCGGTTTCGAGTATCCACCAGCGGCCGAATCCATGCAGGACAAATGAAAGCTCATCAGCGTGCCGGTGTCCGATCGGAAGATGGTTTGCAGCATGCATATGGATATAAATTGATTTGGAGGCTGTGGCATGATCGATCCCCCATGTGTCTCTGAAAATAGCCTCCCCTGCAAGGGGATAAAAGCCGTCAAGTTCTTTCGGAGGGATACCCGCGTTACCAGAGGTAGATGAATATTTAAGATATTGATCATTAACAATTGACTTCATTTCGTAAGACAGCTCTACTTCGTCGCTGTCGCCTACAGGTGGAAATTTCCCAAGGGGAGTAAGGACGTGCGTGAGATAGCGGTTGGATTTTTTTATCAGTTCCTCAAACTCCACAAATTCATTTTGCAAACCGTTTTCCTGCAGCAGAGTTGTAATATCTTTAATCATGAGAACCGTATATTCGTGATAACTCGGGGAGTGCTCAAGATAGACCCCCTCAGGAGAGAAAGTAATGTTTATCTGCTTATTTTTCATCCTGGTTAATGCCAATTCCTCCCAGCGGAGGGAGCGCTTGAACTCCGGAACTGCAAGAGTTGCTGCTAACAGCCCCCAGTCCTGGCGAAGCCCATGATTTCCTCCCGATTTATAGGTTTCGTCTTTGGTCAAAAACTGTGCATGTTGATAAATAGATGATAACAATAGCGTAAGTGAAGCCTCACGTGGGCCACCTGTTGATTTATAAAAATTGAGCAGATACAAAAAAACCCGTATTCGTGCAGCTACTGCACCCTCATGCCACGCACGGGGGTGCATAGGACTTGTATATGGATTTCTTCGTATCCAATCTAAAAAAACTCTTTCCACTGCCTGAAAGAGTTCAATGTCATTATTCCTTTTATATCCCTCCATCAAAGCCGGCAAATATCTTAAGGAATGTAATTGAGACAAAAAATTTGCTCCTAAGTCTTTCCTCCCCCAGTCCATTGGCAGTTTAAATGGAACCGGTGGATTAGGATTGAGTTCGAGAATTCCTTTCTTATATTGATCAACCGTTGATGCAGATGCCTCTTGAGGAAGTCCTTTTAAAACTGGCCGGCTTAAAAAATAGTCCCTGAGTACCTTTTCGAATTTTTTTGTATCGTCAAGGGCCGGCTTTGCCTGCCTGGCATAAGGCTCCGGAAGTTGCAATTTTTCATAAAGCCAGGCTGAGGAGACTTTATTTACATCGTAAGAAAGATCGTCCTCCCCTGTTGTTTTAGAAAAGGATACCGGGGAAAACAGGATTATTGCCGTAATAAAGATTAATTGAATAATACAAATAGTTGCTTTTCTATTTGACATTTCAAGAACCCCTGATGAGCGTTTTTATAACAGGCTGTAACATTCTAATAGTTTCTTTGACTCCTTGTTCCAGTTATATTCACCGGCGGCTTTAGACGTATTAGCCTTTATTGCAGCATACCTCTCTTTATCGGAGAAAACATATTTGATGGCATCTGCAATGCTCTCTGATTTATAAGGGTCAAATAAATAACCGATATCATACCCTTTTATTATCCGTCTCAACTCCGGCAAATCACTGGCTATTATTGGTATGCCGGCGTTGATATACTCAAAGAGCTTATTAGGCAATGTGTAATAATTATTCAAAGATACGGGTTTATACGGGATGACGCCCAGATCCGCGGAAGAAGTATATTTAAGAAGCTCTATTTGCGGAACCGCAGGCAAAAATTTTATCCTGTTATTTAATCCCTTGCTATATACTATAACCTCCAGTTCATTCCTAATCTTACCGTATCCCATGAAAACCAGGCAGAAACTTTCGTCAAGATATGTAAAGGCTTCTATAAGTTCTTCCAGTCCCCTGTATTGAGTAAATCCCCCCTGATAGAGCACCAGTCTTTTATCTAGTGGGATTCCGGCAGCGTTTCTTAACACGCTGTCGTATGCATTCGCCTCTCCGTGCTTTAAAGGGGGCGGACAGTTAACAATCACTTTGGGATATTCAATGTGATATCTCTTCACCAATTCACCGGCAATGGAATTGTTTATGGTTATTACTTTGTCAACACGCTTTATGATAAAGGCTTCCAGTTTTCTATAAAAATATCTTTCAATTCTGCCCCATGTCTGAATTTCGGTAAACAACTCGTGAGAATCATATACAGTTTTTGCATGTGTCTTTTTTGCTGCCCAGTATGCAGGTATCAGTGTATTGAGGTCATGTGCATGATAGATGTCCGCCTTTAAACTTTCTGCGAGCTTTTTTGCCTTGAGCCAATATGAGCCGTACGTATTGAGCCGGTGATATCTCTGAAAGACCTTATTGATTATTTTTTTAAATATTTTAGCGGGAAATGAAAGAAGATTCTTCTTAGATGATACGTTATCCTCCCGTTCCGTTCCCGACGGAGTGGTTTGTCTCTTCGTCAGCGCCTTTACGAACTGTTCGAATCTTTTTAAATAAAAAAGGGCGGCCCTTGGTTGAACACGGAAGATCCTGAAATACTCTTTTTCCTCCATGTAATCAGGGGCGACTTCGGAGGCAATCGCTATAATATCGACATCATAGCCAGCTCTTCCCAGTGCTTCAGCCTCTTTTAATACCCTTGCATCATTGGTACAATGGTTCAATACGAACATGCATACTCTTTTTGATTTCTCTCTCATCGCTGTTTCACGGAATGATAATAGGAGATACTAGGAAATTGCTTTTCCCCTTTGAGGTGATATTAAAACAAAACACGAAGAAGATTGCAATTATTTTAATTCTTTCAGCTACTCTTATATTTCTTGACATTAATTAATCGCTTACTATAGAATACTACAAATGTCCTTTAAAGTTACAGCATTGGGTGGCAAGTAAAAGATTGTCATAATGCAGAAACCCATACCCCAAAAGCTTCTTTGTAATACTGTTTTAATAGGAAAGCACTTCCCTAAGCAGATGTATAACTATTTAAAATCATTGATGGATAATTTTTTGGGAACACTTGGCCGATACGGTACTATTCTTAAATTAATAACTATCGACTCGATATGGCGGTTTAAGAAAGAGTCGTTTCTTATTCTTGTAACTAGTTTTTTGGGCGTTTTCTTTCAGGCAGGGACTATTGGTATGGCTATTTATTATGCGCAGGCGCTGGCAAAAGGGAACGACATTAAAATGCTTGGATACACGTTTCAAACACGAAATTCTATCGGGCTACTTTTCGTTTGTGGGATAGGTGTCTTGCTCTCCCTCTTGCTTTCGGCCTGGTTGATTTATTTTTCCAGAACCAGGTGCTTCATCCTGAGTCGCAGATATGAGGAATTTTGTTCAAAAAGGATACTCTCGTTATTTGGTTCCAACCTGAAGGTTTGGGCTCCACCTGGTCAGCGCTTTAGTGATAGCAGTGTTATTTCCAGGCTCGTCCGCACGGACTCACGAAATGTTGGCAGGGTATTGTGGATGCTTTTAGACACAATTATCCCTGCCATTACTTTATTGGTATCTGTTGGTGTCTTATTTTATACCAATACGCCTTTAACTTTTCTGATGCTTGTCCTTTTTGGTATTTCCTCGATTTTCCAATATAAAATAAGCGTTATGGGCGCCAAAAATTTCACTTTGCAAGAGCAACATGCCAGAGGATCTTCGCTTGAATACCAACAAATTATTTTACGGCTGGAAGGAACGTCTCTACCTCTACCCGGAAATGAATCAGGGTTCAAGGAAAAGGTTTTTACTTCTGACAAAATTAAGCGATATCTGGATGCCCGTATAGGACATTTAAAAGCGATAGAGAATAGTCAATTGGTCAGCAATATTTTATTTGCGATAACTATCTTTGTACTCCTCTTAACTTTAGGCGGCAGCATTATTCTCAAGGGAGAAGGATGGGGAAATTTGATTGTTTACCTGGTTGCCTTGCGTTTTGGGTTAACTAACATGAAACAATCTAACAAGAAAATCACAGTCATTAACCGCTTTTATCCACAGGTAAGAAGGTATTTCCAGTTTGTTGAAAATACCACAACGCCGCCAGCGATTAACGGGGATCGTGTCAACGATTACTGTATAACAACAAGCACAAATACAGTTAACGGTTCTTTGGCAAGTTTTAAGATGTCTAAAGGTTGTAAGGTTGGACTTATCAGTTGCGTAGAACTTAACCGCTATACGCTTGCTTTTATAATTGACTGCCTGCTAGGGCATTCAAAACAGGCAGTCAACAGCGCCCTGTCGTCAATTTGGTTTATGACATCGAGATATGAACATATACAGGGAACGTTCAGGGAATCTCTGGGCCTTCCCGGAAATTATGAATGGCAGGATTTATGTAAGGAAGTTGAAGAAATTGAAACTGGGTTATTGGATAGACTCACCGCACAATTACCCAATAATTTTGACGAACAGGTCTCACACGACAAATGGAATACAATTGATAAAGACCTGAAATATTCGATAGCGTTACTGAATGCCCTTCGGTCTAATAAGCAATGGGTAGTAATCGAGGAAAATGTTCTTCAATCTTTTTCAGATAATGTTCTTAAATTCTTTATGAACCGCCTTTCCGATAGAATAATGGTGATTATTTTTTACAGCAATGTGGCGAATTTGGAAAGGTATCGCGAAGACGTGATAACAGTAATGTCTAAAAGCGGTGTTATTGGAATGGGGTCTGTAAAATGGTTTATGGAAAATCAGCAAAAAATTAAGGATATTATAGGTAATGTCCTTGTGAAGGAAGCGAAGAGGGGTGTTGTAGATATTGATTCGGATGATAAATTTGAAGATGAGGATATCTAGGAAATGCACATTTTATTTATTACTCAATATTTTTCACCGGAAATTGGTGCAGCTTCTGAGAGGCTGACAGGTTTAGCATTTAATCTAAGCAAGTTGGGATATAAAGTGACTGTTATAACAGGATTTCCTAATTATCCGTTTGGAATGGTTTATCCTGATTATAAAAAAAAACTTTTTATGCACGAAGAGATTGCCGGGGTTAGAGTAATAAGAGTCTGGTTATACACAACAAAAAAGACAGGCGCTGTTGCAAGGCTTTTAAACTATCTAAGTTTCATGTTTTCGTCAATCCTGGCTGGAATACTTACCAAAAGGGCAGATTTTGTCGTTGCTACCTCAGGTCCAATATTTACAGCATTGGCAGGCTATATTTTAAGTATATTTAAAAAGGCATGCTTTATTTTTGATGTGAGAGATATCTGGCCTGAAAGGATATACGCCGGTACCAGCATAAAAAGGGGTTTTTTGATTAAGGCAATGGAAAAACTTGAAATCCTTTTGTATAAAAAGGCGACAAAGATTGTTGCCGTTACCAATGGAGTTAGGGATAACATTGTTTCAAAGGTTGCCTGTCCAGACAAGGTAACGGTGATAACCAATGGTGTGAATGCCGTGATATTTTTCCCGCATCCGGTAAACAGGTCTCTGGCTGAAAGACTGGGAATTAGTGAAAATAAGTTCACAGCCATATATGTTGGGACGCTCGGCCTTTTGCAGGACTTACATTTAATAATAGCCTGCGCTGAAAAATTAAGAATTTATAAGGATATCTTATTCCTGATTGTAGGCGGTGGGGCGAAACGTGATGAATTTATTGGTATGGTTAAAGAAAATAACCTTACAAACGTAAAGGTCATTCAACCTGTCCCCTATGCGGAATTATGCGACTATATCAACCTCGCTGATATTGGTATAAATGCAAATACCAATCATCCCCACAATACTATGGCTATTCCGGTCAAGGTGTTTCCCTATATGGCTTGCGCCAAACCTGTACTTTTGGCAAATGTAGGGGAAATTGCCAGTCTGGTTGAGAGACGCAATGTAGGGATGTGTGTGTCGCCGGGCGACGCCGAGGCATTTACCACTGCGATTTTGAAATTTTACAATAACAGGGAATTATGTAAGCAGTGCGGTGAGAATGGATACAGATTAATTAAAGAAAGGTTTTCCATGGATAAGCTTGCACGGGATTTTTCAAATGCCGTTCTGAATAATTAAAAAGTAATTGATGAGGGGGCACAAATTGGTAAAGGCACAAAGATATGGCATTTTTCACACATCCTTAAGGGGTCAAGGATTGGAAATGATTGTATTATTGGGCAGAATGTGGTAATAGGTACTGAGGTGGAGATAGGCGACAGATGCAAGATACAAAACAATGTGTCTGTATATAAGGGTGTAGTTCTTGAAGATGAGGTCTTTTGCGGTCCTTCGTGTGTATTCACAAATGTGTACAATCCGAGGGCTTTTATCGAAAGAAAGCATGAGTTTAAAAGTACGCTTGTGAAGAAGGGGGCAACGATTGTATGTGGAATACCCATAGGGAAATATGCAATGGTTGGCGCTGGCGCAGTAGTTAAGTCCGAAGTTCCAGATTATGCCATCGTTGCTGGCGTGCCAGCTAAACAGATTGGCTGGGCATGCAAGTGTGGCACTACGCTCAAGTTTAATAGCAAGCATGCGGTTTGTACGTATTGTGGAAATGAATATATATTAGAGAATAAGATAATAGTTGTTGTTCAGGAGCATATATAAGAAGGGGTAAATATTCTTCTGGATGCAATTATTTCTATATGCTTAATTTTTCTAGATAACTTATTATGCTGAAGAAACACAGCAAGTTTTTCGAATCATTATTGCTCCTCATGGATTGGGTTACCTTATCTGTTTCTTGGATACTTTCCTATTACCTACGCTTTTACTCCGGCACAATACCTGTCTATAAAGGAATCCCTCCTTTTAAAATCTACCTGACCCTCCTGATTTTTATGATTCCCTTGTGGAGTGTAGTCTTTAAGACATTCGGCATGTATCGTCCTCGCAGGGTTTCTACCAGGTTTTCTGAGATTATAGATATTGGTAGGGCGTCTACCTTTGCGACTCTGGCACTTATCTCACTAACCTTCATCTTCCGTCAATATGAATTTTCCAGATTAACGTTCTTTTATTTCTGGCTTATTAATATCGTATTTCTCAGCTTAACACGGATAGTGTTTCGGGAATTTCTCCGTTTCTTAAGGCAGAAGGGATACAATCAAAGATATGCTTTAATTGCTGGCACAGAGAAGCCGGGTCAGTACCTTGTAACTAAATTGCGAAAGCATCCAGAACTCGGGATTCAGATAGCCGGTTTCTTAACGAGTGATTCAAATAGCGTTGGTACAGAAATACAAGGGACAAAGGTTTTGGGGAAGTATTCGGATGTTCGCGAATTGATTACCAATCGGGGTATTGATATTATTTTCGTTGCCTTACCATTCCATGCCCACAATCAGTTAAAGGAAGTTTTAGAATGGATTGGGGATGAGACGGTTAGTATTATGGTCTTACCCGACCTCCTTGAGTTTGTTACCCTGCGTGGCAGTGTAAGTGAATTTGAGGGAATGCCGCTCATCAGCCTTCGCGACACGCCTCTTTATGGATGGAATATTATTGTAAAAAGGGCATTGGACGTCAGTTTTTCTTCTCTTGTAATAATTTTTACGTCTCCCGTTATGCTGATTATTACAATATTGATTAAACTTGCTTCCAGAGGTCCTGTATTGTTTAAGCAGGAAAGGATGGGACTAGATGGTAAGACATTCAATATGCTTAAGTTTAGAACGATGTTTATAAATGCAGAACAAGAAACAGGCCCTGTTTGGGCAAAGAAAGACGATCCGAGACGCACTAAAATTGGTAAATTACTGAGAAGGACAAGCCTGGATGAGCTTCCGCAGTTTTTCAATGTATTAAAGGGAGATATGAGTATCGTGGGGCCTCGTCCTGAACGGCCTGTCTTTATTGAAAATTTTAGAAGCACTATCCCAAAATATATGCTAAGACACAAGATGAAGGCTGGGATTACAGGCTGGGCGCAGATCAGCGGCTGGCGTGGAAACACGTCATTGGAGAAGCGAATTGAATACGACCTGTATTACATTGAAAACTGGTCACTCAATTTTGATCTGAAGATAATCTGGCTCACCATATGGGATGGACTGATCAACAAACATGCATATTAGTACCATTTCAATGGATTTTTGTTGAAAAGTTCTGCTAAAAATGCCGGAGAATTGCTCTCTTTTTCGTAATTTGCAGTCCTAAGAAGACCTTCATTTATGCCCAACAGAAGCATTATAAACCTGAGTCTTTTGGTGGAAAAAAACATCGGCTCAAAGCTTCCACAGACGAGAAATCCTATAAACGCAGCAAAGAGGCAGATAGAAAGGACATGATACAGGCTGAATGCTCCTCTTTTACGCTCAGATTGCTCAATGTACGAGCATCTTTGAATAAAAGCAAATTGTAGCCATACGTATGCCGTAAAGCCAATGAACCCTGCTGTAGCCAGTATTTGAACATGGTCCATAGATATTCTCATATGTTTAATGGTAGAGACAAACCTAAATGCTTCTGGACCTATTCCGGTAAATGGGTCTTTCATTAATATGGACATGGTATCTCTCAGCATCTGTAACCGTGCCATATTACTCCCAGACCTCGCCCCTCCAGGCTGAAAAGGGTTGATAATACTCTTTATGAGTCCACCAATTGTAGAATCTGGATAATATGCCCCTGCAATGAACGTCACTACAACTGTTACTGACGCCAACAATAACAATATCTTCCAGTTGCGGTAAAATAGTACCACTGCCACACTGGCAAAAGTACCTAGCCATGCCGCCCTCGATAAACTCAAAAAGCTTGCCATTGAAAGAATGAATAGGAATGACAAAAATAATGCTCCTTTTTTGTCTATACGTCCTGTGATCAACAGGCCAACCATAATCGGAATAACTAAGACATTTATGTGGGCTGTATAAACATTTAATCTTAAGGATTGTGTCAGAAAATGCCTGAAGATTTCACAACCAGACCATATCACTGCCGTAAGTATGATCAGGCCAACAAGTCTCCTGATAAAGTCCCTTTCTAATCCGTAATTGGCAAGCACATAATAGAGAAAAAAGTATCTAAAAGCGCCAATGGAGGACAAACTATAAAGAGGTTTTATTAAAAGAGGGAAGGTAAAAGCAAGGGCTGCGATAAAAGCGATGATGGGTTTTCCAACACCTGTGGCACAAAACAGTGGCTTTCTACCACTCAATTTGTTCATAACGTAACCAATCAAAGCCAACCAAAATGCCACTTCGGTTATGGCTATCGATACAGGTGTAAAAGCGACAAACAAGATGAGACTACTCTTAAATAAGACATCACCAAATTTTTCTATCGAGAACTTAGTAAGCATTCTCATTTACAAGTCTCCTTCCATATTTTCAAAACCAGGCCTTTTGGCTTTTCACGGGACAATTATGTGGCGCACGAATATTCAATCCGTCACAGAGGCTTTAAAATGGTTATTTGTATCAATCATACCATAATATGATATGATGCATAAACTAAAATCCTTTTAGCATGTGCTATTTTACTATATTTCCCTGCTGGTTCAATCTTATATATGAATGAAAACGTTTTGATTCAGGCTACAATTGGGCATGCATTAACTATTGTAAACGACATAAATAAGTCTAATTTCTCCTTACAAACTCACGGATTTGACTACTACTCAAGTGATGAAATGATCGAGGAGTACCGGGAAAAGCCTCTTGAATTGAGGCATACATTTAAATAACGGAGATTCACATGGGTTATCCACCGAAAAAAGAATCTGGAAAAAAGTGCACCCGGGCTGACTACCTTACATGGCCTGAAGATGAGCGTTGGGAGATAATAGACGCCAACATACAAGGCAATTGAAGACAAAGCTCCCCGCATGGGTTCAAAAAAGCGTAAAAGAATAGAGGGAACATGGATAAGCATAACCCCAGAGCGTCCATCATCATACCTACCTATAACCGTGCCCACATGATAGTTGAGTGCCTTGATAGCGTATTGAACCAGACCTATAGGGATTTTGAGGTTATTGTTGTCGATGACGGCTCCACTGACAATACAGAAGATGTGTTAAAGCCTTATCTTGACCGTATAACGTACATAAAACAGGAGAACCAAGGGAATGCCGCTGCAAGGAATACCGGCATCCATATGGCTAAAGGGGGAATTATAGCCTTTAATGATTCGGATGATCTCTGGCTTCCTGATAAACTCGAAAAGCAGGCAAGATACATGGATGAACATCCTGATGTTGATATGGTCTGTGGGAACGGTGTATTCTTCGGAGATTCGGGGCTGGAGGGAAAGAAGGTGATACCCGATAAGAGGGCTATCCCTCTTGAAAGGAATGGCGTCAGCCTCCAGGCAATTTTTATGAAGAGCAGCATCAGGACACCGTCCATAGTTGCAAGAATGCATGTCATTGAAGCCACAGGGGGATTTGACCCTAATTTTAAGGTCTGCGTAGACCTTGATTTTGCATTCAGGGTGTTAATGAAATTTAAGGTGGCTTTCATAAATCAGCCACTGTTCAGATTGAGACGCCATACGGGACATATAGGTGGCGACAGCGAGAGGAGAACCCTTTTCAATATCAAGGCTATTGAAAAGCTTTTAAGTAAGCACCCTGAGGCTAATGACCTGATAGGCAAAGGAAATATCAAAAAAAGGCTTGCTTACAGGTATTACCGCCTCGGGTGCATATACAGTAAAAAAGGGAAAAAGGCCGAGTCGCACAATGCCTTCAGGAAGGCCATGTCATACCGCTATTTCTATCCATCATGCTTAATAAAATATGCAGTTTCCCTATTCAGGTAAGTTTTTCTTCATTTTTGTCTTGTCAACTCCGGCGCTTTCTTGAAGTATTAAACGGCCAAGCTTTTTCCATTCTCCATTTCCACAGTAGCTCTTTATAAATGCAACCTTGTCGCTCCCCCTCAAAAGCCTGCCAAGGGTCCTGTTCAACTGGACGAGGTTTTTGATCCTCTTGCTAAAAGGGATCTCTATATATTCCCTTATTCCTTCAAGATCAAGAAGAAAGAATCTGTAACTCCCGTTTTCAACTCTGACAAGGATGTTATAGTCCTTCAGGTCATTGTGATATATCCCCTTTTCATGTACGTCCCGGAACAGCTTGGCCAAAGACCTTAAAAATCTTCTTTTGTCAGATATTGACGATGGTTTGTTGACGAAGTTTTCCCTATAATAGTGTACCGATATAGATGAGTCTTCTATAGAACTCGTTATATAGAAGCTCTCAGAGAGAATACCATAGCTTCTTTGTTCAATGGTTGCCAAAGGAATTGCTGTCTCGATATTTTTTTCTTTGAGGAGCTTTGCGCCTTCCCATGATCTTACGGCCTTGGACCCAAAGATTGAACCTTCAAGACGCCTCCAGATAGAATATGGGTTATATCTCTTTACATATATTTCTTCACCGTTTCTTTTGAAATGATATACCTTGATTCTCTTCTGGTCCTTTACTATTGTTGTGTCAGGAGAATGGAAGATGGTGTCAAGGTTCTCACTGAACAGCCATTCATAACCTTCGGTGAACCACCCTCTCCTTTTCCCTTTTTTTGTATAGGTTGTCACTTTTTCTTCTCTTCTAAAACCCTTTTGAAAAGATCCTCTATTCCCCTTGCATTCGACTCAACGGTATATCTTTTAGCTATAAAACGGGCCTCCATTCCCAGGCGTTCCATCTTGCCGGGTTCAAGAAGCCTTGAAATCAGTTCTGAAAGACAAACCGCGTCAAGGGGGTCTGCAAGGACATAGTCTGCGAGCTCTCCGGTCATGATCTCAGATGCCCCCGCAATCTTTGTTGTTATCGCGGGAAGGCCGCATGCCATTGCCTCCAGAACTGAGTTCCCAAAGGCTTCTTGGAGCGAAGGCATTACAAATATGTCCGCAGCCGCGTAAAACCTTTCAGGCGACTTCTGCGGGCCTGCAAACACGACCTTGTCCTTAAGCCCCACGGCCCCGGCTTTTTCTTTATAACTTTTCATAGAGGCGTCTCCGCCGACCACCAGGGAGTAAATATCTTTATCTTTTAACAGAAAAAGGGCCTCCATTAAGGTACCAAGGCCCTTTCTCTTGAACCCATTCCCGAGGAAAAGGATTACAGGACGGTCCAGCGGCAGCCCGAATTCCTTTCTTATTGATTCTCTATAAATGGATTTTTGGGAAGGATTAAAGGTTTCTGTATCAATCCCGTCGTATATCACCTCTATCGAGTCTTCCGAAACCCCGTAAACGGACACAATCTCTTTCCTTACCACATCAGAAATGGCAAGCACCTTTTCATTCCCTTTTTGAAGCTGCCTCTTTTCAATGAATAACAAGGAGTTGTGGTATGGACTGAACCTTTTGAAAAAGCTCTTGAGTTCCCCTTCGGCTTCTGAGATCCTTTCCAGAAATACCCTGTGAGTCCCACCTCCACAGCGGACGATATCTTGTCTTAAAACCCTCGTAAAACCAATGATCAGATCATGACCGCTGCGATAAGCCATCTTTGGTCCAAGAAGGGCAAGGCTCCAGAGTTTAGCGGTTCTTCCGGGAAGGGAAGGGACTTTGCGGATTGATACCCCATCTGCCGGGGTAGTCCTTACCTCCTGGCAGTAAACGGTGACCCGGTGGCCTAACCTTGTTAGGAGTTCGGTCAGATGATAAAGGTCGCGTTCTGTGCCTCCTACTGTGTCGTATCTCTTTGCTATGAATGCTATGTCCAATCTAATTGTTTTAAAATAGTTAAGATTTGGCCATGTTCAGGGTTGCTCGCGCGGTATTTCCAAGAAAACTGGGAATTCCCAAAATTAAGTATGGTGTCCCCAGAATTGTCAATCTCCTTCACCAACTCGATCAATATTAAAATTATGATAATTTGTGCTCGTCTTTATATCCAAAATGAAAATTCCTATGCAATCATGATACAGATAAGAGGCTTTTATAC
>Ga0209323_10001141_pt1 | contig 17506 bp, 15 predicted proteins | sample Rifsed19ft2_FD_184014 | JGI IMG/M metagenome (GOLD analysis project Ga0209323, IMG submission 184014) | Soil microbial communities from Rifle, Colorado, USA - sediment 19ft 2 (version 2) | ecosystem: Environmental > Terrestrial > Deep subsurface > Rock core/Sediment | place: Rifle, Colorado...
TTCCGACGTGCCTAACATCTTGTATTTCTGTGTTGCTGGGCCTTTCATTCTTTCGTGAAATTCCTTAACGTACTCCATGAACTCTTCCGGCTTCGCCACTGTAATATCTAGCGTTCCGCGAACAGCAATCGCCTTCAAATTCTTCGAGCCCATGACGGCGCCCATACCTGTTCTTCCAGCAGCTCTGGTTTTGTCGTTTATGATGCAGGCTATTCTGGCAAGTTTTTCTCCGGCAGGGCCTATTGCCGCAACACGAATGTAATAGTCGCCCAACTCTTCCCTTATCGCATCTTCAGTATCGCTTGGGGATTTGCCCCATAAATCAGAGGCATCCAAAAGCTCAACCGTGTCATCGTCAATCCACACGTAAACAGGCTTCTCCGCTTTTCCCTTTAAAATTACAGCGTCATACCCAGCCCTCTTAAGCTCTGTTCCAAACGAGCCATGAGACTTGGCTTCGCCAACTCCATAGCTTTGCGGCGACTTTGAAACGAACGCGTGTCCATTTCCGCCTGTTGGCCACACTGAGCCGGATATTGGACCAGTTGTTAGAATTAGCGGGTTATCTGGGCTGAATGGCTCTACTCCTCGCTTAGAATGGTCGAGCCAGAGCCGCATGCCGAGTCCTATTCCGCCAATGTATTTTTTGGCGTATTCTGCATTCAAAGGTTCAACATGCGTTTTTCCAGTTGCCAAATCTATATGAAGAACTCTGCCGGCGTAACCGTGCAAACACTTTCCTCCACACGAAGGCTTGAATTAAATAAGTTCGATCTAAGAAATTATATTAATCTATCTATCCCGAATCATGGATTTCTGACATATAAATTAGTAGCAACGGTTGAGACTTGGCACGATGCCCGATCATAACATGAACTCGAGAACGTCTCTCACAGCAATTCTGTTCTCTACATTCAAGGCCCTTACTGCATCTTCTAGAGTTGTTATGCAGTAGGGACATACCGTGGCTATTATATCAACGCCAAGTTCCAATGCCTCTTTTACCCTGTCAACGCTCAGCCTCTTTTCAACTGGAGCCTCCTCTGTCCAGACTCTTCCTGCTCCTCCTCCGCAGCAGAAGCTGCTTTGCCTGATTCTTTTCATTTCAACAAATTCTAAGCCATTAATTGATTGCAGAATCTGTCTTGGCGCTTCGCATATCTCGTTGCGTTTGCTCAAGTAGCAGGGATCGTGGTAGGCGACTCTTTTCTTGATGGCTTTCGCAAGGTTTATTTTGCCTTGGTCAAGGGCTTCTGCCAAAAACTGCGTGTAATGTTGAACATTCAATCTTGCATCAGCGTATGGCTTGTCGTTCTTGAACGTGCTATAGCAATGTGGCGAAAGCGTGACGATTTTCTCTGCCTTGAATTTGCGAAACATTTCTATGTTGTGTTGAGCGAGTTCTCCGAACAGTTTTTTGTCGCCCATTCTGAGCATGTGCTCTCCGCAACACCATTCCTCAACGCCTAAGGTTGCATAGGTGACGCCTAATTTGTCGAAGACCTGCGCCATGGTTCTCGCGATTTTCTGGTTCCGCATGTCGAAAACGTTGGAGCAGCATACAAAAAATAAGACATCTGCTTTCGTGACTTCTGGAAATGTTTTAACGTTTAAGCCTTCAGCCCATTCCATTCTTCTGCTTTGCTCTATTCCCATCGGATTGTGCCATTTGCAGACATTTTCAAGCACTTTGTCTGCTGTTTTTGGAGTGTTTCCCTCTTCCACCAACAGGTGGCGATCATCCAGTACTGCGTTTGCGCAGCCGATGAGTTTAGGACAAAACAGTGTGCATGAGTTGCATTGTGTGCACAGCCCAATGTTGTCAGCCATTGGCTTCAGCCTCTCGGCGCAGCCTTCGTCTCTGGAGTCTGTTATGAATCTATAGTTAGCTGTCAAGGTTGCGGGCCCAAGGAATCTTTCATCTATTGCTGCAGGGCACGCTGAATAACATATTGAACATTTAATGCACAATGTCAAATCCCAGAACTTTTTAAGGTCAGCAGGTGTTTGAACAAACTCTTCCTTCCTCTTGAAGGCGCTTTCTGGCTTAATCAGGTATGTTTTGATTTTCTTCAGTGTGTCGAAAAAGGGTTCGATGTCAACTACAAGATCCTTTATGACGGGCATGTTTGCCAAAGGTTCAACATCTAACGATTCAGTTCCAAGGTCAAGCACCTGCGTATAACACGCCAACACAGGCTTTCCATTAACGTTGACGGCGCAGCTCCCGCATATTCCCATTCTGCACGAATGCCTAAACGTCAACGTTTCGTCAAAATTATCTTTTATGTAAAGTAGACAATCAAGCAAAGTTGTTCCTTTGCCCACAGGCACTTTGTAGATTGAGAAATAACGCCTTCTAGTTTGCGGGTCAAATCGGCGTATCTTGAGTCTGATTGTTTTCTCAGGCGGCAAGCTCATCCTCCTAATAAGTTCTTTCAATTGGCGGCCACTTCGTAATCGTAACTGGCGAATACTCAAGCTTCGGGCCTTCCAATGTGTAATAAGCCAGCGTATGTTTCAGCCAATTTTCGTCATCACGCTCGGGAAAATCAGTTCTCGAATGTGCTCCACGGGATTCTGTCCGCGCCAATGCACTTGCTACGGTTACTTCTGCCAAATCTAACATAAAGTCAAGCTGTAATGCAGCCAAAAATCCAGTGTTGAAGGCTTTTCCCTTATCCTCAACCCTTACGCCTTTGAACCTTTGCTTGAGTTCTCTTATCTCTTTTAAGGCGGTTTGAAGTTGGTCGCCTCTTCTGTATATCCAAGCCTTCTCATTCATAACCCGTCTCATTTTGTCTCGGATTGCGGGGACTCTTTCTGAGCCCTCGTTTCCCAATATTCCATCATAAACTCTCGTTTCTTCTGCAGCAAGCCTGTTCCTAGGAATTTCGCGAGTGGCACCTTTCATCGCACGTTTCGCGGCTTCCTCTCCCGCTACCGCCCCAAAAACTAGGCATTCTGCCGTTGAATTCGTGCCAAGCCTGTTTGCACCATGTATGCTGAGGCATGAGCATTCGCCAGCCGCATATAACCCTGCGATTGACGTTTCAGTTTTTATGTTTGCCTTGATTCCTCCCATTGAATAGTGCGCAGCTGGCCTTATCGGTATGCGCTCCTTTGTCGGGTCTACTCTTCCAAGTTTTATGGCTAAGTCTTTAATTAGCGGAAAATGCTCGTTGATTTCTTCTTCGCTCAAATGCGTAAGGTCTAAGGCTATGTAAGCTCCATACGGACCCTCAAATCCTCTGCCTTCAAGGATTTCTGTTTGCTCTGCTCTTGACACCACATCCCGCGGGGCAAGTTCCATTTCTTCCGGCGCATATTTCCGCATGAAACGTTCACCATTCGCGTTTACCAAGTATCCTCCTTCGCCGCGGGTTCCTTCTGTTATGAGGACGCCTGACGGAACGAGGGCTGTGGGGTGAAACTGTATGAATTCCATGTCTTCCAGTGGTGCGCCTGCTCGGTATGCCATTGCCATCCCATCTCCAGTAGTCGTATGCGAGAATGTTGTAAATTCGTAGATGCGTTCGTGACCTCCTGTTGCCATAACAATGGCTTTTGCTTTCAGCCCGTGCATGTCGCCGCTCGCCATTTCTATGGCTGTCAACCCTAACGCGGTGCTATTCTCCACTATCAGCGATGTGGCGAACCATTCATTGCAAAATTTTATGTTGCCGTATGATGCGGCTTTTCCGTACACGGCGTGCATTTCATGGAAGCCTGTCATGTCCGCGGCGAAGCAGGCTCGGGGAAACGTGTGTCCGCCGTATGGACGCTGGTCTATTTTTCCATCAAGCGTGCGGCTCCATGGGCATCCCCAATGCTCTGTTAGCACTATTTCTTTAGGTACCTGCCTGACAAAGAATTCGACAACGTCTTGGTCTGCAAGAAAATCCGCGCCCTTCACAGTGTCAAAAGCATGCAGGTCATACGAGTCTCTTGCGCGCATTACTGCCGCAGTTCCGCCCTGAGCACACACAGACTGTGCACGCAACGGATGATCCTTACAGATGACGGCTATGTCAAGCTTCTTGCTAATCTCTGCCGCGGCGATTGCGGCTCTTAAACCTGCCAAACCAGCTCCTACGATGATTATATCATGGGTGTGTTCTTCCATGAATTATCCTCTTGCTAAATAGTGTCTGAAGAGGTAATTTTCATAGCCTGAATCTTATAGTTTTTCCATATCTTTTGTCGCTAGGCATCCTTTTGGTGAAGTAATGGCTTTAAACCTGAAAGTCTTGTAGAGTTTTCTAAGTGGCGTACTTGAACCAGATTAAAAATGTGTTCTGGATTCAGATTTCACACTCCTTTGCTAGTGGCATTCTTGGAGTTGCCTTGCCATTGATGATGAAAGAGAGAAACGTTAACACAATCACCATAGGATTTGTGTTTGCCTCAATGCCACTGATTATGCAGTTCGGACGGATGTTCTTTGCTACATTTTCAGATTTCTTGGGCAGAAAACCCTTCTTTGTATCCAGCGGCGTTCTAGGCTTTGTCTCAAGCTTAATTTATTATGTTGCCCATACTCCGTTGGAGTTTCTGTTCGGCAAGGTTGTGGAAGGCACACAAGAGGGTGCACTTTGGGCTGTGAACAGAGCTTTTCTCTTGGAAAAAAGCGGCGGGCACTGGAGAATTCTGGTTAATCTAAGAGCAGTCGTTTACATCGCCAGCGCTGTTGGAAGCTTGTTGTCCGGATTCCTTGTCGTTTGGTTCTTTTACGAGGGAACGATGCTGTTTTGCGCATTGTTAGCAATTGTTATGGTTTTGTTGTCTCTGCTACTGGTTAAAGAGAGAAGAGGGCGGTTCAGCATAAGCAAAGCCTTGCGTTTCTTGGATTTCAGAAAGAAAGAGAGAATCTTCAAAATTTTCTTGTTGCTATTTCTTGTTATGGGACTTACTTACGGATTCATCGGGGGCTGGGTTGTGCCCTATTTCCTGAGCGGAAACGGATTTAACACTGAAACGGTCGGGTTGATCATTGGAGTGCAGACCCTGTTATCTGGTCTTTTTTCATTTCTATTCTCAAGAAGCACGGATATACGGAGGCTTACTCTTCTAAGCGGAGTCCTATTCTCGGCTACGCTTTTCTCTATTGGCTTTTCGTTTTCTCTCTCAGCAGGCGTCCTCTTGATTTTCTTCGGTGCAATTCAAGGGATGAACATTATCGGTCAGGAAGGGATTCTGACGAAAGTTTGCGCCAAGGAATCTTATGGGATTGATATCGGCTTGTTAATGATGGGTTTTCATATTGGCGAGTCGCTGAGCCTAGCCTTATCAGGAATTCTCGTTTTGCTATTTGGCTATGCCGCTGTATTCATCATAGCCGCCGCAACCTACGCAGTCTTTTTTGCAGGTTCGTACCTGATATTGAAGGAATAGAACAAGGCTAATCGGTATTCACAAGATAGCTATTTTTCTTTGATGTTGAAACCGCGCTTCTCTAGCTGTTCAACTAGCTTTCTTGGGTTTCGATGCCATTGACCCCATTTTCTACAGATATGTTCCGTCCAACCGTAGCCTTCATAAGTGAACGTTTCCTTTCGATCGCCTTTCAAAGGTATTTTCGCATCTAACTTTCGGTAATAGTCTTGCGCCAAGTAACCTTCATCCATCGTTTTCATGGCTTTTGACACCTTCTCCTCATCCAGTTCTGAGTATCTATCCTCGAAAAGCGTGAATTCTATTGAATAGCGTGGTCTTGGCGGCGGATTTTCTGCGGGATAACCCATAGCTAGCTGCACTATTGGAAAGACTCTTTTTGGCAACTGGTATTCTTCCGCAATTTTGTCTGCGAGGTACATGGCGCTTCCGAGGAAGCAACTTCCAAGCCCTAGGCTTCTTCCAGCGATAACCATGTTCTCAGCCATAAGCGAAGCATCTTGAATCCCAAAGAAAAGTGCTGCCAAGTCGTTGGTGACCATTTCCCATTTTCTCCTCGCCATGATCAGTCCCAACTTGTAGAAGTCAACGCATACTGTGAAAAGAAGCGGAGCTTTGAACGGGTTTCGCTCTCTGTTGCGCGAAAGCAGAACGCTGTAGGACTGCGCGCTGAAAGGAGCTTGCTGACCCGCTCGAACAATAGTCTCTATTAGCTCATCAGAGGGCATTTCATCCGTGTATTTTCGGATTGACTTATGTTCGAGCATTGTCTGGATGACCAAATTACTCTTCATAAACTCTCCTCCTGCTTAGAAATGTATGATACGTCTCAGAGATTTCTTGTTATAAGTTTTTCATAAGAGCATTGCGAGCGCAGAATTTCGTAACTAAAACCCCAAGAAATCAGTTTATTCAAATTCTAGCAGACTTTTCCTTTTTGATTTCTCTGACTTTGTCAAGCTGTTCAACATACTCGTGAGGTTTGACTCTTACAGATTTTCCGGCTTCAGCAATTTCTTTGAAAACTGCTGTTGCATCTTCTTGTGGTTTCTCTAATAATATTCCGTCTTCTCGCAATGTAAAAAAAACTTTAGTTCCTGGATGTAATCCCAAGGCTTTTCTAAGTGCCTTAGGTATGACGACCTGTCCTTTCGATCCGATTTTCATTTCTTTGGTTATCACTCTTATAACAAGTCTACAAAAGTGTAACTTAATTTTATGCGTTTCCCGTATGATCTCATTTACATATCTGATTCTGGAACTCTGCCTTGATTGTATGGGATAAACTCTCTTATTTCTTCGATAGAAGTCTTCAAAATCTTTTCCCGATGCGATTTAGGCATCTTTGCAGCTAAGGTCTTCAAAACGTGTTTAAACAGTTCTTTACTTTTTTGTTGTCCAGGTACGATCGTCACATGCTCATTTGTTTTAGTTTTTATGGCGTCAATTGGTCCACCTGCAAACCTGAGTTCATCGTCTTCTACGCTGACGCCGATGGCTATTCTTATGGGAACGTTGCGCATCAAGTTACGTTTTCCGCTAACTACGAATCCGCCGCGTGACACATACCCCCCTGATGGCCCGCCTTTGCTAAGCTGTTCAGGCTTAACCCAGTAAACATCTATCGAGCCGAAGCCTTCACGCCAACCTTTAGAAAAAGCAGCCGCAAATTCTCCAGCTTCACGCAAGCACTGGTCGCTAGGAGTTTTGCCGTTTGTCTTTATGACGACAAATGGTGCGCCAACGATGTCTGCGTGAAAAACAATGTCATGCTGGTCGGTATGTTTCTTAATTAGCACCTCATTGCTTACGGCGTCTTTGCCGGCGACCACGAGAAATCCGTCTGATGATGTGAACCACCTGAACTTTTCAAACCACTCTTTGTGTTTGACTTTGCGCTTGGCGAACTCTTCCTCCTCTTGAACTGGCGTAACATGTTCTAGCTCTTCGACTTTTTTGATTTTGGATTCAACTTCCATAAGCTTTCTACGTGTTTCTTCTAAAGCCGCGTTTGCGCCTTCCATCTTTTGTTTGGCTCGTTTGCTTCGGTCGTAGAAATGTCCTGCGTTTTCAAACAGTTTGTGACGCAGGTTCAAGCCGAACTGCAAACCATCTACACAAACATTGACCACTAGGCTACGTTGATCGAAAGATTCGAAAAAAGCGCTGGGTTCCAAATCTGCACGCTTTTCAGTTTGAATGTCGGTTATGATTGAGTTCCAGTCTTTTCCGGCTTTTTTGCTTTCCAGAAACCTGTCTAACAAGCTCTGAAGCTCACTGCTATGGGCGTAAATTGCGTCTCCGATGCGCCTGTCGTTCTGGGCACCTGCTTCAGCTTCAGCCAAAGTTTTCTTTTGACTTTCAATGATTCTTTCGAGCCTTTGCGCTTCACGTTTTAACTCTTCAACTCTGACGTTTGATATTGCCTTCTCAGCGGCAACAACTCTGACGTAAAATTCGTCCAGAGCCTCGTTGAAGCTACCGTAAGGCTGATGTGTCGTTCCCTCATAGCGTTTAAGCCTAAGCGGAACAACATCAACAAAACTGCCTTCCTCATCCAAAACAATGTTAGGCTGTAGCTTGCCCTCGGCGACCTGAGAAAGGAGATCATGTAAAGAAACAAATATTGCATCCAATTCAGAATCGCTCAACACGCTACAGTGTTTGGTTTTTTCAACATCCGCTCTTAGCAGAATCTCTTCTGCGTAAAAGCCTCCAACACTTAAGAAACGTGCAAGCGCTCTTACAACCTCAACATCGCCAAGATTCCTTAGTCCTTCCTTCATTTCCTCTTTGCTAACTTTGAATGGGTCTCGCCCGCCAGGAGGGGGATAACGGAAAATTTCGTCGCGAACAATGTTGCGGTCTCGCATCCGCTTATAGACCAATGCGTGCGTTATTTTGTCTTTTCCGTTCACTAGGATAATGTTTCCCTCACCAAAAAGTTCTAAAGCAAGTTTAAACTCGTCAGCCTTAGTTTTGAAGTGGAAAACGATGATTCGCTCAAACCCGTATTGTTCGACGCTGACTAACCATCCGTTTCGCAGGTGACTTCGCAAAGCCATGCAGAATGCAGGAGGAACTAGGGGTTTCTCCATAACGTACGAGGTTAGGTGAATGCGTCTGCCTGCTTCGAGAATGAGCCGGAGATCAGGTTTGTCAGGCTTGCGTAGCTTAAAAAGCAGGGTTTTGCTGTCCAGTTGGTAAATGTTGCTGATACGGCAATCTAGAATGGTTTCTTTTAGTTCTCGAATAACAGCGGCAACGTCAAAGCTTGTGAATTCCTTCTTAACCAATCCCGCTCACTTGTTTAATGGATGTATAACTTGGACAAGAGTATAAATGCACGTCTGATGCCAGCAGGCAGAGATCCAAGGCTTCTCCTGTATTTCGAATGGCGTGAAGTGAACACCTAAATAGGCAAATTTTAAATCATCCCAGAAGAATATGATCCGAAGGCGCTGAATAGAAATGAGACCCATGCAACAGGTTTACGCTTTGAGAATAGTGCTAGGAATTGTAGCGGCATTTCTCTGTTTAGGCTACGGCTTTGCAACAGGAACAATCAGCAAAGACCCCAATGTGAATACGAATATCACTATACTTCTGAACGGCATGTCTATAGCAATCATAACCTACATAGCATCACACTATGTTATGAGACGCCATTACGCGCTTATCGTGGAAAAGCCGCAAAAAATCTTTACGATGGGAATAGGCGTCTACTTTCTCTCGTGGATAGTGTTTTGGGTACTATTCTATACGATGATCGCAGGACCACCTTAGTTTTTCTCTTCAATGAACTCCTCAATCGTGGCTTGGCTATTCTCGCTATCTGAAGTAAGTTCTTTCTTTTCTTGCGTTACTGAATTTGCCTTTGGGACGTCAACAAGGTTCATTCTGCCGAGTATGCGCAAGCAATCAGACCAAGCCGAGAAGAAACCGCGATCAAAATCTCCATGCATTCTGCTTTTGACATGATCCAAAAACTCTCGCCTGTAACTGTTCAAAGCTGCTTTATCGTTGAAGTCTATTTTGGAGAAGAAAGAGTACGCATCATTATTGTTTGATTTGCGGGCAAGCATCATTCCAAACAATGCCCTAAAATAGCCTCGGTTCCACTCAGTTTTATGCATTTTCTGTTTTACTCTTTCAAGCTCTCTTTCCGCTTCGGTGAACTGACGTGCGACTAAGAGCTGAAAGTAACGTGTAACTAAGGCTGAGGGAACAGGCATTTCTAACGTCCACGCGGTTTTGTTTTTTCTTCTTCGGAAACGTCCTCTATACCGTTCTCGGTTACTTTAAAGATTTCCTCTCCGTCAGGCAAATACGGGCTTGAAACAAGACGCGCAATCCGCACAGGACCATGGGATGCCCTTCTCAAATAAATGCGAGTGTGACTCGTGTGCCCAACAATGTGACCGCCAATCGGGTGAACAGCATCGCCGAAGAACACATCTGGCTTCGCCATAACCTGATTCGTCACAACAGCCACTGAGTTAAAAGCTCTAGCCAAACGAATGAGCTTATGCATATGCTTGTTCAGTTTTTGCTGTCTTGACGCAAGCATTTCGCGTCCTAAGTATTCGCTTCTGAAGTGGGCGGTCAAAGAGTCAACGATGATCAGTTTTATGTTATTTGCCTTTATCACTTCATCAGCATTGTCTAACAGAAACATTTGATGATCTGAAGTGTAAGCCTCCGCATAGATTATGTTCTTAACAACCTGCTCAGGATCAAGCCCTAAATGCTTGGACATCTGAACAATGCGTTCTGTTCTGAAAGTATTCTCTGTATCAACATACAGGGCTGCACCGTTTAAACCGCCGCGTTCAGGAGGCAACTGAACGTTTACGCATAACTCGTGGCAAATTTGGCTTTTTCCGCTGCCGTATTCACCGTAGAATTCTGTTATGGTCTGTGTTTCCAATCCGCCATCGAGCATTCCATCCAAGGCTTTGCTTCCGCTTGTTAGGCGTAAGACATTTTGGCGCATCTTTAGCAGCTCGTCCGCGCGGACAAAAGAGACACCAATGGAAGAGCGAGCCGCCTCGATTACGGAGAAAGCCTTTTTCTCGCTGATGCCTGCAGGCTCTAACTCTCTGGCAGTTGCCATGGCAAGCGATTCGACAGTGTGAAAACCTAACTCCTTAAGTTTTTGAGCAGTAGCCGGACCGATTCCCGGAAGATCTTCTAACAATTCATACTTTTTTCCGGGGATGTATATTTCCTCTGTTTCCTCAGTCATAACCGATCTGCTCCCTTTTGACTCATGAGACAGTTGAGGCAAGCCATATTTAAAACAAGCGAAACAGTACCACTTCTAATCCGCGGAGAGATGGGTTAAAGTGAAATGTTTCCTTAGGCTTTGGTCTAGACAAAACATAAGTACGCCGTTTTTTCATAAGGCTGACTGATGGGGAAGTTACGTTGGAAACAGCTAAAATCGTGGAGACCGTAGCCTTCAATATTCTGAAGCAAGCGGTTATTTACTTGCCCGACGACGTCAAGCAAGCGCTTCGAAGAGCGTATGCTGAAGAGACAAGCGAGATAGGCAAGATGCAGTTGAAAGCGATTCTGGACAATGTTGCGCTTGCCGAAAAATATGAGGCGCCTGTGTGTCAAGACACTGGGACAATAATATTCTACATTAAGGCAGGTGTCAAAGTGAAGAATCTGGACAAAATCGAAGATGCCCTAGTAAGAGCGACGCGAAAAGCAACGAAGGAAGTTCCGTTAAGGCCGAATGCTGTTGATCCGTTCACTCAGAAAAACAGCGGAGACAACACTGGAAGATACATACCTTACCTGCATTGGGAAATCGTGCCAGGCGCCAGCCTAGAACTGGCCGTCATGACGAAGGGAGGAGGTTCTGAAAACGTCTGCGTCATGGGAATAATTTTGCCCGGAGAGGGTGTGAACGGACTGAAAAAGTTTGTTGTAGACGCCGTGATAAAGGCTGGAGCACAACCCTGTCCACCAGACATTTTAGGCGTGGCTGTCGGCGGGGGAGCGGACATATCCATTGCGCTTGCCAAGAAAGCCCTGTTGAAACCTTTGACTGAGCATAATCCGAACCCTGAAATCTCCAAGATTGAAAGAGAAATATTTGAGGCTGTGAACATGACTGGAATCGGTCCAATGGGTTTGGGTGGAAAAACCACTGTGTTAGGCGTGCACATTGATTATGCGTTTAGGCATCCTGCATCCTTTCCTGCAGCTGTGGCTTTCAACTGTTGGGCTGCACGAAGAGCTTCGGCGAGGATTAACGCGGACGGAACCGTTGATTACTTGACACATAAAATGAAAGCGAAAAAAGGAGAATGAGATGTTTTTCTGCTAGCTAGTTCTCAACTCGTCAAAAAAGTCTTTCAAGTCTGCTGTGGAAAAGCCGTTTTCGTCGCTGATCTTCTGTTTCGCTGGCGGGTTGCTACGGTAGAAGGGTATTCTGTTGACGATGCGGTCGATAAAGGTTGGTGCGAGCTCGTTCTTGTAAAATACGCCTATTGGAATTCGGTCACCCCATTCCTGAGCCCTGTCCAGTGCTGCTACTTTTTTCTTGTATTCCTCCGACCAATCTTTGACAATGGGATCAAAGCCTGTTTCTTCTAGCTTGTAGAGCCTTGATTGGGGTTTTCCGGTTGCGGGGTCTTTCCTGTCCTCTCCTGCGTACCAGTCCTTGGTGTTTATGTCGTTGTAAGTTGGGCATGGTTGCAGACAATCTATGAAAGCCAAGCCTTTATGTTGGACACCCTGCTTTATTATTTCTTTCAAGTGTTTAACATCATAAGCATACGATCTTGCCACAAACGTATATCCACACGCGAGTGCCAGCGCAATTGGATTTACCGCTTCGTTGATGTTTGGTTTCGGAATAGCTTTTGTCTTCAACCCAAGCTTCAGAGTGGGAGACGCTTGACCTTTTGTTAGCCCATAGACGCCGTTGTTATGGATTATGTAGAGTATTGGCAAGTTTCTTCTGCCCGTGTTTACAAAGTGTCCTGCGCCGATGCCCAGTCCATCACCGTCTCCGCCTATTGCAATTACCACTAAGTCTGGGTTTGCAACCTTTATTCCCGTGGCGAATGGTAATGTTCTGCCGTGAAGAGTGTGCACGCCGTTGACTTTAACGTTGTGCGCTTCTTTGCCTGAGCAACCTATGCCTGAGACCATCACGACTTGATGAGGCTGAAGATTAAGTTCAGGAAGAGCCATTTGCAGGGCAGTCATTATTCCGAAGTCTCCGCAGCCCGGACACCAGTCTGCGAAAACATCCGTCCTAAAATCTGTCATCTTAAGAGCCATAGGTTAACACCTGCCTCTTTGGAGCTTGTCCGCTTAAAATATTTTTCAAGGCATGATATACTTCAGTAGTGGTTATTGGTCGCCCGTTATATTTCAAGACATAGAAGTTAGGGTCGATTCCCGTTTCTTCTTTGACTACTCCTCCTAGCTGTCCCAAATAGTTGTTTTCAACATCGATTATTTTCTCTGCAGTTTTGAACAGGTTGGCGAAGTAGTCGCTTGGAAGTGGATGAAGCATACGCGCCTGAACAAACCCTAAACTGAAGCCTTCTCCTTTTAACATATCGAGCGCCTCAAGAATGGCTCCTTTCGGTGAACCCCAACTGAGAACAAGATTTTTTGATTCTTTGTCTCCATAGAAGTTCACTTTTTCCTCAATAGGTGTCTCTTTCGCAACCAGTTCCAGCTTCTTCATTCTTTTCTCAATCATCTTGTCTCTGTTAAAAGGTTCTTCACTGATGTGACCTATCTCATTATGCTCATCTCCAGCGTACCACTGCACAACATCTTTTGTGCCTAGGAACGCTCTCGGAGAGATTCCGCTTTCTGTGAATCTGAATCGCCTGTAGGGCTGGTCTTCAGGCTTTACTTCAGTGACGATTTCTCCACGTTGCACCTTGAATTTGCTAGCGTCAAAGATTTTGTATGTTTGAGAACTGTTCGCCATAGCTTTGTCGATAAGATGGATCACTGGAAGCTGATATCTCTCTGCGTAGTTGAATGCGATTGCAGCGTCGTAGAAGCACTCTTGGATGTCGCCGGACGCTAGCACTATTCGGGGAAATTCTCCGTGTCCAGCGTGCATGGCGAATCTCAGGTCAGCTTGGCCGAATCTAGTGGGCAAACCTGTTGCTGGAGCGCCTCGCTGATAGTATGTTATAACTACTGGCACTTCGCAGTTTCCCGCCCAGCTTAAGCCTTCAACCATAAGCGAGAATCCGGGTCCAGATGTAGATGTTGACGCTCTTGCACCAGCCAGAGCCGCTCCAGAGGCTGAGTTTATGGCTGCTATTTCATCTTCAGTTTGAACAACAAGCACTGATCCGTCGCCGGACTTTGTTTTGAGAATTTCATGCGCCTCTAGATACTCGCTTTCATCTGCAGCTGGCGTTATGGGATAATAGGTTTGAACTCTGCATCCGCCTAAGACTTTGCCTAAGGCGACAGCCTGGTTTCCTGACAGAAAAATTCTCTCCTCCTCTGTCTCAAACTTTTGAAGTGTGTGTGGAAAATCTTCTTTGAAGGTTTGGTTTTGATAGTCGTAGGCTATTCTTAGGGCTATGATGTTCATGTCGGCGATCTTTGGCTTTTCTGAAAAAATAGCCTTTATAGCATTCTCAACAAGACTCTGATCATACTTTAGGATTCCAAAGGAAATGCCTAGCGTAAGCACATTTATCATTCTTGTGAGTGTGCTTACTTTTTCTACTCCCAACTTTGCTGCGGTCTGATTCAGCAACTCCATGTAAGGAACCAGAAAAACATGGACACCTTCTTTTTTGGCATTTTCAAGAAAGTCATTTAAAGTCTCTCCGAGACCTTTCTGATCCATATACTTTCGAAGTTCTTCCTTAAACTCTGGGGGAAAGGTTGGTATGTCAAGGACTTTTGTGCCTGTCTGCTCCTTATCAACTATGATACCGCCGTCGGGAACTACTTCGCTTATGTGTCTGACCACTGTTTCAGCGTCAAACGCCGCCAACAGATCAACATGATTTACGTTTGCTCCAACCTCGTGGTCGGAGACGCGCAGGTGAAAGTAGCTGTGAAGCCCCTTTATGTTGGAATGGTATTCTCTTTTTCCGTAAACGTAGAGTCCACCGTAACCGCATGCTCTTCCAAAAATGTTTGCGGCAGAATCAACACCTGCTCCTTGTGGGCCGCCTGCCATCCAGTTAATATCTTTCATATCTTTCACTTCCTCAAACGAATATTTTGGAATAAAGCTTCGTTTCTAACCGCCAGTAACTGCGTTAGAGCCTATGCAGCAATCGCAACCAGAAGATTCGCCGCAGTATGGGCAAACACATTTGCAGTCATCGATTGGATAACCGCATCGCTCACATGTTGGTTCTTCTTCTCTCAATTTCATTACTTCTCAACTCGTTCAACTTCTTAACCTTCTCAAGCAATTAAACTTTCTGAAATTATCCCATAAAGCCATCTCAACAACACTGCCGATGATGTGATCTTGCTGGGAACCTGCGAATTGGCTGAGTGTAAGATGGGTCCAACCTGAGAATATTCCACGGCTATGATCAGTTGTTTCAGCATGCCTAAACACAAACAGATTGCAGATCATGAAAATCCTCCATACACGCTAGTGCAATCTTCTAATAGAACTTATCACTTTCTTCACTGTAGACTCTAAATGGCACATTTTGAACTAGACATTGGAGTATGAGTAAGTGAAGAAAACCAAGATCATCTGCACTATCGGGCCAGCTAGCATTTCAAGTAACACGCTTAGGAAAATGTATCGTGCAGGGATGAACGGCGCCAGAATAAACACGGCTTATGGGACACTTGAACAGTACAAGATGGTTGTTAACCGTGTGCGGGAAATTGCAGAAATCCCGATAATTATTGATTTAAAGGGGCCTGAGATAAGGCTTAAAACCAAAGGTAAGAAAACCGTCAATAAGGGAGACGTTCTCGAAGTAGGCAAAGGCGAGAAAACAAGTTTCAACAACGACATCTACGACTTCTTAGATGTTGGCGATAGTGTTCTCATTGACAATGGTAGACTGCGAATGCAAGTTGTGGAAAAACGTAAACACATTTTGAAACTGGTTGCAGCAACAAATGGCGAAATTGATGACGGAAGAGGAGTCAACATCCCGCATAAAAAACTTGCAGTCCCAACCCTCTCAAGTAAAGATGTGGCAATAATAGATTTTGCAAAGGAGAATGATGTTGAGTTCATAGCGCTGTCATTTACAAGAAACGCTCAGGACGTGACTAACCTAAAGAAAGAAGCGAAAGGATTCGGGGGCGCAGTCATCGCTAAGATCGAGAATTCTGAAGGCGTTTACAAATTCAATGATATTCTAGACGCTGCAGATGGAATAATGGTGGCAAGAGGCGATTTGGGAGTCGAGATAGAACCTGAAAAGGTGCCGCAGGTCCAGAAATCAATAATCAGAGAATGTAACCAAAAGGGAAAGCTCGTGGTAACAGCAACGGAAATGCTTGAATCCATGACGTACCAGCCGAATCCCACCAGAGCTGAAGTCAGCGATGTAGCTAACGCAATATTGGATGGGACAGAAGCAACGATGCTTTCAGGAGAGACCGCTGTTGGACAGTACCCTGTGGAATCGGTATTGATGATGTCGAGAATAGCGAACGAAACTGAAAAGGCAGTGGAAAGTCACGTCGAAGACGAGGGTTTCATCAACATTTCGGACACCATAAGCGAGGCAGTTCAAAGGATATGCCAAGAAATGCCCATAGACAAAGTTGTCACGTTGACTAGGTCAGGCTACACGGCTCGAATGATCTCAAGATTCAAGATTCTTCAACCAATAATCGCCGTCACACCTAACAAACGTGTCAAGAAACAGCTTGAATTGTCCTTTGGCGTCTACCCAGTGCACATTGACTACCTCAAAAAAGAGGATCGCATTCTAGCAACTGCAAACATGCTTCGCTCGAAAGGCTTAATCCGAGACCAAGACACAGTTCTTTTCACCGCAGCCTTCAGAACCTCCAAATCGCATTCGAGCAATCTTATCGAGATACACAACATCAAAGAACTTGCGCAGTTGACCGAAACATAAGCGCTCGCTCAACAATAATCAAATAGGCTCAAGAAGAATAAACAATTCTTCGTTCTCTCACATGCATAAAAGAGCCGCTTATTTACGAATTATTGCCTCGCAGTCTTTAATTTATGACCTATTCATCAAAAAGAGCATACTGACAAGTATTCAGAGCGTCGTATGTCACCTGAAAGGTACTAGGCATTTGTAAGATGCGGCTATGTTACTGTCTCATCACAGTCACAAGTGCTTATGAACTGAACAGTAACAATGTATGATTGGAGAAGAGAAAGTTATGGTTAAGAATTTGAAAGTGCTTTGCGTTAAGACCATCAATGGTGAAAAGCATTACGTCGTTCGCAGTCTCAAGAGTAATGAAGATTTTGCCGAGAGTGAAGATTTTGATGAGGCTAAGATCAGAAGAATCATGAGAAAAGAAGCCTCTAGACCGCTTCTTCTAGTGCGTGCAGAATAAAACAAATCATAGCAAAATTCTGCAGGTGTATTTGACGTTAAAATGGCGGGAGGAGGTGAGAGTTGATGGCGATGAGAAAACCTGTTGCAAAAACCATCAGCACAGAGTCAGTCTCGAAAATTCTGGGAACTGTTTCCACGACAGAAGCATTCCATTTCTTTACTGATATCGGGCAATATACTGGCAAATCTGCCACCTCACTGGCTGATTTCTCTGAGAAGTTAAAGATGGTGCAATTGAAGTCGATAGAGTTTCACTTTGGGCGTGGAGACTTTGAACGGTGGATTAGAGAGACTCTGGGCGACGAGTACCTTGCAAATGGAATAAGCAAAATTGACAGGTCAGTTCATGGAGAAGCTTTGAGAACAGCCATAGAAAGAACTGTTGAAAACCGGCTGTATCACCTTAAACAATAAGAACTGTAAAAGCTCACGCTGAAAAGGAAGAACAATTGCATCAAAAATTACGGTCTGTTAGCTAAAAACCCAAAGGGGCATCACTCCAAAGAGTAATTAGGCAAGAGAAGATAATTACCGATGAAAGTCGGATTGTTTTCGTCTTCAGAAGT
>Ga0209323_10001146_pt1 | contig 17468 bp, 18 predicted proteins | sample Rifsed19ft2_FD_184014 | JGI IMG/M metagenome (GOLD analysis project Ga0209323, IMG submission 184014) | Soil microbial communities from Rifle, Colorado, USA - sediment 19ft 2 (version 2) | ecosystem: Environmental > Terrestrial > Deep subsurface > Rock core/Sediment | place: Rifle, Colorado...
CTATTTCTTTGGTTGCTTCAATAACGCCATCCACAGCCCTTCGTGCCACTAACGCCACATCGGCCCCCGCCTCAGAAGCACCTTTTACTGCACCCCTTACTGTTAGTTCTGTAGCCGTCAGGACGTCACCACCGATGTCGTTTATACCCATAATAACACCTTTTGCTACGCTCTTTGTACTCACCATGAGACCCGCCCCCACTTCTGAGGTAGCTTCCATCGCTCCCTTTAATACATCCTTTGTCACCGTAACACTCTCGCTAGTCATCTCTCCTGTTGCCTTAAAGGTGTGTGAAACCGTGCTTCTCACCAGGGTTACAATTTCAGCCTCTATCTCATTGATGCCTTTTAAGCAACCTATGATGCCATCCTTAACTTGTGTTCCCACCTTGCCAAGTCCCCGTTCTTTACCACATGTATTGTCAGCGGATTCATTGTTCGACATTTTACCCTCCTATAATTTTGTATTTTTATAATTAACTTTCACATTGATACTTTATCATGTTTTGTATGTTACTTATCGTGCAGGCTTTTTCCAAAATATGTTCAGTGCGTACCAGATGGCTGCGTCCCAGGGAACAGCCCGCAAGTTTCCCTTTCTGATTTGTATGATAGCATGTACCACAAGTGCTATAACTACAATACTTGTAATATTTAATTCCTTACCGGTAACCTTCTTCACCTTTTCATCCAGAGTAGAGAATTGAGATGAAATTCTATTGAACAGTGGTATTGATGCATCATTTTTCAAGAGAAAGAGTTTGTTTTTTTCGGCATAGCGCTTAATTGATTCGATGTCTACCGAGTGGATAAAAAGTATACTTCCCGTAACAGCATTAATTTCAAGTGTTTCTATGCCTGTGTATTTTTTAAATTGTTCACCCACATGGGTAAAATATGGCTTGTCTGCACGCTTTGAAGGCACTTTTATCCGCAGACGGCGGAAACTCTGATGACTCAAATAGGCATCAGGGATCATGCTTTAACTCCTTCGCCTGATGGAGAAGCGGGGGACTCCTGTTCCGCAACTGCTTCGGCTTTTGCTTCTGCCACAACGTCCTCTGCCACCTCTTTCACTTCAGCAAACGTTTCCCTGCCTTTTCTATACATTTTTATGCCGCCTTTTATAGTCGACTTCGCCAGGGGTTTTGCTGCTGCCGCAATAATAGGAATAACAATGGGCGCGATAACCGCGGCGCCGATTCCTATCGCCAGGCCAATAATAATGTTTTTCCCTTTGAAATTATCCAAAAATGCCATACATTACCTCCCGTAAAATTAAATAAATATGGTTAATAAAGATACAGCAGTATGACTTATTCTAGAGACTGCTGTACGAATATACTGGTCGTTTGACATTGCATTTGAAGAATCAAAGTACCCCGATTCTTCAAGCACACTCACAATCTTGTCTTCAGATACATCCTGGGGATTATAATTGATTATTATACTGCCCGTGACGGTATTGATTTCGTAAAATTCTATTCCGGGAAGTGCGTTTAACAATTGTTTAATCTCTTCAACAATAAACCTGTTTTTCTTTACGTGTGGCGTTTTAACCCTCAATCTTCCCGGAACATGGTGTAAATAATAACTCATGAACAACTCCTTTCTTCCCCGCATTTTAAAATGCACGGGAAAGCGTGAGGAATCCGCCTTCCCATGTTACGCATGATTACGGCAATATGTTGTGTGATATGTTATTGAAATTTTAAAAATAGTATAGAGTATGAATGTTAAGGAAATGTTGAGGAGTTGTTAATTTTGTGTTAAATTTTTATTATTGACAGGAGTACTCACCGGGGGAGAAACGCGGCATTCGTGCGTGTGAAAACCAAACAGTGAGAAGTGATTGGCGTTAGTGAATCACATATTCATATGGGTCAATACACCAGTTCAATTTTTTTGTCCTTGAGAAAATCCGAGAGATCACGGGCCTTTTATCTTCACCGCCAAAGGTTTTGTCTATCCAGTCTTCAATGGCATTCCGGGTATGCCTGAAAAAAGCGAGTTTTTCTTCTTCGCTTCCTTCAACTTGAGAAGGGTCTTCAAAATTGCTGTGGAGGTATTCCTTTCCTCCCTGAAAGAAGGGACAACTCTCTTTCGCCTGATTACAAACGGTAACGACGTAATCCAATTTTATTCCATAAAATACATCGATATGCTTTGCATGATGTGAGGAGATGTCAATACCAACTTCTGCCATGACCTTGATGGCATACGGACTGACCCGCGATGGCTGCGTACCGGCACTGTATACCTCATAACGGTTACCGTACATTGACCTAAGTAATCCCTCTGCTATCTGAGACCGGGCAGAATTATGAGTACAGATAAATAAAACCTTTTTCTTCATACGATTTCCTTTCTATAAAACTATGTCTTGAGTATGACAGATTTTTGTTTACACTGAGGCAAATCGAGATTGCATTCCCTAAAAATATGGCATGTTTTCCTGCACAACGAGACCAGCATCAGCATTACAGGGACTTCAATCAAAACACCCACAACTGTTGCAAGGGAAGCGCCGGAATTTAGTCCAAAAAGCATCGCCGATGTTGCTATTGCCACCTCAAAATGATTGGATGCGCCGATCATTGCAACGGGGGCTGCATCTTCATAGGAAAGTCCCAGTAATCGGGACACACCATATCCCAGCGCAAAGATGAATATTGTTTGAATAAAAAGTGGAATGGCGATCCATACTATCGTCAGGGGATATTTCAGGATAACCTCCCCTTTAAAAGAAAACAAAAGTACCAATGTTGAAAGGAGTGCAATGATGCTCACAGGGGTAAGCCATTGCAAGAACTGTGTCTTAAACCATTCACGTCCCTTAAATTTGATGAGCCACTTTCGAGAAAAATAACCAGCTATCAGAGGCAAGGCTACATAAATCAACACGGAAAGCAGAATCGTCTGCCATGGGATAGGCATAGCGTTTACACCCAGCAAGAACCCACCGAGTGGTGCATAAAGTATCAGCATGGAAAGGGAGTTTATGGCAACCATTACCAGGGTAAGGCCGTCGTTGCCTTTTGCCAGGGAACCCCACATTAATACCATTGCAGTGCACGGGGCAACACCTAAGAGGATTGCCCCTGAAATATAGCTTCTCCACAGCTCAACTTCCTGTCCGGATTTTATAACTTCCATTCCGGGCAAGAATTTTTTAAATAGATACCCCAAAAAGAACGATGCGATCAGATACATGGTAAAGGGTTTAATTGCCCAGTTGACGAATAAGGTCAAGGCCACGGGTTTCGGTGTTTTTGCAGCCTTTACTACCTCTGCAAAATCGATCTTAACCATGATAGGGTACATCATAAAAAACAGGCAGATAGCGATAGGAATGGAAACTTGAGATACTGCAAATGCGTCTAACTTTACGGCAACTTCGGGTGCTAATTTTCCTAAAACAATACCAGCGCCAATACACAACAACACCCAGAGTGTCAGGTATTTTTCAAAAATGGATAACCTTCTTTTCTCAACCATATTTAATCCTTCCTCTGATCTACTAAAAAGATGCTTCCCTTAATTGTTTTAGCTTTTTTCTTAATTTCGGCAGTGACCTTGCTTATTTCAAGGAATGAATGAAACCGCGAATTTTCATGCGACACAACAACGGCTAATGATATTGACATTAAGGGGTATCTGCATTTTTCATTTTTTCTGTCCAATGTTTCTATGTAACCATTTTTAATATCGCTGTCGGCATATAATGATGATGCCATGTCATCGAATTCTTTTATAAATCGAGTGCATAACTCATGTATTTCTTCGGGATGGATAACGGCAATGAAATCATCTCCTCCGATATGCCCGATATAGCCGATTCTGGAAAGTTTAAATACCTCGGTAATTAAGCAGGCAGTTCTTTTAATAACTTCGTCGCCTCTGCAAAACCCGTAGTAATCGTTATAAGATTTAAAGTGATCTATATCGCAATAGACGCATGCGAAATCAAGGCCGTTTTTTATTTGTTTTTCAACAAAGGTCTTTATGGAAATGTTTCCTGGAAGTCCGGTCAGGGGGTTAGACTGGGATGCATATTTTATTTTTAAAGCAGTCATTCTTTCAAGCAGGGAATGAACTGTTGAAATTCCATAATACTTGCCGTCCTTCAATACAATAAACACATCGTAAAGCCTGGAAAAATCTCTTAAAAGAACTTGTTTTGCCACAAAATCAATGCTTTGATTTACATCGACTGTCAGGAAATTCTCATTCATTACATAAGACACAGGGCGACGATAAAACAGGTCAAAGCCGAACTGCTTGCCAAGCTTTGCAAAGAGTTCCGTTTTCATGACAAGTCCCACTGGAACACCAACATTTACAACAGGAACGCCAAGAAGATCACGGTTTTTATTAAACATTTTCACCAGGGTACCCACTGTGGCAGAAGAATGGACAACAGGCACATTAAGAGAAGTGATATCCCCGACTTTAGTTTCATCGGAAAAGTTTTCTTCATTAGTTTCCGCAATTGAATGATGAGACGTAATCCTGTTCCGAACAAACGCAGGAATGGATTCCAGTGTTGTAGAAGGCTTTCCCAAAAGGTATCCCTGCCCCCAGTCTATTCCCAGTTCTTTAACAGTTATTAGTTCTTCTGCGGTTTCTATTCCTTCTGCCACAACTTTCGAGGAGAAAAGCTTATGGCACATTTCCACAATCATTTTTAAAATACCCTGTTTCTTTGTGGATTTATCAATATTTTCCGTGAGGAATTTGTCAATTTTGACGATTTGCGGGCTTGTTTCAGAGATAAGCTTTATGCCAGCGCTTCCCGAACCAAAATCGTCTATAGCAATTGAAAACCCCTGTGATTGATAATGTTCTAAAACACTATAGAATAACCCCGGGTTCTTTATAAAAGCCCTTTCTGTAACTTCAAGAGCTATATTTTTAATTTCAAATCCAAATTCTTCTATCAGGGATTTTGTTTCACCCTTATTATGTCTCGTACCCACCATACTTGCCGCATCTATATTGATAAACAATTTCGTAGCCTTTGTGTCCAAGGCCAGCTTCTTGGCATTCGAAATGGCCTTCTTTCTGCACAACATATCAAGGTCTTCTATGAAATTAAGTTCATCTGCAATTTCGAATAGGGTTACCGGATTTTCAAAAATACTTCCCTCTGGTCCCCTGCTCAGCGCCTCGTAAGCCACAACATCTCCTGTTACGAGACAAACTATAGGCTGGAATTTAGTAGAAATTAATTCATGCGCCAGGATATTTATAAATTCCGCTACAAATTCTTTATTAATGTCCGATTTCTGGTTTTTCTCAGACGCGAAAGTAATTTTGGCTACCATATCACCACTCCTCCTTTATCTTCAAGGCCGGATATTGCCATGAAAAGGCAATCTGCCCTGGCTCTCTAAGTTTGATGAATGATTACATCCGAATCAGGATAATTGTCGTGAAGTGTTACAAAAGTTCGATTGACATAATGAGGCATCAGTCTTGGCCGCTTCTCTTCGAGCACAAATGAGTAATATGAAAATGTGTTAGGGGTGACTATAATTCAGAACTTTGCTAATTTATTATAATCGGGCGGAGTTCTTCCGTTGAAGAAACCACATGCCGAGAAATATTTGAGGTCTTTGTACCATAATTTCATATATGTCCTGTCTTTCATATTCCTTTCGATAAAGGAGGCAGGCTCTGTAAACAGGCTCAGCAACGGGCCGAACATTTCTGATGGGTCTCTGAAACATTCCCAGTCACATTTTCTGCATAGTTCTTTTCTGCCTGTTCCGAGCAGGTCGAGACGCCAGAATTTACCGAGATTTTCATCACCTCTGTAACCGCAGGGATAGGTATCGCCATTCCTGGCATCGATAAAGAAAAATTCCTTACCGCCTCTGCAGGGATAACAGGAATCTTCTCCCACCGCATATTGCCGCATAAGGGAATAGAGTGAACTTTTTGGGGAAAATATCCGTATCTTTGATCTAAATTCAGTTATCGTCTCAGAAAGGGTCTGGAACATTACAACCTTTTCACCCGAACTGAACTGTACCAGGTGAGATTCAGACGTCGCTCCGTAAACGGCATGCAGGGCATCGTTTCTGTCATTATTGCTGCTCATCGGATAACACGCATTTACCATAGTAAATCCAAGGTCTATTATAAAGCGATAATATTTTCTAAATGCTTCTCTGTATACTTCGTAAATATCCGAAACATGCGAAGCCCCGGATTGATATGAATCTATGATGTTTCTGTTTATCCCCAGATTCGCAGAAGGATAGATACCATGTTCGCGGAATATCGGGAGGGCTTTTTCAATACCGGAAATTACGCCCGGCAACCCTCTCATATTTTCATGCAACGCAGGAATTGCAGCATCTATACTGATCCAGAACGTGTATATCCCCGATTCTGCAAGAGACTCTGCAACCCTTGCGATGCGCGCCTTGTAATCATCCCTTCCGGATTCTATGAAAACGAATCCGTTTGTACCCGTTCGTGTATACCTGATTCCGGCATCTTTTGCATATTTAAGGAGAACCACGATTTCATCGAAAAAAAGAAGAGGCTCGCCTCCTGTAAAGGAAATGGCATGAATGCCGTTTTCTACCGCATAATCGATAATTTTCCTTGCTGTATCCATATCCAGCTTTGAACGGTTGAATGGTTCGCTTACCCTCATGCTGCATTGCGGACATTTCGCATTACACTTGTCCGTATACTGGATTACAAGCTGTCCGGGAACCCTGCCCTTAAAAAGACATCCCATCTTTTTCAATGACGAGATCGAGGTAATGATAGGCTTCATACCAAAATTAAATTCTCAGATGTTGCATAATGTTTTTCCTCTCCAGGGAAGGAATTAAGTATCGCATGATAGGCTTCGTTCGGATTTATTCCGTTTGCTTCTGTGAAAAGTCTTGCAGTTCTTCCCATGGTTGCGATCTTCTCTTTATTTATTAAAAAGAATGATAGCGCATCTGCCAGCGCAGAGATACTGTTTGCCTTCACTACTAAACCTGTTTCCCCATCAACCATCAACTCCTTTGGTCCGCCTTCGTCCGACACGATTACGGGAAGCCCTGATGCCTGTGCCTCAAGGACAACGTTCCCAAAGGTATCCGTTGCGCTGGGAAAAACAAAAACATCAGAAGACGCATAGATTTGTGAAAGCTCGTCTCCGGTCAGAAATCCCGTAAATAATACAGGATACCCTTTTAACAGATTTTCCAACTCATTTCGATAAGGCCCGTCGCCTACAATAATCAGACTGCTGCAAAAACCCTTGTTGGTAATGTCAATAAAAGCGTCAGCCAGGAGTTTTAAGTTCTTTTCCTTCGATACCCGTCCGACATAAAGGAACTTCGTGTCTCCGTTTAATCCGTAGAGATAATGATTCCTTTTTGAAGGGGAAAATACTTCTGTGTTTACCCATCGCGGCAAGGGTTTTACTTTTTCTGCCGCCAACCCCCTTTGTACAAGCTGCGTCCGCGTACTTGATGACGGCACCAGGACTTCTCCCATTTGACTGTAGAACCAGATCATGTAACTCCATGCGGCGTTTTCAAGGAATGAATCGTTCGTAAGTTTTTTCACGTATTGGGGAATATCGGTGTGATAGGTTCCCGATATGGGAATATCCATAAGTTTGGCTATAAAAAGGGCAATGAGCCCCAGGGTTCCCGGCGTGCTTGCATGAATCTTCGTAAACCCCTCTTTTTCGAAGTAATCGATCACATCGAGAATTGGCGGGAAGTGGAGCTTAAGCTCGGCGTACTCAGGAAGGGCAAAGTCGCCAACTGCCTTGAAGTTCATCACCCCATTCTCAAATGCAGTTTTTTCTGATGACGAAGTAATCACCACCAATTCCACCCCCTGGTTCTTTGCCGTTTCTATAAGCCGTTTTATGGTTATGGCTACTCCGTTGATCTCATGGAGGGTATCCGTGAAAAGGGCCATCTTCTGCTTCTTTACTGATTTGTTTCCCGGTAAAAATCTGTTTTCGAGTTCGCTCATCAGTTTCTTGCTTCTATGCTGCTGATGAAATGCAATGTAATAGGGCGAAACGAAAAAGTGGATGAGTCCCATGGTGCTCAATGAATGGATGAGACTCGTAATGCCCATCGGAAAAGACATCCTTGTTAATCGGTCCGTATAAATGTATATTAACTTGTTTGCAAGATAACTTATTACGCTGAAAATTTTTCTGTTTACACCCTCGGAGTGTATGCTTTCCAGAAAATATTTATCATTGAGCAGTCTCTTTGCTTCATTGTCCAATACCTCTTCAAAAGTCCTTCCTTCATAATCCTGTGAAATTTCCGGCAGATTCTTCATGATGAAGAGCTTGAATTTTTCAAACGGCGAAGACCTTTCCTGACTGACATAAAAAACCCTATTCAAAAGCGCATTAATAAAGGGAAGCGAATTGCCTTTTTTAGAGCGGAATCTCTCTTTAAAAAAACTGTATCCTATAGCATAGATACTGTGCGCAAGAGTCAAAGGGTCGCCGTCTTCACCTTCTGCCCAAATCTCTTGCTCCTTTATGGAGGCAATAAACTCCTTTATCGTAGCGCCCCGCCTTGAAGCGGTGTATGTCCTGCCGACAAACAAACCGCTGTGGTCATCCGAACCTCCAACCATGTCCTTAATCCACGGTGTCTTACCGCAAGGAATTATATTATGTTTGTTTGCAAGAGATTCCAGTTTCTCCCGGCTAAGAGAGTGGAGAATGTTTGTAATAAGCCGGTTGAAGTGCCTGGTTCTGGAACCGTTTTTCACTTCAAATACACCAAACAACAAGAGTATTTTTTCGACAGTTTCGACCGAAAGTTTTGCATTGTCATACAGCGGATGCGCTATAAAATGGGCGATGGTATTTTTCTGAAGATAAGCAACAAGATGATAAACATTTGTCCGCAAACGCATGACTTCTTTAAATATCTCCTCATTTATGTCGAGGATAACGATATGAAGTTTGCAGCCATCTTCAGGAAAGTAAGCAGTGACTTCCGCGCTGATAAATACTCCGGGCAGATGCGCTATTTCAAGCGCTCCCTGGATGGTGTTATGATCCGTTATCGTCACATAGTCCATCCCTATCTTTTGGGCAGACTTATAGATAAATTCGGGAGAGGTAAAACTTTCGGGACAATTAATTTTTTTAAGCGCCCAGATAGTGGGCTTATTGGAATACTTCGAGTGGACGTGAATATCTGATTTATAAATACGATTCATAGAAACCTCCTAATCAGACGCTTCGAAAATAATTAAAGGCGGCACATTAAGCAGTTCAAAACCGGTGTGAATTTCTTCAAAATGGTGTTGTAAATATTTTTTTATACGCGACGAAAACTGATACACGATAAGCCTTCCTCCTTTCCTCAATACCCTCTTGCTATTTGCAATAATCCTGTGATTCAGTTCATTATCTGTGAAAGAAAAAGGGATTCCCAGGATTACATAATTAACATCGCCTATACCAAGCTGCTTTACGATGCAAGGCAGGTTGATTGCATTATCATAAAATACGAATACCCGTCTATCGTTAATATGGCGTTGTAAATATTCATAAAAGTCTCTATTGCTTTCTATCAGAATGAGTTTGGAATTTTGGGACATCTTATTCAAAATAGCGAAGGAAAAACCCCCGCTTCCCGGTCCGCATTCCACGATGACATTGTCCCTGGTAAAATCTATTTTGCCGCATATTCTTTTCACTGCGAAGGACGAAGATGGAGTTACCGAGGCTATCTTCCTGTCTTTCCAATATGTCCTGATGTACTGAAAGGTTTGTCCGATGTTCTTCATCAATCCGAAGCGGGAATACTCCGCCGGTTATATCCTGTCTTTATGAATATGAAAGGTGACGGTCGATCCGGTAACGGTACTTCGTCCGGTATAGAGAAAGATGGCAAGCCATACTCCAAGCGAAAAGAATATTATCGCAGGGTTCCAGAGTGATAGTAATCCTACCGTTATGCCGGCTTCTATAGTCAAGGCGGACGGCAGGAATGGAATTATTCCCAATGAATACCCTATCGCAATAATCGCCATGATCTGGTAAATGGAAATTTTTCTACCGCCCCGATAATCTGCCCTCAATACCTCGGAAAAAGACCGCCATGCCTGCGTTACTACCATAGTCATAGCAAAGGCGGCGACGTAATAAGACTGCAGGAAAAGGAACGTGCCGATGATACCCGTTGTGATGTACAATACTGCTGTAATTGCCTGTATCGGTATGACCTTTATACCATCCAGACCACCTTCATAAGCAATTTTTTTAGTCTTCCCGGAGAACATGAAACAATAATTATGAAACAGCTTTTGTATTACATTGTGGCTGCGGGAGAGCGGTTTCCCATAGCAGCAGCCGAAACTAATGCATGCGAGGCGTCCCATTCCTTCTCCAAAGGCATACGCAATCATGAATACAGCCAGGGTCGGGATCAGGGGAATGTGGCACCCCAGCCGGGACCCTATTGTTGTATTCGTAAGCCATATAGCCCAGGGAGCAATCATGATCCCCACGAAAGAAGCGCCGCCAATAGTAAAAGTATGTGCCTTTTTTTCGACGACTCTTGCCATAAGTCTTGACGCCGGTACGCAAATCAGGAGCAGTATCGAGACCATTGCAAATGTCCCCTTTAGAGGGACACCGATAGCCCCCGTGAGGACAAACAGCATGGTTATCGCTGTAACATAAGCGTTGGCAGAAAATAAACCGTAATAAGTCACATTGACCCCTTTCCAGAGGCCTGATTCGTCTCTCGAAATAGGCATGGAAGCAATAATTTGCCATTCTTCACCGGGCAGGGTCTTAAACCCCCATCTTAAAAATAATAGAAAAAACACTGCGAGTGAGAAAATGAACAATCCATTTGCCATAATAGTATCTCCACAAAGATTCGAAGGAAAAAACACCCGCTACCGCACATCAACAATATGAGCAATGAGGGAGCGAACAGCAACCTCGGTTTCCACCAGGGGCATTCCAAAACCCCTGGAAAAGCGGCTTTCTACACCCTGAGAGAACACATTCCGAATTAAATCTTCCGCAAACCGTACCCGTCCTCTCTGAAAGATAAGCACGGTAGTGCTGCTGCCGGGACGATACAGGCTTTTGGGAAGACCTTTCTTAAGAAACATTCCAATACTCACCGGCTTCGGAAAATCATATTTTTCTTCACTGTAGCGTTGAACAACTTTGCCGATCATCAGGGCGACAATTTCTATCATTGCCACGAGACCCGCCCCTGACCCGTTTGGAACGTCAGTATCAATAACGGTGACGATCCTCTTATTCTTTGAATACGGAGACACCATAGTCACCACTGCTCCCGGATTACAGGCATGAAATTCGCCGTCTAACTCGTAAATATCAACGACCTTTCCTGCTACCGGCGTATGGTTATAATGATACTTCTCCGGCGTTAACCGGAATATCGCAAAAGTTCCATCCAAAAAAGCGCTAAGCCATTGTCTTTTATTCAAACCGAAGAGCTCTCTATAACTAAAAAACTTGTTTTTCAGGCACAGGGCTGACGTCTCATGAAACGAACCAAGAATGACCCGTGAATCCGATGGAGAAACGATTGCGCGGGGATCCTCCGGCATTGGACGGCAATCCCAATAGCGTATATTCCTTTCGAATATTTTTTCGTACGTGTCCAGATTGTTTGGGTCATCCACACACTCGTCGCGATTAATGCCGATTGACTGGAAAACAGCCCTTTTCCGCAGGATAGTATGGTAATTGAGGTATCCGATCAAACTCGACCCCCAGGCGCTTGTGATCGCCCTAAAAATCGTAGGCGCATGTTCCCTGGCGTGGGAGTAGAGAAATCTGACGGCAGCATCCGCATAAAGCCGTTCCGTGCAAACCCTGCCGCTATCCCGCTGTATATATTGGTGTTTTATTGAAAACATCTCTTCTTGTTTGCTCCATAAGTATTTTGGATTGTTTGGCATCGTAGTCTAAAATAATCAGTACAAGATAAATACATTTTCTTAAATCATCTTCCGGCACAATTTCCGCTATCACATCATTTTTGATAGCATCAAGATACTCCAGCGGATTCTTATCCTTGAGAATCTTGTGAATTGCCTCTTTATACACTTCGTTATCAATACCCATACGGGCGCTATACAATTCAGCGAGCCCCTTTTCTAAAATTTGGAAAGCCTCGAGTAAATGAAATTTCTTTAGGCGGTTACGATAATACCTCTCCGCAGCCTGATTAAACTCGTCGGCTTGCACATTCATGGGAGATTTAACACCCAGTTCATCAAGAATTTCCCGGGTTAATTTTCCAACCACAGAGTATTTATCCGGATTGTCCAGCCTTTGTTGTAAATCTTCCATGGTTTCCTGTAGGTTTAACATTTCTATCAGGTCAGCCGCATCATTCTGGAGAACTCTCATCAATGCCTTGCAATACTCGGCATTATATATCCGCAAATATCCGGGATATCTGCGGCTGGGGCGCACCGTTTTTATTTGCTCCACAATCTTTCTAAGAAATAAATTACCGGTATCTTTGCGAATGAAAAACGTGGGGATACCGATGGCCGCTCCAAAAAATATCTGCCGGCGTTCGCTTTCCACGATGGGTTCGTCTGGTATATGCTGGTGGGTAAGCTTACCCTCTGCGATATATTTGAACGCCAATGCATTCAGGAGCATTTGTAGATCAACAGCCCTGCCCATGTCTGCCTCAAGACTCGAAAAAAGACTGTAATACCGCCCTTCGAAACCAGAAAAACCCATAGCTTCAAATTCTCTTAATCTGTACAAGAGGTAAGGCGGCATCCTGGTATCGAATACCCCAAGATCGGAAAGGTCTTTCTTTAGCCTCGTACCGTTACCGACCATTCCATTTAATGCCGGACTCTGATCCGTGCTTAACAGTGCTACAAAGTAATCGATCAGGCGAAAGTCGGGGACGAAATCTCCTTTCAACTGAAAGACCGTGCTAATCAATTTGTCTAGCCATATCGGTCCAAATGGCGTAATCGGTCCGCCAAGAAATTTCAGATTGGCTTTTTTCTTCCATCTGCGCCAGATCATCCGCAAATGAGTATAATCGAGTTCATGAGGAAGAAATCCTAAGGCCTTTTCCGGTAGAAAATCAGTAAAATCCAGCCGGTACGGAGCGGCGCTATAGGTTCCAACAAAAAGCGGCAGAAAATGTTCAACCATCTTAATAACCAGGTCTCCGAGGTATTTTTCATGCGCCTTGGTAAATCCGGAGGATTTATCCTGAAGATAATTAGATAATTTTATACTGCCTAAACTTATGTGAGTCCCGTTGTTTGCAAGACTGATATTTGACGTATTGGGCAACACCACGAGGTTGTTGGTAATAATATCGGCCTCTCTCAGCTTCGCCACTGCGTTCAATTGGCTGCGGCTCAAGACCTGATGACACAAATGCATATAATTGTATTTGGCCTCTCCTATATCCCAGCCTGAGAGGCATGGATTTATAAACAATTCCCGGTAGAAAGAGTCTGAAATAATCTCATTGAGCTTCTTCAGTCGTATAGGCGGGTGCGTCGAGAAATAAACCTTCACTGCTTGACCACTTGCCCTGAGCAAAAACTTCTCATTGGCGTACATTGCTAATAGTTGTGTAAGCAGGTATCTCTTTGAAGTTTCTCTTGCTATAGCCTTGCCCATGCCTGTTTCTTGCCGTAAAGGAGTTACATAAAACGAAAAAGTTTCAGGAGAGGTATTATCGTTGAGAAAATGATGCATGACCCTTTCCCCGGACTGGCGGGCTATGCCAGGAATAGCGCTTTGCGAGCCAATGACGTCTGCCAGGGAAAGTTTGAGAAGATAGCTGGCCGGGATACGGACAAACTCCTCGCCATTTTCGTAAAAAATGAACTTGTGGATATCCGCCCTCGGTTCGCTGTAAGGGTCTTTTTTATCAGAGCGTAGATCACCGTTGAATATAGCGCTGGCAAATTGGCATAAAGCCCTGCGTGGAAATCTCACCCAGCTATTTTCCCAGACATTTTCTGTATTGTCGTTGAGGAATTTTTCAAGATCCGTAATAACCGTTTTCGGTGCGTCACCTGCTGCTGCACGTTTTATAATATTTCTAAAATAATTAGACTGTTCTATCGTTATCGGAAGATCAACGTTGTGTTTCTTCCCTTCTACAATAGTTTGAAGTTCATTTTCGGATCCTGCGGTAGTATCATTTACCGAAAAGGGAAGAGTTTCTAAAAATCGGTCTGACAAACCAGCTTCAATGCCCAAATGTTTTAGGATCTCCCTGGGTTCCTGAAGACTCCTGCGGCCAGTCGTTAGGCTGTTTAACAGTGGTTCAAGTGTATTGATATTGGATTGACTCAAAATATCTCCTTGAATAAAAATTACTTTTCTTGCAGTCTTAGGCTTGTTTGGGCGTATTTTCTACCGATGGCAGAGGCGCTGTCATACTCAAATCTTTGAAAGCATAGTTTGCATTCAATATAAGTGTCAGTCTGTCGCAAATTTGGCAGGGCGTCACTCTCTTCTATGCGTATTCCAAGCTCAGGCGATTGTCTGATATCCCGAAAGGCGCTTGCAAAAATTCTAAATTCTTTGTTATTACCGCAATTAGGACATATAAAAAACGTATCCATCACCATAATAGTGTTCTCCTGAATAGGGGTTTCGTAAAGTAAACTTACTGGTTACTGCTTATCACCAGAATACGACCCGCATAACTATGCCGGGTAATATCGTAATCTTCTGCAATATTAAACAAATGTTACATTAAGAAATTATGAAGAATTTGTTAATTTCCTATTAAAAATAAGCTGAATTGTGGATGCTTAATGCTGGGAGAGTATTTAACGGAAAATAATATACTCTGCTGATATTAAAGCACTATTAAGGGAATATTAATTTTATGTTAATTTAGAGTTCCTTATTTTTTGAAATAAAAAGGTAGACAAATCCCTTTAAAATCTTCATAATAACCAGGCAAAAGTTGATTTATTTTTTCGTAATTGATTTCAAAATATTTGTCTAAAGGTGGGGGCGCAATGAAAAAAATTAGTTCTTTTATTATCATGCTTGCTTTTTGTGCTTTGGTATCTTATGGGTGTAATCCTAAACAAACGGCTTTATCAGACAAAGGCGGTATCTGGGCTGTCTATGACAGGGAATGCAGGAAATGTCACAAGGTAAATGGAAAGGGTTGTCTCGTAGGGCGATGGATATTTAAGACTCCTAATTTCACCAATACCAAATGGCAGGATAATGCCTCTGATTCACGATTAATTATAGCGATAGCCAATGGGAAGAGAAAGATGCCGGGTTTTAAAGGCAAGCTAAAGGACGAAGAGATTGTAGACCTCGTCAAGATATGTGTTAGAAGTTATTATCCACCGGCGAAACCATAAGGATTAATATTGATTTTGATGTAGTTTAAGATAAAATTTGTACATTGTAATCTGTTTTCATCTGCGTCCAAAAAACTTTTTTGCAATCAAACTATTGGGGAGAAACAATGCTGCGGGAGATGTGCAGATCAAAGATTCATGCCGCAACGGTAACGGAAACCAATCTTAATTATAATGGAAGTATCACCATTGACAAAGCCCTTCTCGAAGCGGTAGACATCCTGCATTACGAACGGGTACAGGTGCTTAATATCAACAACGGGACGCGTGTTGAGACCTATGTTATTGAAGGTGAGCGTGATTCAGGCGTCATCTGCTTAAACGGAGCCGCGGCACGATGGGCACAACCGGGTGACAAGGTCATTATCATTTCGTATTGCCTCATGGAAGATAAAGACGCGAGGAGCTGGAAACCAAAAATTATTTTGGTAGATGGGAACAACAAGCTCACCAAAACTCTCCAGTCATGAGAAGAATCTTATTCGAAATTCCCCTCCCCTTTTTACAGAAAAGCCTACCTATTTATTCCTATGGTTTCATGTTGATGGTTGCTTTTTTTGCGGCCATTACCATCGCTCGCTGGAGGGCCAGGAAAGAAGGCATCGATCCCAATAAGATTACAGACCTTGGAATTTATATTGTCTGTGCTGGAATTCTGGGCGCGCGGGTTTTTTATATTGTCCAATTCTTCGATGATTATAGAAACAATTTCTTAAGCATCTTTAAGGTTTATGAAGGTGGCTTAGTTTATTACGGAGGATTGTTTGCCGCTGTCATTACCTTGTTTGTTTTCGCTAGGAAGCACCGGTTGTCCTTCCTTAATATTCTCGATATTGTTACTCCCTCTGCTGCATTAGGACTCGGTTTTGGTCGCATCGGATGTTTTCTGAACGGATGCTGTTTCGGAAAAATTGCACCGTATATCCCATGGGCAATCCAATTCCCAAGAACGATGGACAAAACGGGCATGGTTGATGGCAGTCCTGCATTTCTCCATCAGTACGAACTCGGGCTGGTTCACCTTTCTGATACGCATGCGCTTCCCATCCATCCTACCCAATTGTATTCATTTCTTTCAGATGTTGCGCTTTTCTTTATCCTCAGCGTGTTCTTCAAGTATCGGAAGAGGAATGGGGAGGTCTTTTTGCTCTTTGGAATAATTTATCCCATCATAAGATTTTGCATGGAAGCGCTCCGAAGTGATAACCCGCTGTTCTTCAATCTTTTCACCATAGCTCAAATTATAAGCATCTCCGTGTTTGTAGTGTCCGTGCTGCTTTTTGTCATCTCTAGAATTAAGCCTGTAAAAAAGATTGGAAATATTTAACAACAATTTTTTTGGGCACAAACAGGACTTACAACCAGTTGTCTATCTTCAGACCATCTACAAAATTAAAATGTTGGTCAGTTGTTAAAACTGTAACATTATGAATTCGTGCAACAGCGGCAATTTGAGTGTCAACCGATGGAATGGGCTTACCTTTTGCCTTTTGTTCTGCTTGAATCTTCCCAAATTCCTCGGCAGCCGCTATATCATAGTTCCAAAGAATAACGTCCTCTAGAAACAATTTTAGCTGTTGCAGGTTTTTCTCTCTCCTTTTACTGGCATAAACCGCAAAGAACAACTCACCAAGTATACTCATTGATATGCCAAATCTAGAACCGCTATTCTTTAAAGCACGGACTTTCGAAAAGAGGGGTTTGTTTCCTTCCAGAAGCTTACTTGCATGATTTGTATCAAGCAGATAATTCACGCTAACCCTCTAATTCCCTGAATATTTGTATATCTGCCAATATATTGTCGAGTTCTCCCTTTTCAAACTTCCATGACCCTAAATGTCTTAAAATTGCTTCGGGTGAGCCTCTTTTTCCATTTTCTTTTTTAGATCTCAAAGATTCAATAAAGTCCATTACCTCTTTGATAGCCTCCTCTGGAAGCCCTTTTATTTTTTTTGATACTACCGTTGTTAATTCTTTATCTGTCAAACGCATTAATTGTTACCTCCAATCTTGTATCTTTCCGAGCCTCGCAATAAGCCTTTGGCAATTATATCCTATTCTCATTAAATGACAAT
>Ga0209323_10001155_pt1 | contig 17439 bp, 17 predicted proteins | sample Rifsed19ft2_FD_184014 | JGI IMG/M metagenome (GOLD analysis project Ga0209323, IMG submission 184014) | Soil microbial communities from Rifle, Colorado, USA - sediment 19ft 2 (version 2) | ecosystem: Environmental > Terrestrial > Deep subsurface > Rock core/Sediment | place: Rifle, Colorado...
GCCGAGATGGATCTCGCCTCGTCGCTCGTCTTCGACCTGCGCGTCGCAGACGATAGGCTGTCTCCGCTGTCCGGGGAGAATGCCGTTGAGCTGCGCCAGATCGTTCGCGCGGCGTTCAACAACACGCTGCGCCATGCCCATGCGACGCGGATCGAGGCGCACCTGTGGACCGAGGGAGCCAGCCTTCGACTGCTGATCCGGGACGATGGGATCGGGTTCGACCCAGCCGCGGCGGCGTCGCACGGTGGTCGTGGCCTCGGCAACATGCGACGTCGCGCCGAGTTGCTGGGCGGTCTGCTCACCGTCAGTGCCGGCGCCGGACGCGGGACAACCGTCTCGCTTACGATGCCCTCGCCGGCATCCGGCCGCTCCGCCTGACTCCACCAACCGATACCCTTACCCGGTACCACTGTGACCATCGCACCGCCGATTCGGATCCTCATTGCCGACGACCACGAGGTCGTGCGCCTCGGCCTGTCCGCGCTGCTGGATCGAGAGCATGGATTCCGCGTCGTCGGCGAAGCGCCGTCGGGTGAGGAGGCGGTACGACTGACGCGCTCCCTGCGGCCCGACGTGGTCCTGCTCGACATTCGAATGCCGCCCGGCTCCGGAACCGACGCCTGCCGCACCATCACCTCCGAGATGCCCGGCATCCCGGTGGTGATGCTCACCAGCTACTCGGACGAGGAAACGCTCTTCGCGGCCATCGCCGCTGGTGCGTCGGGATATGTCCTCAAGCGCATCGGCTCGGAGGAGCTGGTGAGTGCCATCCGCACCGTGGCTGCCGGGGGGTCGATGCTCGACCCGGGCGTCACCGCCGCGGTGCTTGAGCGCCTGCGCCACGCGTCGCACACGGAGGAGAAGGGGTCCTTCGGCGAGCTCACCGAGCAGGAGCGCCGCGTGCTGGCGCAGGTGGCCCAGGGCAAGTCGAACCGCGAGATCGCCGGTGCCTTGGGTCTCGCCGAAAAGACGGTCCGCAACTACGTCAGCAGCCTGCTTGGCAAGCTCGGGCTGGCAAGCCGGTCGCAGGCGGCCACGTTCGCCTTCCGCAACCGGCTCGCCGAGCTCGAGAGCGAACCAGATGACTGACCCGGCAGGCGCCACGCGGCGCTCTGCCGTCGCGGTCTGGCTGCTGGTCATCGGCGTCGCGCTGAGCGCGTGCTCCGGCGTGACCCCGACGCCCAGCCGTTCGGCGACCGCGAGCGCGCAGGCCAGCCCGACGCCGGACCCGACCGCCACGCCACTGCCCACCGCCACCCCGATCCCGCACCTCGCCCTGCCCCCGGCAGGGTCGTCGGACCCGCGCGCGATCAGCCCCGCGGTCTCGGTCGAACTGGAAGCAGACGGATCGGGCAGCATCGTGGTGACCGTTGGAAACCTCGGCACGACCGCGATCGCCGAGCTCGTGCTGCGTTATCCGACCGAGCTGCGCAACACCATCATGCTGGCGCCGTTTGCCCCGTCAGAGCAGCGCATCCGCGACGGCGGGCCGCCGCTCTACCAGGAGTGGACCAAGTGGGTCGAGGGCCCCGGTGAGCAGGGAGAGCCGGCCGGCACCACGTCCATCGGCTGGGGACCACTGCTGGTCGGCGGCACGCTGACCATCCCGCTGCTGGCGACCCGCGTGGCACCCGGTCCGCTCGAATTCGACCTTCAATTCCTGGCGGGCGAGGCGCTGCTCATCGCCGACGGCGGACCGGCCCTGATCGTCGTGTCGGTGCCCTGATGCGCGCCATCCTGCCCCCCTGGACCGATCCGGACCCGGAGCTGCACGCACGCCTCGGCGAAGTGATCGACCCCGAGCGAAAGGTGCTGGCAGCGCTCGAACGGATCCTGCCGCTCGCCGGCAAGCGGGTCGCCGATGTCGGCACCGGGATCGGCCACTACCCGATGCTCCTCGCGCGTCGCACCGGCCGGACGTACGGGATCGAGTCCGACCCGACGCTGCTCGAAGCGGCGCGGCAGCGCGCCAGCGCGTCGCACCAGCCGAACCTGCGCATCGTGGAGGGCACGCCGGAGCACCTGCCGCTGCGGGACGGTGCGGTGGACATCGTGCTGTCGGGGCTGATCGAGCCCGACGACACCTCGCTGCCCGCGATCGCGGAGACGCTCCGGGTATTGCGGCCCGGCGGGCGCCTGATCGTGATCGGTTACTACGGACGCGACGCCATGTCCGCCCTGCTGGAGCCCGAGGTGGTGGCCCACGCACGGGAGGCAACCCAGCGCCGTACCGGCTGGTGGCTGCGTCACGGGTTCAAGATCAAGGTGGTCCACAGCCGGATCGATGTCTCCGACCCCGACGTCGCCCTCGAGATCCTGCCGCGCCTCTATGGAGACCGCGCGCGGGCGTTCCTGATGGGACCGCATCCGCCTTCTGTCGAGCTTAAACTCGGCCTCTACCACCTCGCGGCGGCAGATGCGCGCTGACGCGCGAAATGCCTTGCGGTACCGGCTTGGTGTCGTATCATTCGGCCGTCGAAGGTCAGGCTCCTCTCCCCCCGGAGCCTGACCTTCGGCATGTCCGAGCCCGGATCGGTGCCATAATGACCCTCGGCATTCCCCACCGAGATTGACCCGGTCGCGCGCCCGCGCGACGCACGCATTCGCACACGGAGGCCCGGGACGCGATGGCCACCAGCACCCCCCGCATGAAGATCACCTACGCCACCCTGTCGGCCGATAACGAGGAGCTCCAGACGGCCTTCGACGCCGCCGTCGAGCGCGCCCGTGGCGAGCTGGGACGTTCCTACCCGATGCTGATCGGCGCTGAGGAGCGCCGCGGCGCAACCGAGTTCGAGGACCGCTCACCGATCGACGCCTCGATCGTCGTGTCACGATTCCCGGTCGGTACCCGGCAGGACGTACGTGACGCGATCGGCGCGGCTCGTGAGGCGTTTCCCGCCTGGCGTGCCCTCGGCTGGCGGAAGCGCCTGGAGCTGATGCGCCGCGCCGCCGACCTGATCAGCGAGCGCCAGTTCGACTACGGCGCGCTGATGATGTTCGAGGTGGGCAAGAACCGGCTCGAGGCGCTCGGCGACGTCGAGGAGACGGCCGACCTGCTGCGCTACTACAGCGACGAGATGGAGAAGGCAGACGGGTTCGTCAAGCCGATGGGATCGCTCTCGCCGTCCGAGCACACCCGCAGCGTCCTGAAGCCGCATGGCGTGTGGGGCGTGATCAGCCCGTTCAACTTCCCGATGGCACTCGCCGGCGGGCCCGCGGCGGGTGCGCTGATCGCCGGCAACACGGTGGTCATCAAGCCGTCGTCCGACGCTCCGCTGATGGGCTTCATCTTCTGCCAGGTGCTTCGCGAGGCCGGCGTGCCGGCCGGCGTGTGCAACCTGGTCACCGGTCCGGGCGAGAGCGTCGGCGCCGAGCTCGAGGAGAACGCCGGCATCGATGGACTGGTATTCACCGGCAGCTACGAGGTCGGGATGCGGCTGCAGGCCGGCTTCACCAAGGAGTATCCGCGCCCGATCATCACCGAGATGGGGGGCAAGAACCCGTCGATCGTGATGGCATCGGCGAACCTGGAGGAGGCGGCCGAAGGGGTGATGCGCTCGGCGTTCGGGTATGACGGGCAGAAGTGCAGCGCCAACAGCCGGGTCTACGTCGAGCGTTCGGTGGCGCGCGCCTTCGTCGACCTGCTCGCCGAGAAGGCGAAACAGATCCGCGTCGGAGACCCGACGGATCGGCGGAACTGGATGGGTCCGGTCATCAATGCGCGGTCGCTGGCCAAGTTCACCGATGCCGTGGCCGAGGCGAAGCGCGACGGCGGCACCATCGAGGCCGGCGGCGAGGTGCTCGCCGACGAGGCGACGGCACGCGGATTCTTCCCGACCCCAACGGTCGTGGCCGGCCTTCCGGTGACGCATCGACTCTTCCGGGATGAGCTCTTCGTGCCCTTCATCGTGGTCGGCGAGGTGGACTCGCTCGATGAGGCACTGCGGCTCGCCAACGACACCGCGTACGGGCTGACGGCCGGCATCTTCAGCCACGACGACGAGCAGATCCGCACCTTCCTCGACACCATCCAGGCGGGAGTGGTGTACGTCAACCGGCGCTCAGGAGCGACCACCGGGGCCTGGCCGGGGATCCAGTCGTTCGGCGGCTGGAAGGGCTCGGGCTCATCGGGCAAGAGCGGCCTCGGTCCGTACTACGTCCAGCAATTCCTGCGCGAGCAGTCGCAGACGGTGATGGGCCAGGAACCCCCTCCGGCATGACGAGCCTGGAGGGCAACGGCAAGCTCGAGACCCTCGCGGACGAGCTCGATGAGCTGGTGCTTGAACCGGTCGTCGATTCGAGTGGCTGGTACTCGGCACAGTTGCGCTACGCCTACCTCGTCGGCGACGCGCCGATCATGGTCGAGGACCGGGTGGTGCTCGTCGACGGCGACGACGAGGAGACCGCGCTCGGCAACGCGATCGAGCTTGCCGAGGAGTACGAGGATGAGTTCGAGACCGATGCCGGCGAGAGCGGCATGATCCGCTTCGAAGGGATCGTGGCGCTCAAGGAGCTCGACGACCCACCGGCCGCCGGCACCGAGGTGTGGCACGAGTTCATGGCCCCCGACGGCGTGGAGACCGGTGCCGACGGCGAGCCGCTGCCGACCGTCCGGCCGATCGAGATGGCCTTCCCGCGCGCCCGCGACGACTGACGCATCCCGGGCGACGGCAGATGTCCTGGCGAGCCCTCGCCTACCGCATCGTGCGCCCGCTCCTCTTCCGCTTCGAGCCGGAGCGGATCCACCGGCTGACGATCAAGCTGCTCCGCATCGTCGGCGGCAACGGGATCGGTCGCGGCGTGGCCGGCTGGGCCGGCGGTGCGCGACAGCCGCACGACGGCGTGGAGATCGCCGGCCTGCAATTTCGCAACCGGGTCGGTGTCGGCGCGGGCTTCGACAAGGACGGGATCGCCCTTCGCGGCTGGGCGGCGATGGGGCTGGGCTTCGCCGAGATCGGCACCGTGACCCCGCTCCCGCAGGGCGGCAACCCACGACCCCGCCTCTTCCGCCTCCCCGCCGATGAGGCGCTCATCAACCGGCTCGGGTTCAACAACGCCGGCGCGGCCGCACTGGCCCGCAACGTCATGCTGGCACGCCGCCACCTGCCGGCGGGGTTCGTGGTGGGCGTCAACATCGGCCGGAACCGGGAGACGCCGGACGAGCGCAGCGTGGACGACTACCTCGCCGCTCAGCGCCTGGTCGGGCCGGTCGCCGACTACCTGGCCGTCAACGTCAGCTCTCCGAACACCCCCGGTCTGCGCCTCCTCCAGGCACCGGAACGGCTGCGCGGGCTGCTCGAGGCGCTCGACGAGGCCGGAATGCGACTTGGCTGCCCGCGCCCGATCTTCGTCAAGCTGGCGCCGGATCTCGGTGCCGGCGAGCTTGAGGCCGTCCTGGCGGTGGTGACCGATACGCCCGCGCGCGGCGTGATCCTGTCGAACAGCACGCTCAGCCGCGATCGCCTGGCCTCACCGGCACTCCTCGCGACCGAGGCAGGCGGCCTCTCCGGCGCACCGCTGCTGATCCGCACGCGCGGCGCGGTGCGGCGCACGCGTGCGCTCGTCGGCGACCGGCTCGCCATCATGGCCTCGGGCGGCATCGGCAGCGCGGCGGACGTGCAGGCCCTGCGCGACGCCGGGGCCGATCTCGTCCAGCTGTGGACCGGGCTGGTCTATCGCGGTCCGGGCCTGATCGGTGAGGCCGTTCGCCACTCCTGACCCGATGTCGCGGGCTGCTACGATAGGTGTCCATCTAGCCAGGGGCGCGGGCAGGACGCGCCGCTCCGCTCGGAGTACTTGGTACCGATGTCCATCGAGACCAGCACCTCGTCCGCGGCTGCCCGTAAGCCGGCGCCGCATCTTGTCACCGAACTGCCCGGGCCGCGTGCCCGCGCGCTCATCGCCCGCGACGACGCCGTGGTCAGCCCCAGCCTGACGCGGGCGTACCCGCTGGTGGCCGAGAGCGGCAGCGGCTATGTCGTCACCGATGTCGACGGCAACCGCTTCTTGGACTTCGCCGCCGGCATCGCGGTGTGCAGCACCGGCCACGGCCACCCCGCGGTGGTGGCCGCCATCAAGGAGCAGGCCGATCGGCTGATCCACATCGCCGCCACCGATTTCTACGAGCCACGCTACCTGGAGCTTTCCGAGCACCTGGCGCGGGTCGCCCCGTTTGCTGAGCCGGCGCGAGTCTTCCTGACCAACTCGGGCACCGAGGCGGTCGAGGGGGCCATCAAGCTGGCGCGCTATCACACCCATCGGCCCGGCCTGATCGCCTTCGAGGGCGCGTTCCACGGCAGGACGATGGGTTCCCTCTCGCTGACCAACAGCAAGCTCAAGCAGCGCGCCGGGTTCGGGCCGCTGCTGCCGATGGTCTACCACGCCCCGTTCCCGCGGGTTCGTGCCTGGCGCGAGGGGAGCGGTGGCGACGGCAGCGCCGAGCTGGAGGTTCTGCGCCGCAGCATCCTGGGTCGCCTCATCGCGCCGAGCGACGTGGCGGCCATCGTCATCGAGCCGATCCAGGGCGAAGGCGGCTACTTTCCCGCCCCCGCCCCCTTCCTGCGCGGGCTCAGGGAGATCTGCGACGAGCACGGCATCCTGCTGGTCGCCGACGAGATCCAGTCGGGGATGGGACGCACCGGGCGCTGGTGGGCGATCGAGCACGCCGGGGTGGAGCCCGACATCGTCACCACTGCCAAGGGGATCGCGTCGGGAATGCCGATCGGCGCCTTCGTGGCCCGTGCATCGGTCATGTCCTGGCCGGTCGGCGCCCACGGGTCCACCTTCGCCGGCAACCCGATCTGCGCGGCCGCCGGGGCGGTGACCATGCAGCTCATCGAGGGCGGGCTGATGGAGAACGCCACACGGATGGGCGCTCGCCTGCGGGCCGGCGTCGAACGCGCGGCCGCAGAGCACGGGGGCGTGCGCGACGTGCGTGGCGAGGGGCTGATGATTGGCATCGAGTTCGCTTCCCACGAGGCGGCGAACGCGGTCGAGCAGGCCGCCTTCCGCCTGGGACTGCTGGTCCTCGAGTGCGGTGAAGCCACGATCCGGCTCTGTCCCCCGCTGATTGTTGACGAGGAAGCGGTCGACACCGCCATTCGGCTTCTCGGCGACGCATTCGACGCCGCGGCGCGGCCCTTCGAGGGGATGGACGAGACGGGGGGATGAGCCGGGTCCTGGTCACCGGCGCGGTCCCTTCGAAACGGACAAGTCGCCTCCGAACCGATGACCGAGGGCACTTGCGGGCTGGCAGCCCCCCCGCCCAGCATCGGGGTGAGCAACCTCGGTGCAGATCAGGAGGTGAAGCATGACCAGCCGGGCCATCTCGACGGCGGACGTCGAGTCCCGGACCGTGGTCTGGATCGACTCGAGGCGCGCCCTGCTCGTGCGCTGGGACGGCGCGCCTCACATCGTACGCCTGGAGAGCGAGGTGCCGCCTCGTCGCCGCGGTGGTGAGCACGTCACCCACGATGCGATCCTGCGCACGATGGGCGCACCTGACCCCGACGGGCATCGGTCGGAACACCTGCGACAGTTCCTCCAGCAGGTCGCCGCCCGCATCGACCCGCGCGACCCCGTCGAGATCGTCGGCCACGGGCCGGTGCACGAGCGGCTCGCCGACCTCGTGGTGGAGCAGGATGGGCGGCATGGCCGCTCGCGGGAGGTGACCGCGCGGCCGGCAAAGGTGCTCACCGAGGCGCAGTTGATTGCCCGGGTCCGCGAGATCGCCGGTGATCCTGCTCCGCGGAGTCGTCGCAGGTAGCCGCCAGCCGCTAGACGGCCCGGTTGGCGACCCGCAGCGCCAGCCGGGTCCAGGCCACCAGCTGCCGGAGCCGGCGTGGGCTGAGCCGGTCGCAGGCCCAGTTCCAGTGCATGGCGATCATGTCGCCGGGTTCGACGCCGTCGACGAAGCCGGTACCGTCGAGCCAGCGCGAGACGTTCTCGACGCGCGGTTCGGCGAGCCGCAGGCGGCCATCCCTCAGTTCGAGCGGCACAGCAGAGACGACCAGCGAGTCACCGACCACGGCCTCGACCTGGCCCCATCGGATCCGGCACGAGTCGATCGCGCGCAGCACGTCGTCGACCGGTCCGCCACGCAGCAGGCCCACCCGGGGCAACACGTCAAGCACGTGGAACGCGTGCACCGGGCGTGCACCAACCCCCACGGCCGCCTCCAACCAGCGCCACGACGGCGGTGCCAGCCGGTCGCGGAACCGATCCTCGACAGACCGATGCATCGCATTTGTGCGCACCGCATCCGTCAGCCGGTTGCCCAGCCAATAGGCCTCCACCACCGACCGATCGAGTGGATCTCCAATCCCGTTCGCGGCGGCGATCAGCTCGAGGTACGGGTAGGCCCCCTCAAAGCCTCGGGCGAGTTCGCGCAGGCCCCGGTGGTCGGCGCCCGCGGCCGCGAACTCGAGCAGGGCGCGCGGTTCGTCGGGGCCGCAGTAGCCAAGTCGATTCGGTCCGTAGGCGTAGCGGCCGAAGAGCACCGGTCCGGGTGGCGCGACCGTTGGAGCAACCGGTGCAGCGACCGGATCGAGCGCGCGCAGGCTCATCTCTCCTCCGCGACCGCAACCAGGCGACGCGCGAACTCGTCGAGGGCACCTTCCACCGCGGGCGTCAGGCCGCTGCCGGAGCCGAATGAGCTCCCGCCGATCCCGATGAACCAGTCCCGCTGCCCGACCGCGCCGAGCGCCGCAGCCAGCGCCACCGCCTGGCCAGGGCCCAGCGCATGGCTCGAGGTGGCCTCCGAAGCTGCCTCGAGCTCGGGGAGCTCCGCCAGGGGCAGCTCGGTGATTTCGCCCGGCGTCAGCCCGGCCACGCAGTCGATCACCACGCGCCGCATCTCCGACGGGTCGCCGATCAGCTGCTCGGCCGAGAGCTGTCCGACCTCCTCGACGTGCCAGCGCCGCCGCGTCGCGGCCGGGACGAGCTGCAGGGCGCGCAGCGCAGCTCCGTCATCGCCGCGGTCGATGGCGCCGCAGGCCAGCACGCGCACTGGGGTTGGGTTCGCTGTCCTCATCGGTCGTGCTCGATCTTCAGCTGAAGAAAGTGGGTGGCGCACGAGATGCAGGGGTCGTAGCTGCGGATCAGCTGCTCCATGCGCCGCGTCGCTTCGTCGTGCGGCAGGTGCAGCACCGCCGGCGCAAAGAGCGCCAGGTCGTGCTCAATGGCCGCCTGGTTCTGGCTCGTCGGCGGCACGATCTGCGCTCCCCGGACGATCCCTTTCGAGTCGAGCGTGTACCGATGGAAGAGGAGCCCGCGCGGCGCCTCGGTGGCCCACGCGGCAACGCCGGCCTTCGGCTTCCACGAGGCGGCCGGCCGGGCCGGCGGCGCGTAGCTCGCAACGATGTCGGCCGCCTCGGCGAGGGCATGCAGCAGCTCGACGGCGCGCGCCACGATGGAGTGGAAGACGTTTCGCCGCAGCGCCTCGGGCGAAATGCGGGTCGCCTTCAGCGCAGCTGCCGCTCGCGGATGCAGCTGGTCGGCGGCCAGCGCGACCCGAGCGGTCGGGCCGAGCAGGTAGGGCACGCCGTCCGCGGCGCTCGCCTGCAGGGCGTGCGACCAGGGCACCTGCACCTCGTGGAAGGCGCTCCGCCAGTCGTCGGGCGACAGGTCGATCCCGTCGCTCGAGACGATCCGGCCATCGCTCATGGGGTACTCACCCGGGTGCCGCAGCGAGACGAGCCTCGGTTCCCGATCCGATGGCGGCGTGTCAAGCGAGGCCGCCCACTTCACGGTCGCCTCGGCATCGGTGATCGCAGTCTCCAGCGGCGAGCGCAGCTCGTCGAGCTCCTGTGCTCGCGGCGCACGGGAGAATCCGCCAACGCGGACGCTGAGCGGGTGGATGGCCCGGGCGCCGACGATGGCCACGATTCGATTGCCGAGCTTCTTCATGGTGAGCCCGCGGCTCACCAACTCGAGGTGGTCATGCGCCATCTCCAGGGCACTCGGGTAGCCGAGGAAGTCGGGGGCGTGCAGCAGGAAGATGTGCAGGGCGTGGCTCTCGATCCATTCGCCGCAGTAGAGGAGCCGCCGCAGCAACCGGACCGCGGGGTCGATCTCGACCTCGAGGAGATGCTCGAAGGCGTGCACCGCCGACATCTGGTAGGCGACCGGGCAGATCCCGCAGATGCGGGCCACGATGTCGATCACCTCGTCCGGCGTGCGGCCCACCACCAACCGCTCGAAGTAGCGCGGCGCCTCGAAGATCCGCAGCTGCGCCGCCACCGTCCCGTCGGCGGCCACCCGCAGGTCGAGCGAACCCTCGCCCTCGACGCGGGTCAGCTGGCCGACCTCGAAGTGCAGGTCGCCGTCCTGCGGCGTGCCCGTATGCATCAGGTCGTCTTTCCCTTGCTCCGGCGCCGGCGCGCCGGGGGCTGCATCACCTCGACCGCGCGCCGGCTCGCCTCGCGGAAGGCCGGTGCGTACCCGGTGAAGCCGGCGAACAGCCGGTCGACCTCGACCGCGGTCCGATCCTGGCCAAGCCAGCCCGCCAGGCTGATCGTGTTGGCGGCGTCGCGGGGACCGAAGCAGGCGTAGCAGCCCCGCAGATAGGCCGGGCACAGCGCGCCGCAGCCGACCTGCGTCACCGGGCCGAGGCAGGCGGTCCCGCCGGCGACCAGGACGCAGATCCGGCCGAGCCGCTTGCACTCGGCGCAGACCGCCTCGTCGGGCAGCTGTGGCCGGCGACCGACCCGCAGGGCGGTCAGCAGTTCCAGCAGTTGGTGCGGATCGATCGGGCAGCCTCGCAGCTCGGCATCCACGGTGACGTGCTCGGCAACAGGGGTGGAGGTGGCCAGCGACTCGATCTCCTCGGGGCGCGGGTAGACCGAGGCGCGCCACTCCGGCTCGTCCGACCAGTTCCGCAACGCCTGGATCCCGCCCGCGGTGGCGCAGGCGCCGATGGTCACCAGCAGTTTGGTCCGCGCTCGCAGGTCGACAATCTGTTCGGCCTGCTCCGGCGTGCTCACCGATCCCTCCACCAGGAGCACGTCGTACGGACCCATCGATCGCCGCGAGGTCGCCTCGGGGAACTCGACCAGGTCGAATCGTTGACCGATCGCGATCAGCTCATCCTCGAGGTCGAGCAGGGTGAGCTGACACCCATCGCAGGACGCGAGTTTGACGACGCCGACCCGTGGCAGGCGCGTGGCGACCATCAGATGCCCTCCCGGGTGAAGAGGTCGCCGAGCTCGGTGAGCGCGAAGACCGGTCCATCGCGGCAGACGAAGAAGGGGCCCATCTGGCAGTGGCCGCACAGCCCGATGCCGCACTGCATGTGGCGCTCGAGCGACACGAACAGGCGCTCCCGTGACACGCCGGCGTCGCGCAGCACCGAGCTGGTCGCCTGCATCATCCGCTCCGGACCGCAGATGAACGCGATCGTGGGGCGCGAGCCGAGATCGCGCTGGTCGAGGAGGTTGGTGACCACGCCGACGTGCCCCGCCCACCCCGGGCCCGAGCGGTCGACGATCTGCAGGACCTCCATCCCGCGCTCTGCCCACGCGGGCAGCTCGCTGGTGAACAGGCGGTCGGCGGGAGTGCGTGCACCGTACGCGAGCAGGATCTTCCCGAACCGACCTTGCTCGGCAAGGAGCGTGTCGACCACCGGCCGCAGTGGCGCCAGGCCGATCCCTCCGGCCACGATCACCACGTCGCGTCCCAGGGCGCGGTCGACCGGCCATCCGGTGCCAAGCGGCCCTCGCAGGCCGATCTGCCCGCCGATCGGGGTGTTGAGCAGCGCCGCCGTGGCAGGCCCGGCTCCGCGAACCGTGAGCAGCAGGTGATCGGTCGCGTACCGCGAGACGGAGATCGGGAAGGCCGGGAAGCCGGGCAGATCGACCATCACGAACTGGCCCGGCAGCCCCGCCAGAAGTGCCGGCTCGCTCGGCACCAGGGTCAGCGTGGCGGTATCGGCGGTCTCGGGGTGGCTCGCGCGCAGCGTGGTGATCTCGAAGCGTCCCGGCGTCGCGGCAGCCGGCCGGATGAACGGACGCTCGACGGGCAGCGCCGGCGGAGCGATGGCGGCCAGCTCCTCGCGGACATCGATCCCGACCGGGCACCACGTCACGCAGCGTCCGCAGCCGACACAGCCGGACGTGCCGAACTGGTCGACCCAGGTGGCGAACTTGTGGGTCAGCCACTGGCGGTATCGGTCCTCGCGCCTCGGGCGGAAGTCGCCGCCGGCCACCTTGGCAAAGCCGGGGTTGAAGCAGGAGTCCCACACCCGCTCGGTCACGTTGACGGTTCCGTCCAGGTCGGACCCGATGCTCGTCGAGGTGCAGAAGCAGGTTGGGCAGACCATGGTGCAGTTGGTGCAGGCGAGGCAGCGATCCGCCACCTGCGCCCATCGCGGACTGTCGAGCTGGTCCATCAGTCGGTCGCGCAGGCCATTGGTCGCCACCGGGTCGCCGATGGCGGCGCGCGTGGCGGCCACTGCCGCGGAGACACTGGCCTCTTCCCCGGGCGTCGCCAGGCGCCCGGGCAGCCGCGCCAGCAGGCGCTCGCCGGCCGACGAGCCGGCGTTCACCACGAATCCGTCGTCCAGCTCGGTGAGCACCAGATCATGGCCCGAGCGGACCTCCGGCCCGGTGCCCATCGAGGTGCAGAAGCAGCCGCTCGCCGAACGCGTGCACTGGACCGCAACCACCAGCGCCGCGTCACGCCGCGCGCGGTAGTCCTCGTCCACGAACGTCCCGCCGGCCAGCACGCGGTCATGGATCCCCAGCGCGGCCAGCTCGCAGGCGCGCACCCCGATGAATGCTAGACGCGAGGGGTCGGGTGCGCTGGGCTGGAACGAGACGCTGCCGTCCGCCGCGGATCGGTTCATCTCGCCCACCTTCTGGCGCGGCGGGAAGATGAACTGCTTCCAGCTCATCTGACCGTTGACGATGTCGAAGACCCGGTCGCCGTGGCCGTCGCTGAGCCGATACCGGCCGGGCGCCTGCACGTCGCGCCAACCCACCGGCAGGTCGGCAACCGTCGCGATCTCGTCCAGCACCACCATGCCGTCCCGAACGGTCGGACCGATAACCGTACGTCCCCCCTCCCGCAGGAGATCCAACAGCGCGTCGAGCCGCGCGCGCGGCAGGAAGGCGGTCCCGGCCGCCGTCACCATGGCTCGTATTCGCGGTCCCGCGCGTACAGGTCGAGCAACTGCGTGCGGGTGGCCGTGAGGCGACGGCTGACGCTCTCGAGCAGGCGCGGGTAAAGGGTCAGCGCCAACGCTTCGTCGTCGCGAAGCAGGCCGCGCAACGCGCCTGCTTCGAGGAGGAGCACCTCGCTGGTCTCGAGCGCCACCACCGTCGAGGTCGCGCGGTACGGCGGCACGGCGGCCGACCAACCGAAGATGTCGCCCGGCTCAACCGTCATGAGCGTGGCGGTGCCGCGGCCGGCCACCGCGACGCGGAGGGCAAGCAGGCCGCGCAGCAGGACGCCGAATCGCTCGGTATCGGCGCCCTCGCGCAGCAGGACTGCTCCGGGATCCACCTCCCGCAGCTCGGCGAGTGCGGCCAGCCGCTCCCGAGCGTGGCTCGACAGACCGGCGCCGAACCAGGTCGAGCCGAGGCGCGTCGCGAGAGACCCTCCTGCGGTCACGACCCAACCATGCCAGCGGGCAGCCGCGCCCGGGAGTGCCATTCGCCGCGCGGCGACGTGCCGTTTGGCACGAGCACGGTCAGGCCGATGGCGCCTCCGCCAGCATCCGCCCACCAGCACGGTGGCCGTGGTGCTCCAGCGCCAGCTCGATCTTGCGCCGCAGGGCCGGCGGATCGGTCTCCACCAGGTCGTAGCGGACGCGGACGACCGGCTTGTTGAGGGTCATCAGACGCGTGAGGTCGATCGGCGTGGCGGCCAGCACCACGTCGGCCGGCACGGCGTTGAGGGTCGCCTCCAGCTCGCGCACCTGCGCATCGCCGTAGCCCATCGCCGGCAGCAGCGGGTCGAGGTGCGGCCAACGGGCCAGCACATCGGCGATGGAGCCGACCGCGTACGGCCGTGGGTTGATGACCGTCGCACCCCAGCGGCGCGCCGCCACCATCCCCGCCCCGAAGCGCATCTCGCCGTGGGTCAGCGTGGGTCCGTCTTCCACCACGACCACCTCGCGCCCCTCAATCGGTTCGCCCTCGAGCCGCAGCTCGCTGCGCGCCTCGATGATGGTGGCGCGCGGGTTGAGCGTCGCGATGGTGTGCCGCAGCGCCGCGACCGACTCCGGACCGGCGGTATCAATCTTGTTGATGACCACCATGTCGGCGCGGCGCAGGTTCGTCTCGCCTGGGTGGTAGCGCGTCTCGTCACCCAGCCGCAGGGGATCGGCCACCACGATCAGCAGGTCGTGACGGTAGAACGACAGGTCGTTGTTGCCGCCGTCCCACAGGACGACGTCACCCTCCTGCTCGGCCTGGCGCAGGATCGCCTCGTAATCCACGCCGGCGTAGATGGCACGCCCGGCGGCGATATGCGGCTCGTACTCCTCGCGCTCCTCGATGGTCGTCTCGTGGCGCTCCAGATCCTCCAGCGACCCGAAGCGCTGGACGCGCTGCTTCACCAGGTCCCCGTACGGCATCGGGTGGCGAACCAGGGCCGGGAGGCGGCCGGTCTCGGCCACGATCTCGGCCACGCGGCGGGTGGTCTGGCTCTTGCCGGCACCGGTGCGCACGGCACAGATGGCGATCACCGGCTTGTCGCTGGCAAGCATCGTCCGATCGGGGCCGAGCAGCGTGAAATCGGCGCCGGCCGCCAGCACGCGCGACGCAAGGTGCATGACCGTCTCGTGGCTCACGTCGCTGTATGCGAAGACGACCGTATCGGCACTCATCCGCCGGATGACCTCTTCGAGGTCCTCCTCGGGGAGGATTGGGATCCCTTCCGGATAGCGATCGCCGGCAAGCTCGGCGGGATAGCGGCGCCCAGCGATGCCGGGGATCTGGGTCGCCGTGAAGGCCACCACTTCGGTCTCCGGATCGTCGCGATAGACGACATTGAAGTTGTGGAAGTCGCGCCCGGCGGCTCCCATGATCACCACGCGCTGGCCCACGGCTGCAGCCTCCTTTGCATGCGGAGCGCGGCGACAGCGTCACCGCCGTGCCGGCCAACCGACGATACGGCCGTCTGCTACCCGTGGGCGAGTGCCATTCGGCGGCATGCGGCGGGCCATCCGACCCGCTCCGAATCGGGCGCGTGCTCCCTCCGGATCAGCCCAGCATGTCGGAGAGGCTGGTCAGCACGAAGGCGCGATCCCGCAGGCCGGGGATCATGATCCGGAGGGCATCGAGGGTCTCGAAACCGCCCAGGTGCATGAGCACCACCGAGCCATCCACCGCGCGGCTGATCACCTTGGCGGCGATCTGCTGGGACGTCGGCCCGCCATCGCTGATCGGCTTCCAGTCGATCGTGTCGATATCCCAGCCGAAGGTCTTGGTGTATCCGACCGATGCGGCCGCGCTCAGCACGGCCGAGTTGATGGCGCCATAGGGCGCCCGCCAGTACGGGATCGGATCCTGGCCGGAGTACTGCGTCAGGATGGCGGCGGCATCGGTCAGCTCGTCCTTGATGAACTGCGCCGATGGGGCGCCACCGGTGGCGCACGGCGCGGCGGTCGGCGAGCCGCCTCCGCCGCTGACCAGGTTGCAGTGGTGCATGGTGTGGTTTCCGATCTCGAACAGCTCGGGGTGCGCCCTGATGATCGCCATCACCTGCTGGCCCGCGGTGGTCTGCGCCATCGCCCCGGTCGGGAAGATGGTGGCGCACACGCCGTTGGCGATCAGCAGGTTGAGAATCTCCACGCCCGGGTCGAGGCGGCCGCCCATGTCGAAGGTGAGCGCCACCGCGTGCCCGGCCCCGGGGATGGTGGAGAAGGTCTGTGGACTCCCGCCCGCGACCCGGTTCCCCGCGCTACAGCCGCTCGGCTGCGGCGTCGCGACCGGTGTCGGGGCGATGGTCGGTTGCGGCGTGGTGGCGGGGTCACCCGACACGATCAGCACCCATCCGGCCTCCAGGGTGTTCGGGTCCGCCGCCAGTGATGGGTACCGGTCGGCGTTCCAGGACTGCAGTTGCTGGATGGTGGTCCCCCAGGCTCGTGCAATCGAGGAGAGAGTGTCGCCCGCCTGCACGGCATAGGTCACGCCCGGCGGGCTGGGGCTGGCGGTCGGTGCCGCCGTATCGGTCGGGGAGGTCGTTCCGAACGGGGTGGCGGTGGCCGATGGCTGGCCGCTTGCCGACCACGATGCCGACGGGGACGGGCTGGGCGCTGTGCTGCAGGCGGCGACCGAGAGCACCACAGCGAGGAACACCGGGGCACCGCGGCCGTTCATCGGCGCCTCCTTGTCAGTTCCGGTTGTAGCGCAGGTCGTTGGCGCCGAGCGGCGGCATCGAGCCCTCGCCCAGCAGAACCGTCTCGCGTCGCAACAGATCCAGCTCGGCATGCAGACGTGCGACAGCGTCCGGGAGCTCCAGGAGGCGCTGTTTGCGCCCCAGTTCGATCTGGAGCATTCCTCCGATGGCGTAGCTGGCCGCCAGCGGATCCTCCGGGAGCCGGAACGGCTTGAGGATCTCGTCGAGGGACGCCGTCACGCGACTGATCTCCTGCACATCTCCACCTACCGACGCGGTGGAGGCCACCAGGCGTTTCACCGTCTTGAGATAGCGGTCGAGAGCTACCTGGACCTCAGGGAGCAGTGCCTCGGTCGCTGCCGCGTCGCCGACCAGCTCGGGGAGGGCATCGGCCTCCACCACGGCGTAGGCTCCAGTCCGATCCACCGGGCCGAACTTCACCCGCTCGACCCCCACCGCGAGCAGCGCCCAGCGGCCATCGGCGAATTGCTCGGCGTGACGGACCTCCGCGACGGTACCGATTCGGGCAGCGCCGGTCGGCTGCGCCGCGTCACGGCCCACGGGCTCAACCTCCGACCCCTGCGTGATCATCGTGACCACGAATCGCCCACCCCACGCGGAATCATCGGCCACCAGGTCGCGCGTCATGGCCCGATAGCGCTCCTCGAAGATCTGCAGCGGCAGCGGCAGGTGCGGAAAGAGAACCGCGTGGAGGGGGAAGAGTGGCAGTCGCATCGCCGACCATGCTGGCATGGCACGACGGCGCGTGCAAAGGAGCGCCGATGGCGGACCGCTTGAGCGGAGGTAAGACGCCAGTAATCACGTCCCGCCACCCTGCCCACGTGGACGACGCCGGGCTCGGTCGCACCATTCGGGCGCTCCGTCTGCGACGCGGATGGCGACGGCGCGACCTCGCGGCGGCCTGCGAGGTGAGCCAGCAGCTGATCTCCAGCCTTGAGCGCGGGCACGCCGCCTCTTTCTCGCTGGCCACGCTGCGGCGCGTGGCGAGCGCCGCAGAGATGCGGCTGGCCTTGCGGGCCGAGTGGCGGGGCGGTGAGCTCGACCGTCTGCTTGACGCGGACCACGCCGCACTGC
>Ga0209323_10001162_pt1 | contig 17401 bp, 11 predicted proteins | sample Rifsed19ft2_FD_184014 | JGI IMG/M metagenome (GOLD analysis project Ga0209323, IMG submission 184014) | Soil microbial communities from Rifle, Colorado, USA - sediment 19ft 2 (version 2) | ecosystem: Environmental > Terrestrial > Deep subsurface > Rock core/Sediment | place: Rifle, Colorado...
GTCTCGGTCCCGCGATGCCTTCGGCTTCGCCGGCATGCCTCCTGCTCGGGTGATGCGCCGTATCGCTTCCCCGACGAGGTGCCGATTCTTATTTGTGGAGGCATCGTCTCATGAAGACAGAACAGACTTGGTGGACACGCGCAGACGGATGGCAGCCTCAAGCGCCGGGTCAGCTGGAGCAGGCTGACCTCGTTATGGTATTCGCCGGCAGCTCCGTTCTTCGAGACGGAGATGCGCTGACGAGTCTCAGAAAGGCTCATCCGGGAGCCCACATCTTCGGATGCTCCACGGCGGGCGAAATCGCCGGCACCTGCGTGAGGGACGACTCTCTCGTAGCTACCGCGGTTCAGTTTGAAGGCACACGCCTCCAGTTCGCTGAAGTTCGCGTTGACCAAGATGCCGACAGCCGTGCGGCGGGAGAGAGGCTGGCCGGCGCCCTGTCGCATGATGAGTTAGTCCACGTCTTCGTCCTGTCAGACGGCCTTCGGGTCAATGGGAGTGAGCTCGTTCGGGGGCTCGCTAACCGGTTGCCGGAAGCCGTGAGCATTACGGGCGGCCTGTCTGCTGACGGAGAGCGATTTCAGGAGACGCGCGTTATTGTCCGGTCAGGGCCAGAGACTGGCGCAATCGCGGCGATAGGCTTCTACGGCAAGCGACTGCGGGTGGGCTACGCCTCGCTTGGTGGCTGGGACTCCTTCGGGCCAGAGCGGATGATCACTCGCTCTGAGGGAAATGTCCTCTATGAACTGGACGGTAGGTCCGCCCTTGACCTCTACAAGACGTATCTCGGCGAGCATGCTGCCGGCCTGCCAGCCACTGGCTTGCTCTTTCCCCTAAGCGTTCGAACCAACGAAGGCGACACGGCGGTGGTGCGAACGATTCTGAGCATAGACGAAGACAGGCAGAGCCTTACTTTCGCAGGCGATGTACCAACTGGGTCGCTGGCCCGACTGATGAAGGCCAACTTCGATCGTCTCGTTGATGGAGCCTTCGACGCCGCACAAACGAGCCGGGAAGCCATAGGTTCGTCCAGTCCCGAGCTTGCCCTGCTCGTTAGTTGTGTGGGCCGGAAGATGGTCCTAAAGCAACGTATCGAAGAAGAGGTCGAAGCGGTCCGCGAGGTCCTCGGCAATGACACCGCAATGACAGGCTTCTATTCGTACGGCGAAATCTCGCCGTTCACACCAAACGCAAAGTGTGAGCTTCACAACCAAACAATGACGATCACTACGTTCTCCGAAAAGCCGCTTGGGATTTAGTCCGGATGCATCGTCTTCTTCGACGCCAGTTGCGGCGTCTATCGATTGAGCATGATGAGGTCGAAGCCGTTTGGCAGTCACTCTTATCTGAAGTAGAGGACGCCTACAACTCCTTCGATGATGACCGCCTTATGCTGGAGCGCTCGCTGGAGCTAAGCTCTCACGAGCTTCTTGCGGCCAACAGGGAGCTGCGCGCCTCTCAAGTGATCCTCCTCAGCACCCTGCAGTCAACGGCGGATGGAATTCTCGCCGTCCACAGCGCAGGGAAAGTACTCCATGCGAATAAGCGATTCGCGGAGCTGTGGCGCATTCCGCCCGAGCTACTCGGAACGGGTGATGACGACCAGCTTCTTGCCTTTGTCCTCGACCAGCTCACTGACCCTGAGGCTTTTCTTGCGAAGGTGAGGGAGCTGTACGCCAGCGACGAAGAGAGCTTTGACATCCTCCACTTCAAGGACGGACGAATCTTCGAGCGGTACTCAAGGCCACTGGTTGAACACGGCGAAGTTGGCGGACGTGTCTGGAGCTTCCGGGACGTTACCGAGCACCACGTGCTAGAGGACCAGCTTCGGCACCAGGCCTTTCATGATCCGCTAACCAACCTCGCCAACCGGGCAAGATTCATGGACAGGCTCGAGCACGCGATTGAGCGTGCAAGGCGCGCCGAAACCCCGGTTTTCGTCCTATTTTTTGATGTGGACAATTTCAAGTCTGTGAACGATAGTCTTGGTCATCAAGTTGGTGACCAGACGATCCGAATCCTTGCAGAACGGATAACTGCCAACCTTCGCGCCGGTGACACAGCGGCTCGAATTGGCGGCGACGAATTCGGGATCGTCATTGAAGACCTTTCAGACCTCGAACGTGCGAAGGCCATAGCTGAACGCTTTCTCTCCGCAATCAAGCAGCCCATGGAGGTCGAAGGCTCTGAGATAGTCGTCGAGGCGAGCATCGGTATCGCTGTCGGCAATTCCAGCTCCAGCGCGGACGTTCTGGTTCGGAATGCAGACATCGCCATGTACGTGGCCAAGAATCAAGGCAAGGGCAGGGTCCAGGTCTACGAACGTGGGATGCACAGGCGCCTCAGCGAGCGCCAGTCCCTCATCGCGGACCTTCGGCGTGCCTTGTCGCGCAGTGAGCTCGTCGTGTACTACCAGCCTGCGTTCAGGCTCAACGACGGAAGTATCGCGGGTGCCGAAGCCCTTGTACGCTGGAGTCACCCGACTCGCGGCATGATCTTGCCGGTCGAGTTTATCCCTCTTGCTGAAGAAACCGGAATGATCCGCGAGATCGGCGAGTTCGTTCTCAGAGATGCGTGCGAGCTTGCAAAGTCATGGCAAACAAGATACCCCGACAGTTCGCTCCTCGTCAGCGTGAACGTCTCTGCCAAGCAGATTCTGGCCCCAGGCTTCGTCGAGGAAGTTCGTCGCGTGATCGAGGACGCTGAAGTAGACCCCAGCGCCCTGACGCTCGAGATTACGGAGAGTGTGATGCTGGAAGATCCAGATCGATCGCTGGCGGTTCTAGATGAACTGAAGAAGCTGCGCGTTAAGCTAGCGCTGGACGACTTCGGCACGGGCTTCTCTTCCCTCAGCTACTTGAAACAATTCCCCATAGACATACTGAAGATTGACAAGTCATTCATCGGCGACATCAACGTGTCGAAGAAGAACGAAAGGCTTACAGGCGCAACGATTGAGCTAGGCCAGCGACTTCAGTTGAGCGTGTTCGCAGAGGGAATCGAGCGAAGAGACCAGCTGGAGTACTTGCGCGCTCTCAACGCCGAATTTGGACAGGGATTCCTATTCAGCCAACCGCTCGCCAGGGAAGACCTGGAGGCATTCATCGAGGCGGCGGTCGGCGCTCAACGCGCATCCCGGGCGGCCTAGGGCGGCTGAACTCCTGGCTGGCAGGTCCTGTAAAGCTCCTGATCAGCGAACGGCGGGCCTTCAATCTCGACGCTGTGGACACATCTCCTGACCTCGTAACCGGCTTGCGCATCAGCCCGCGCCCGACCACAGTCCCCTTCGTCCCGCCCTTTACGGACCATTCGGCCCTGGAACGAGCAGTCGCGCTGCTCTCACACTTGGGACGGTCGCTGCGCTGCCGAAGCACGAGAGGTACGCCATGGCTAACGACGCTGCTGAGGGCCCCTTCAACGCCTACGAGGACACATGGCTCATCGACGGGGTGCGCACTCCCTTCGTCGACTACAACGGGGCGCTGGCGCTCGTTTCCCCGACCGACCTCGGCATCAAGGCGGCGCGGGCCGTCTTCGAGCGCACAGGCGTGCCGCCGGCGGACGTGGGCGCCGTCGTCGCCGGCTGCGTCGCGCCGGCGAGCTTCGACGCGTTCATGCTGCCGCGGCACATCGGCCTCTACGCCGGCGTGCCGCTGGAACGGCCGGCGCTGCTCGTCCAGCGCGTCTGCGGCACGGGCGTGGAGGCGATCTGCCAGGCCGCCGATGCCATTGCCCTGGGCAAGATCGAGCTCGGACTCTGCGCCGGCGCGGAGTCCTCCACGCGCACGCCCATCGCCTCCTTCACGCATCGCGGCGGCTTCCGCCTCGGGCAGCCGGTGGAGTTCAAGGACTTCCTCTGGGAGGCGCTCACGGACACGGCGTCTGGCGTGAGCATGGGCGGCACGGCCGAGAAGGTCGCCGAACTGTACGGCATCACCCGCGAAGACGTCGATCGATTCGCCGAGCTCAGCTTTTCACGGGCGGTCGCGGCGCAGGAGAGCGGCTTCCTCGCCGGCGAGATCGCGCCTCTAGTCAACGAGGCCTTCGAGCTCCCGGGCTACCGGCCCCGCGGCATGACGCTGCCGAGGGGCGTCGAGTGCGTCGACCGGGACACGCACGTGAGGCCTTCACCTTACGAGGCGCTGGCGAAGCTTCGGCCCGCCTTCGGCGGCGTGCAGACCGGCGGCAACAGCTCCGGCCTCGTGGACGGCGGCGCGGCGGCGCTCGTCGGCTCGGGCGCCTACGTGCGCTCGAAGGGCCTACGCCCGCTGGCGCGGCTCGTGGCCGCGGCGACCGTGGGCGTGCCGCCCGAGATCATGAGCATCGGGCCCGTCCCGGCCGTCCGCAGGCTCCTGGCGGGCGTGGGGTTAACGCTAGACGCCATCGACCGGTTCGAGGTCAACGAGGCTTACGCCGCGCAGGTCGTGGGCGTGGAGCGTAAGTTGGGACTCGACCGGAGCAAGCTGAACGTGAACGGAGGCGCCATCGCCATCGGCCACCCGCTCGCGGCCACGGGCGTCCGCCTCGCGGTGACGCTGGCGCGGGAGCTGCGCCGCGCGAGCCTGCGCCGCGGCATCGTCGCGGTCTGCATCGGCGGCGGGCAGGGCATCGCCCTTCTTATCGAGAACCCCGACTGAGGCGCTGGCCACGTCAGGCGCCAAGCCAACCCAGGATCCGTTCGCGCGCCGTCGCGTCGCCGAAAAAGCCGCTGTGCGCTACGCCGGCTCCGGCCGCGAAGATGTGACGCTGCGCGATGGGGAACTGGCCGGAGCCGTTGTGGTCCCATACTCCTGCTGTGGGCACGATGAGGTCGTTATCCGCGGCGAAGATCTTGTCGAGCAGAACGTCCTTTGCATACGCTATCAAGCCCGTATCTGAAGGCTCGTAGTTTGAGGCAAGCGCGAAGTAGCGAGTGCCGACCCTTGGCGTCTGGTTAAGCTCGGTCAGGAACGGACCCTCCGGCCGCATCGAGCTGAGCCCGTCCAGGCCTTTCGCCGCTGCAACCGCGATCTGCTTTACGACGGCGATTATCGCTTCGAGAGTCTCGGTCACGCCGTTATCGGGGAAGAAGTTGAGGATATTCGTGTAAGCATCGATGAAGTCGCCGATGTAGCCGGGGTTGGCGAGAACCGTGCCCGCGTTCGGCGTCGCGACGAAGACGATGCGCCGGATGCGCAGTCTACGGTCTCCGAGCGAGAGCTGGGCCTGGCGCTCGGCGAGGACGCGGCTTACGAGGCCGCCGCGGGAGTGAGAGATGATATCGAGATCGAGCGAGAGGCCAGCCGGGATCTGCTGCGTCAGCCATTCGACGTTCTGGCGCGGATCCTCCGAGAGAGTGAAGTGATCGAAGGCGAAAACGCGCCCCCGGTAACGCCTGTCGAGAGCGGCTACGTACTCCCGAGGCAGCGAGCCAAACGCCGTGTGGGCGCGGCTGAAGGTGCCGTGCACGAGCATAAGCGCCCGGCCTCGGGACAAGCGCTGCCAGTCCGAGTCGCTGATGGGGGCCACATTCGGCGCTGCGTAGTCGTCGGGTGTGAACAGGCGGACTCGATAAGGGCGCTTCTTCGCTTCCCAGAGGCCGGCGAAGAAGTCACTCACCTCGCCGACGACTGGGTCGAGGAGCGGGAACGCGAGGACCTTCAGGACCTTCTTGCCGACCATGCCCACCAGGCCGCGTGTTCCGGGATGGGCCTCGGCTGAATTGACCCGCCTGCGGATGACGTAGGTGCGGGTTCCCCGACCGCGCGTGGCGTCGATGCGGTTTGCCTCGTCCCGGGCGAAGTTCCAGGTGGTAACGCCAGCCTCGTCCGTATAGAGGATCACCTGTCCCCACTGTTCGCCTGGATCCGGCACCTCAACCTCGATTGCTGGCTCGCCGAATGACGTGCTCCTCGTTCGAGCCGCGGCGGTCGGCACCTCGCGCGTCTGGCCAATCTCGATCGTTTCCGTCGTTCGCATGCCTTCGTTGCGCAGCGCGCTCTCGAGAGCGCCCGTGCCCTGGCTCGCTGAGCGCGTGGCGGGGCCTGCTGGCAGGTGTGATGTAGCGACGCCGGTCAGGCCGGGAGTCCTGAGCGTGATCCCGCCGACTCTAACCGGGTTGCCATTCGGTTGCAGCTGTTCACTCATCTTGGCTTCCCTCAGGTTAGACGACTGAGCCTAAGCGATGGATGACCGTACCAGACGTAGGCGAGGCAGGTCGCTGAGCCAGGCCCGGAGGCGGCGCTGAAACCGGTCCGCTCCCGACGCAGGACCTCTGCCGGCGGCGTGCCGGCGAACGCCTCCTCGTAAAAGCGCAGAGCGATCTCGCGGGCAATGGTGTCCTTGATCGACCAGAGGGGCGCGATGACGCCCGCGGCTCCCGCGTAGAGGAAGGCCTCCGCCATGCCGCCGTAGTCGCCCAGCACCTTGTTCGCGCTGCCCACCTGGCAGGCGTTGAGGAAGACGAACGGAGCGCTCGTCAGGGAACACCCCTTCACCTGCAGAGGGTCGAGGGTCAGGCCATCGATGAGGACGAGCCCGTTCATGACGCTGTTGGGGTCGTAGACACCGTGGACGGCAAAATGAAGCGCCTCCGGCTTTGAGGCGCTGGCAAGGCATTCCAGTATGGCATCCGTCCTCGCCTGGACACTCACCGCGCCGTAGGTCTGGGCGAGGGCTGCGGCCTCTTGCTCGGCTTCGAGGAGGCGGTTCCAGCCGGGCTGGGCGTACTCGCCGGAGATGACGGCCATCGACTTGACGGCAACGTCGAAGGGTGGCGGAAGCTTCGGTCGTCGTTGCCCGAGCACCCAGCGGCCGACGGACGCTTGAGCGCCCAGGAAGGGGGGCACGGCGGGGTCTGGATCGATCGGCGATTCGAGGGTTGCCAGTTCCCAGGGCACGTACGGCTCTTCGGAGAGGATGAAGACCGTGGGCCGCCGCCCTTGGAGCAGGGCTTCGCGCCCGGCGCTGCGGAGCAGGCTCCAGAACTCGCTCGGAACCTGATCCGAGATGGTCAGGCCGACGCCCAGCAGGTAGGCGTACAGGCCGGGCTGCCCCTCGTGAACGCCGACGCCGTCCACAAGCTGGCGGGCGAACTTTTCCGGCTCCTCGCCGATGTCGCTGGCGACCGGCGCGTCAGGCAGTCTCAGGTTCTTGTGGGGCGTGTCGAACGTCCACAGCAGCCTCCCGTCCGACTCAGAGTCGCCGCGCTGGATGCGGACGGTGAGATCGGCCACCGGCTCATCCGTCGGCACGTTCAGGATCAATCCGCCATCGTCGGCCGGCGTAGCTGCGGTTGCTCCCAGGAGCTCCGCGCTGCGGGCGACCGCGACCGGCCGAACGGCGAACCCCATCGACTGGCCGCCGCAGGAGTAAATCGCCTGAATAGCACGGGCTCGCACCTGCTCCGACTGCGGCGCAGCGGTGAGGTGGAGGGAGAAGCTGGGATAGGGCGCCGCCGCCGTCACCGGCAGCGCGTGGCGCCAAGCCTCGCCCTGCCCGAGTGTGAAGCCGTCGGCGACCACCTGCACGGTTAGCTCGTACGGGCCGATGCTGGTCGGTGGACGGACGAGGCTGCCGCCCGACACGCCGGGTGTCGCTTCGGGCGCCATGCCAACGACAAGCTCGAACTCAACGCCTGCGATCACGGCTTCCGGGCAAGTCAAGCGGGCGTACGCGGTTCGGGGCGGGTCTCGCTCATCGGTCGGGCCTTCCCTTGTCCCTCGGGTTGGACGCGCCCCAGCCGCGGGCGGCTCTGCCATCGCCGGCTGGGGCCCACCATCCGCCGCAGACGGCTCGGCCATCGCCGGCTGAGGCCCACCGTCCGCCGCAGGCGGCTCGGCCATCGCCGGCTGGGGCCCACCATCGGCCGCGGGCGGCTCGGCCATCGCCGGCTGGGGCCCACCATCCGCCGCGGGCGGCTCGGCCATCGCCGGCTGGGGCCCACCGTCGGCCGCGGGTGGCTCGGCCATCGCCGGCTGCGGTCCGCCGTCGCCGGCAGCAGGGCCGACAGAGGGTGCAGCTTCGCGGGTGACGGAGCGCACCAGAGAGAGGCCGAGCTGCAGCACTCCACCGACCGAGACCGATGGCGCCGTCCAGACGAGCGCCCACGTGGATGTTATCGGAGTCAACCCTGCTTGCTGCGACAAGACACAGGCGCCAAGGCCCGAGGGAATGCCGCCGATGAGCGACCACCAGACGCCGCGGCCGCTACGCGCGCCTCTCACCAGTCCGCCGATCTGGGCAAGCAGGCCGAGGACGAGGCCGCCCGTGGCCGTGCCACCGACGGGCGTCGTAAAGGGGCTGCTCCCCGTGACGTTGATCCACGCGCCCAGGCTGCAGCCGCCACTGCTGGTCAGGGTGACGTGATAGAGGCCGACGCCGAAACGCGCGTAATCCTCCAGCGTGGCTATGCCGCTCCAGGCCGTCCCCTGCGCCCTGCTCGCGGTCGGCTTGAACTCTGACCGCCACGGGCCCGCTTCGATCCGCACTTCGACCTCGCCGACGCTGGTCGCTGACACAAGAGCGAGGAGGATATCGTCGTCCTTGTGGAGGTCGATCGCCTTCGCCGCGCTCGCGTGCAGGCTTACGTCCTGGCCATTGATCGCCGCGGCGCATTCAGCTCCGGCGAGGGCGCGGCGCGGCGGGCTCGCGAAGAGGCCCCCGATGGCGACCAGCGCTGCGCCGAGTACGAGAACGAGTTTCGCCATCAGCTTCACTTGAGCGCCCATCATACTCTTAGCGTCCTCTCATCGGCCTCGGCGACGTCAGCCCCGGCAGGCCGCAGAGGCGACTCCTTACTGTACGTAGACCGAGACCTTGGCAGACTCCGAGGGAAGTGGACGTACCCTCATCAGATCGAACGTCCAGGGGCCTGCCGGGCCCTCCATGAGGACGTTCACGCAGCCGCTCGTGCCGCTGATCGAGTACTGTCGGCCAACGCCCGCGCCGGGGATGTAGACCCAGAGGGTGATCACCTGGTTCGTTGGGCTTGACGTGTAGCACGCTTCGACGGTATCGCCCAGCCTGATCGTGCTGCCCTGGCCGTAGCCCGTGAGCTTGAGGCTGACAGAGTTCGCCGTCTGAAGGGCGGGCAAGGTGGGAGTGGGAGGAGGCGGTATGGGCGTGGCTGTGGGCGCTATCGGATCTGGTGGCCGCGTCACGATGGCAATCGGTGGGACGGGGGTGTCCGTTGGCGCGGGCGGTGGGGTCGGTGTATCCGTGGCGCTTGACGTCGCTGTTGATGTCGCCATTGACGTCGCGGTCGGCGTCGCGATCGCCGTTAGAGACTTGTCGCCATCGCCGCCTGGAAGGAGAAGGAAACCGCCGACCACGATAGCAAGGGCGCCGCCGCCCGCGTATGGGAGCCAGCCGTACGGCAGGTCATCGAACTCGCCGGGGGCGGTAATAGGTGGCTCATCGCCGCCTCCCGAGGCGAAGACGACAAAAGGAACCGTCTCGCGACGGCCGCGCCAACGGCGGCGGCGCGGCAGGACCGTCAAGGGCACGGTCGTCGCCGAACGCGCTGCGACGAGGACCTCACTTGGCAGGGCAAACGCACAGCGGCCATCGCGGTCGTTGGCGTTCAGCTGCAGCTCCGCCGCCTCGTCGCCCAGGTTGTGAAGCGTGAGGTCGTAGTGGAGCGGGCTAAGGCGCGAACCCAGGCGTCCTGGTCTACCGCGACTTATCTCCATCGTGATCGACGCGGGTCGACGGGCCGGCGGTGGCTCTACGATCTCCTCAACGGCAGGTCGCTCCAGCGTCTCGACAGCTGGAAGAGGCGCTGGCGCTGCGGCCGGCTCCGGCGTCGGCGCGGTCGATGGCGAAATCGGGGCCTTGGCCAGCTCGAACAGCACGCCATCGGGAGCGCGCATGTACAGCACCGGCGTCCCCCACTCGATGTCGTTTGGCTGCACGAGGATCGCCTTACGCGCCTCGGCCACGGCCGCGTCTACAGGAAAGCCTTCGGCCAGCGAGCTGTAGAAATCACCCGCGAAGGTGATCGCGGCGTCGTCCGTGATCTCGAACTGCATCGCTATGACGGCCGGTATGCCCTGCCTGATAAGGCTGGCGGCGACGCCGGCAAAGGCATCGCTTCGCGAATTGCGCGCGCCCTCACACGAGTTCAACACCGCCAGGCGCAGCGACGGATGGTCGTAGAGGATCGGGCCGATCTGCTGCACCTCTGCCCTGAAGGCGCGACCCCGGCTGTCCTCCAGCACCAGCACGCCTTCCTGGGACTTCCGATCGAAACCACCATGGCCAATGTAGTGAAAGATGTGATAGGGGCCGCCTTTTAAGGCACGCCGGAGCGCCGGCAGAGTAGCCTCGTCCAGCCATTCCACCTGGACTTTTCCGTCTTTGATCAGGGGATCGAGAGCCTTCTGGAGTATGGACTTCTCCAGTTCGACATCCAGGGGCGCGAGATCAGGGTCGTCGGGACTGGAGATCATAACGAGGATACGCAGCGGCATGTCCGCCATAAGGGGTCGGATCCTCTCAGGCATCTCGATGAAACGCACGAGCGGCGTCTGGTTAGACTGGGCGAGGAAGCGATGGAGGGAGGTGTCGAAAAGGAACTCCCAGGGCAGATCGGCAAGCTCAGCAACGTCCTGAAGGCGCAGTTTCAGCCGCAGGCCCGTCCCCTCCTGCTGCTTCGCCTCGTCAAGGCTGTTCCGGAAGCAGGCACGTACATCGCCGCCGAAGACGGCCTCAAAGAGCTTTCCTCCCAGCTCCTCGGCCGCGTCGGTTTCGTCAGAGAAAGCACTGCGGGTGCGGCCACGCATGTGCCCCATCTTGAGCACGAGGTTTTCGAGCTTCTCCTCAGAGAACGGCAGCGTGAAGCTGTTCGCTGCCTCCCCGACGGGCGACGTGAGAACCCGTGCGACGTAATTCGGGCCATCGCGCTCCAGCTTAAGCTCGAAGTCGAGGTAGAGCAGGCGCTCCACGAAGGCTAGTCTCCCTTTCCCACGCCCTCGCCACCGCCTCAGCAGCAAAGCGAAACCGGGCCTGCAGCGCTATAGATGTCCTAGCGACGGAAGCCTCGCTCTGCGAAGGCTCGGCCACGAGCCGACGGGTACGTTGATTTTCGCCGTTTGCGGCCGCTTGTCAATGGGACTCTAGGGGGCGAGCGGCCCAGGAACGTGATGCCACAAGGGAAACCCAGGCACGATGCGGAGAAGGCTCCTCACGGCCGCCGTAGGCGCTGGCCGACGCGGACAAGCGTCTCGTTCCCCAGGTTGTTCGCCGCCATGATCGCGGCGACGCTGGCCCCCCACTTGCGCGCGAGACCGTAAAGCGTGTCGCCGGGCTGAACCACGTACAGATCGGCGTGGCCCTCCTCGGCGGGTGCGCGGGGAACGACGAGCCGCCAGCCCGGCTGGACAATACCCGGCTCAGCGATCAGCCCCTGGTTCGCGGCGAAGAGGACTGGCCACTCCAGCCCGAACTTCGCCGCGATGGATGCCAGGCTGTCCCCCGCCTGGACGACGTAGGTCAGGGCGCTCGCTGGCATCGCGGGCAGGGCGGGGGGCACCTGGTCGAGGCCGAGTAGCTCTGTCCCCTGATAGTAGTAGCGGAGTATCTCGTCGAAGGTCTGACCGTGCTCCGCCATCACCTGCGCCCCCCGCTGGCACATCCCGATGCCGTGGCCGTAGTAGCTGGTGTGGCCGCAGGGGCAGACGACGCCCTGCAAGTAGGGCCGGTCCGCGACCGGGTTCCAGCCGGCCTCGGAGGGGCTGCGAGTTCGGCCGTTGCAATGGCCAGAGTAGAAGGGCATTACGATCTCGCCGCGATAAGCGAGGTAGATGCCGCGCACCTGCTCAACCGCGCCATCGGTGTCAGGGAAGCGCAGGTCTCCGTACACCTGGGAGCGCGTGTCGGCGTGCACCGCGCCCGCTGCGATGGCGTAACTCTTGGCTGCGACGGCCTGCGCCTTCAGGGCTTCCAGCGGCCAGCCTGTTCCCATCTCGTAGGGGAGAACGCCTTTGGCGTAGTCATCCACATCCATGACCACGTCGACGCCGGTTTCGAGGTGAACGCGTACGGTCGGTCGGGCAGCCGGAGCTGGCGCTGGAGCTGGCGCTGGAGCTGCTGATCCACTGAGCTCGCCAAGGATGGCGGCCCAGGGGATGCGCCCGGAGGGGCACGCCGTGGGCTCTGAGCCCCAACGGTTGCACTCCCGGTGCTCGTAGAGCTGCGCGGTCAGGTCGGCGGCGTCCCGCGGCCGGCGGATATCGGGCCAGCCCTTCCAGGCCGCGAGCTCGCGGATGATCCGCACGTTCGCCCCTATCTGAGCAGGAGTCAGGGGCTCGTCGACAGGATCGTAGCCGCCTTCGTTTTCGAAGGCTATGAGGTGAGTGTTGGGGTACTCGCTACCGGAGGCCCAGCAGCTCGCGGTGAACGGGTAGTGCTGGATGACCCGGCCGTCGTAGGCGATCCAGCCGTGGACTGAGGCAGCGGCTGCCCTGGTGTAGCGCCCATCCGGGCCACGCTCCGTAGAGAAGAGGCGCGATGTCCAGCCGCCGTAGTAGCCGACGGCGGAATGCGGCACATAGCCGATCGCGCTGTTTACGGTGCTGTAGACCTTGTCGGGGGGCCCCGGCTCGCGATCGGCCCAGTCAAGCCAGCCATCGGCCGTGATCAATGCTTTCCTCCGGGCACTCCACGGTCCTTGTCAGAGCGAGAAGCTCCAGCCCTGCCAGATCGCTAGATCGAGCGCGACGTTCAAGAGCCAGTGGACGACGATGATGAGGACGATGCTGCGTGACTCGAGGACGACGGGAGCTGCCACCAGCCCCCAGACGATCGTGCCCCAGGTCTCGTCCAGGGGCTTGCCGAGGTGCCAAGCCGTGTAGGAAAGCATGGAGATGAGGACGGCGTAGTAGCCGAAGACCAGGGGGCCCGGCGCGCCCCCGACACCGGGCGGCGCGTCCCGGTCCCGAACCTGATAGAGGCCAAAGAGCAGGTAGCCCCTGAAGACGAACTCGATGACGACGAAGAAGAGGAAGTAGCCGAGCTCGTAGACGGCGAAGTCGAGGTTCGAGTCGAACGGCCCCCTGTACAGCGGGTACTCTGCGCGCATCTCCTCCTTTCCGGCGGAAGAGAGGAAGACAACCAGGCCGATGGCGAAGAGGAGCACTGCGGAGAGCAGCGCGAACCGCAGGCGCGTGCGCGGAGGAAGGCCGAGGCCGTAGTCGGCGAGACGCTGCTTGAAGATGAGCTTGATGATCAGCGCCGGGACCACGACCAGGACGAGGAAGCCGACGAGGAAGCTCAGCCACTCCTGGTCCCAGGGGATGCCGGGGATGACTTCGTCCCGCTGCTTCGGGTTCTCCGCAGTCGGGTCCCAGCCGTCCCAGAGTTGGCCCAGCAGCTGCACCTTCCCGTGCTGGCCCCAGATGAGGATCAGGACGAAGGCGCTGGCGAGGATGATGCCGACGCGGTCGTGGAAGAGGCGGGCGACGGCGTTGTAGACGACCTTCAGGAAGGTCAGGGGCGTCGCCCTCTCGAGCTCCCCGTCGCGCAGGCGCCACAGAGGCGGGAAGCCGCTCGCTTCGCTTCCAGAGGCCTCCGTCATGCGCGCTCTCTCCCCTGCGGCGACGCCGGACTACTTCTCAAGGGTGTCCATCCAGGCCAGGGGGTCGTCCCACTTGACGGTCTGCTCCCAGGGTGGGTTGGGCGCCGCGGTGCCCAGCCAGCGCTTGTGGCTGGAGCCCCAGCGGCAGCGCAGCGCCATCCACCAGCAGTCGTCCGTGTCCACCTCGTCCAGGCGTCTCAGGATGGCAACGCGCGGCGATAAGAGCTCACCCCTGCTCCACTCCTCGTCCGCGCCCAGATCGGGATGCGCTGGCGTCCGGTCCTGCCAGCGTAGGAACCGGAGCAGCCGCTGGAACGCGCGCTGAAGCCGCAGGCTGATCTGCTCGACGAGCCAGGGCTGGCCCTTGGGAGACTCGAGCGAGTTTGTGCGGTGCCCCTTCTTGCGGTGCTCGAAGTAGGCTGCGTGCGAGCCGCGGCCGATGTAGACGACCGGACGTTTGCCGCGCTTCTGCACGCGCTCCCAGGGGCGCTGGAAGCCGGAGGCGTGGCCGGAGTAGCCGGCGCGCACCGGCTTACCCCCGCCGTCCAGCTCGATGGCGACCATCTCCCAGTCGCCCTCGTGGTAGTTGGCGGCGTCGTTGTAGACGGAGAGGTACCAGTACTGGAGGGCGAGCCGGTCGCCGTACTCCACGCACCGGCCGTAGACCGTCGGGACGAAGGGGACGGGATACTGTTCGACCATTCGCCGGTAGGTCGGCCAGGCGGAGGCCGGCCGCTGCGAGCGTATGGGCCAGACATCCATGTGCCAGTCGAGAGTCGAGTCCGCCCCAACCTCGCGGAGGCGCTGTCTGAGCGCCGTCAGGTCGGTCAGCGTCCCGTCCCAGTTCCAGGGCGTCTCCGGTTTCCGCCCCTCCTCGCTGATCGAGACGTGGGAGAGGAAGAGCTCCGCAGAGCAGGGGTGAAAGTCGCCTCGTCTGACCTTCGCGGGCTGCCACAACCAGCGCCGCCACGGCCTGGGGCGCGCGAAGTCCTGGGGCAGGATGACGAGAAGGGGGTTGTGCTCCTCCAGGAGCTCCTTCTGATCCATGACGGCGCGTTCTTATGGCTGCGGCCCGGCCGCGGAGGGCCGTCGGCGCCGGTAGAACTTCCTGTAGAGCCAGGTGAGCTTGAAGACGGCGTTGAGCTTCTTCGACAGCCAGACAACGAGCCGGTAGAGGAAGTTCTTCGGCGGGAAGAGGGTGTAGTCCATGTACTCCGCGCTGGGCTTCAGGTTGATCAGCGCCCAGCCGACGTAGACCTCCTCGAGGTGGTCGATGGCTTGGACGATGTCGTCGGCGATGTTCCCCCACGGGCAGACGTCGGCGAACCGAGTGGTCGCGTCTCCCTGGACGGCGTAGGCAGGGTAGGCGCCACCGTTGACCTGCTCGACGGCGTTCCGCAAGGTCCTCGACTTGAGGGGGTCGACCCCTGCGCGCTTGAACGCCTCCATGTCGACGGCGATGACGTCCCGGCCGCCGAATAGCATCCGCAGCGGCTGGGGGCTGGGCACCTTGTAGCCCTGGAAGCCGTCCGAGCCTATCCAGCCGTCGATGAAGGCGAAGTGGACGGGAAAGCTGCGCAGCGATCGGGCCGTCACGTCGAAGACCTCGTTGCGGATGTGGTATCTGGCGACCTTGTTCGTTGCCGGAAAGCAGCCGTAGATGTTCTTGACGGCCAGCGTCATCCAGTCGTGCTCGTGCGTCTTGCACTTGGCGAACGAGATGCGGAAGTCGGCGTCCCGCCAGGTCACGCCGACGACGTCCTTCCAGACCTTCGGCCGGCCGCGGGAGTCTATGTAGGGGTAGGCGTGAGGCACCGACTCTAGGGTCAGGTCGACGATCCGGTAGCGGCCGTTGGGCCGGTAGCCGATCTGGTCCGCCACGAACTGGACGTTGTGGTTCTTGAACATCCGGCCCACGTCGTGCTGGGCCTCACAGATGGCGACGTTCGTGAAACCGAGGCTGCCGATGTGGTCGATGAGGGTTTCGACCAGCTCCCAATCCGTAACCGTGGCCTCGAAGCCATTGCGGCTGACGAAGACCATCATGTTCGGCTTGACGACGACCCGGAAGTTCTCCTTCGTCTTGCCGGAAGCCGCGTGCGCCGCCGCTAGCGCCTCGTCGAAGCCCGAAATCCCCACTAAGTTGCTGAAGGACTGCAGCTTCTCTGAACCGCGGACGACGCCGACGACGTTCTCTGCCATGCGGTCCGCTCCTTCTGAGATGAAATGCTGCAGCGGAAAGTCGGGGCCAATAGTAGTCGGAAGTGAGCAGCCTGTCTACCGACATGGTTCGAAGGCATGATGAGCTGCGAAGGCCGTCCCGCTTGACCACGCAGGGCAACCACCGTCGAATCCGGCGGTCAGTGTCCGCGCGGTCGTTGCCGGAGGGGCAAGAATTGCCCAGGTTGCAGATTCAGTGGTGGGCCCTCTGGGATTCGAACCCAGGACCGACGGATTAAAAGGAGCCTGGATTCACGCCGGAATCCGTCGGTCTATCCCGAATCTGAGGCGGCGGCGCCACCGTGGGGCTTTGACCGCAGTCCGTGAGTCTATTTCGACCGCCGTGCTGGGAGTTTACCAGCGTTGCCCCGCGTTGGCGACGGTTTCCCCCGATCCGGGCCACTCGTTGGGCTGGCTGCCGGTCGATTCGCGCACCGCCCCGAAGACATCGTACTCGTAGGTGTTGACCACGCTGCCTGATGAGTTTGTCAGCGCCATTGTGGAGCCGAGGCCGTCCGCCAGGTAGTAGTAGGTCGCCTTCCGGTTCACCACGCGATGGCTGCTCTGTCGAGGCCGGTCTGTGAGAAAGGCATCGTCAGGCGCCCTTGAGTACCTGGCTGCACCTTACTGCACCGCCGCGCTAAGTAACAAGAGGAGACCTGCGGTGAAACAGAGTGCCACCATGGCTCTCATCAGTCGCACTTGAAAGGCTTCAGAGACGGCTAATCCCGGGTGAATCCGACGGAGCATGGCCCTAAAGCGGGCGTCAGGAAGATTTCCTGTCCTCTTTAGCATTTGCAGACTCCTCATGCCCGCCGCAGACATAATGATAAGCCACATGCCTGCCAGGACTACCGCGGTTGAACTCATGCAACGCTCTAGAAGAGACCGAGGATATCCGGAAAGACATAGTAACAAGTCGCAGCGGCTCCTGCGCCGACAGATATGCCAAACCCCGCGAAGTCCGAGGAAGTCGTTACTGTCTTTCCTTCCTTACCGATCTTTGATTGAATGTTCCCCCGTCCGTACTCCCCGCCTATCCCAATCGGGCCAAGTCCGGTAGGAAAACTGCCTTGAACGCTGCACGCTAGCCCCTCGCTTATCTTCTGATCGGGGTATAGGTTGATATTGAAACTCGACGTGCCAAAGCCACTCCCGGCATATGGGTGGACTCCTTGCCCGAATCCGAACTGAACGCCGGCTGTGATGCACGATCCGTACAGGCAGGCGGTCCCTCCCACGTCCACGTACCCATTCTTGACCGCGGTCGCGAAATCGGAAGCCGCCTTGCCGACATCGTCAGCGGCACTCGCTACTGCTCTCCCTGCATTCTTTATGGGCTTGGGGCAAGGGGCACCGAACACGCAGAGCCCGGAGGGGTCGAGAAGGTTCGTGGGGTTGCTCAGGACGTATGGATAGCCGTTCTGAGATGCTGGCAACCCGATAATCCCCAGCAGCGGGTCCTCGCTCACGAACCGCCCCGTCGCCTGGTCGTAGTACCGCGCCCGCAGGTACTCCAGGCCGTTGGGGTCGTTCTGCTCGCCCGTGAACGAGAACTCGGTCTCATCGCCCGTGTGCGCCCGCATGGCCCCGAATACGTCGTACTCGTACGTCCCGACCACGTCA
>Ga0209323_10001165_pt1 | contig 17378 bp, 15 predicted proteins | sample Rifsed19ft2_FD_184014 | JGI IMG/M metagenome (GOLD analysis project Ga0209323, IMG submission 184014) | Soil microbial communities from Rifle, Colorado, USA - sediment 19ft 2 (version 2) | ecosystem: Environmental > Terrestrial > Deep subsurface > Rock core/Sediment | place: Rifle, Colorado...
CGACAGTTCGGAGAGCTTTGTATTTTCTCCAGTAAGCTGCAGCGCTATATGATTCGCATCAAGTGCCTGCTGGTAACTTATTCTAGCAAGTGAGAGGGAATTTTCGGCTATGATCAAATTTTCTTCTGCCTGGGCAAGCAGCAGTTTCTGTCTGGTCGTGTCTATCTCTATCAACGCGTCACCTTTACTAAAGATATCTCCCTTATCAAGAGCATAAGTGACTTTTCCCGAAGCCATGAGGGAATAGTCATTCCGCAACTCACTATCCACATAACCACTGGTATTTACGGTTTGGACGATATCACCTCTGGTTACTTCGAAGGTATCAGTATCTTCCTGGTTATCTCCAATTGCCCTACAGGCTAAAAGATTTAGTGGTACTAAAATAATAGTGATAGCGGCAGCGATAAGTAAAAATTTTCTGGTTATTTTAATCATTATTTCATCTCCTGCCTTCCCTTTGCATCTGAAAATATATATTTAAAGTTTTTAAACATTTATATCTAAAACTTTACAGACCAAATGCTATTTAACCAAATTTTTATTAAATTTAAAACACGGTTCTTATAATCTTTTAAAGGATAGCTCAGCACCGGCAGCAGCAATGCTTTTGGTATTATTGCTCACTGTTAGTTTTATCTTCTTTATTGCGGCACTCAAATCTTTCTTTAAATCTGTTCCTGATTTCATCTCTGGCATAATAACGCTTATTTATTTCACGATGCGGATGAATGCCGAATTTGAATAGTATATGAAATAACAACACTAATCCCCATGCCTGCCAGTATGTGATTTCAACAAGACCGAATATTGCAGGCATCAGCCAGTTCCATAACAGCATTACAAAGTAGCCGAATAAAAATGCCATTATAAATACAAATGTTAATCCGCCCGTTACTATACCAACAATTTGCAAAGGTCTAAATCTTTTAAAATGTTCTTTAAAACAATGCATAATACCTCCTGATTATTTAATATTTGATATTCTTTAATTTATTTCTCAAACTTATTACTGCATATCTTTTTCTTGCAAGAAGGGTATTTATTGAAATATTCATTTTTTTAGACATTTCCTTAAATGAAATTCCTTCAATTTCATTTGCGATAAAAACCTCTTTCTGTTCTTCCGGCAAATTATCAATGTTTTTAAATATCTCATCTTCGATTATAGTTCTGATGTAATCATCCTCGATATTTATACATGTATCTTCAATTATTTCTTCCAATATATGTTCACCTTCTTGATCATGAAGTGAAACTGTATTCAATCTTTTTTTCCTGTACCAATCCGTTATCTTATTCCGGGTAATTGCATATAGATAACCCATCAAATTGTTTATCGGCCCGAGAACATTAAAATTACTGAGAACTGAATAAAAGACATCCTGTAATAAATCTTCGGCTTCTTCTGGATCATTAACTCTGGATCTTATATAACTTCCCAGTTTTTTATGCTCATCTTTATAAACCTTTTCAAGATTATCCTTCAATAATTTTCTCCCTTATATTGGTATAGACGGATTTAAATAAAGATTATTGTAATGAATTTAAAAGTTTTTACCAAACATATTTTTAAGTTATATATTTCTATATATAATAATTTTTAATAATTAATTTTAAAATGTAAAAAATGCTAATATAATGACTTATGGAAAATATACTTAATAATACATTACCCTAAAAAATTTAAATGGTTATAGAAAAATAATTTGATAATAAATAATAGGAAAGGAAGAATAATAATGAGCGATTGGACTGAAATTACCGGAATTTTTGCGAGAGAGATCCTTGATTCAAGAGGCAACCCTACTATAGAGGTTGAAACGGTTCTGGATTGCGGAGCAATCGGAAGGGCATCGGTACCTTCGGGAGCATCTACCGGAGGATTCGAGGCAGTTGAATTAAGGGATAATGATAAAAAAAGATATCTGGGCAGGGGTGTCCAGAAAGCTATAGAGAATGTTAATTCTTTAATTGCTCCGGAACTTGAGGGTATGGATGCTATTTATCAGCGTGAGATAGACCGTGCCATGATAGATCTTGATAATACGGATAATAAATCCAAATTAGGGGCAAATGCTATACTTGGTGTATCTCTTTCTGTGGCAAAGGCTGCCGCAATAGCTCTTGACCTGCCTCTATACAAATACCTGGGCGGGGTCAATGCACATATTCTTCCTTCGCCAATGATGAATATTTTAAATGGCGGTAAGCATGCCGATAATACAGTTGACCTGCAGGAGTTTATGATAATGCCTCTTGGTGCTTCTTCATTCAGCGAAGCTTTAAGAATGGGAGTGGAAGTATTTCATAGTCTGAGAAATGTCCTGAAAAAGGACGGATTAAATACTTCAGTGGGCGATGAAGGAGGATTTGCTCCCAATCTTAAGACCAACGAAGATGCCATAAAATATATAGTCAGGGCTATTGAGCATACCGGCTTTAAACCCGGTAAAGATGTTTATATTGCGCTCGATCCTGCTGCCACCGAATTTTACATGGATGGGAAATATAACCTTAAGGGGGAAGGTAAAGTCCTGACCCCAACGAAAATGGTTGATTATTACAAGAATCTTGTAGATAAATACCCTATAATCTCGATAGAAGATGGAATGGCTGAAGAGGACTGGGAAGGATGGCAGGAATTGACAGCTAAACTTGGCAAGAGGATCCAGCTGGTAGGAGACGATATTTTTGTGACAAATACCAGAAGGATTAAGAAGGGACTGGATATGGCTGTTGCAAATTCCGTTTTAATTAAAGTCAATCAGATAGGAACACTATCGGAAACTCTTGATGCAATCGAAATGGCTAAGAAGGGACATTACACGGCAGTGGTATCTCATCGATCGGGAGAAACCGAAGATACCACCATTTCAGATATAGTGGTAGGAGTAAATGCCGGTCAAATTAAAACGGGTGCTCCTTCGAGAACGGATAGAGTTTGCAAATATAATCAGCTGCTGCGGATCGAAGAAGATCTCGGGGATGAAGCAGAATACCAGGGACTGCATGCCTTCTATAATTTAAAATAGAAAAATAATCCGGATCTTATAATATTTATCACGTTATTTATAAAACCGAAGGTATTAAATCATGGAAGTTGTAACCGGTGCAACAGGATGTATTGGCAATGTCCTTACCAGAGGATTGCTTAGAAAGGGCAAAAAAGTAAAGGCTTTGATACGCGCCACTTCCGATCTCTCTTCACTGGAAGGTCTGGAAGTAGAAAAGGTTTTAGGAAATATCCTGGATAAGGATTCCTTGATCAAGGCTTTTAAGGGTGCTGATACCGTATATCATCTTGCGGCAATAATATCGATAATGCCCGGAGACAGGGCACTGATCAGAAGGGTCAATCTTGAAGGAACCAAAAATGTTATAGATGCCTGCATTAAGTGCGGGGTAAAGCGATTGGTCTATACCAGTTCCATACATGCCCTGGAAGAACCTCCGCATGGAACGGTTATCGATGAAGATATGCCTTTTGACGTCAACAGCAACAGGGGTGAATATGACCGGTCAAAAGCTCTTGCCAGCCTGGCAGTAATAGAATCCGCAAAAGCCGGTCTGGATCCGGTAGTAGTTTGCCCGACAGGCGTTATGGGACCTTATGATTTTAGGGGGTCTATGATAACAGGAACATTCATTGATTTTGCCAGGAATGCTGTAAAAATGAAAATTGATGGTGCATACGATTTTGTCGATGTCCGTGATGTGGCAGCAGGGCTCATTTTAGCAGCGGAAAAAGGAAAAACCGGTGACTATTATATATTATCCGGACAGAGAATAACCCTGGATGAAATTTTTTCCATACTTGAGGCAATTACAGGAAATAAAAGTCCGAAATATAAGGTGCCTTTCTGGCTGGCAAAAACAGCCGGTGTCTTTACTCCTATTTACTATAAATTAGCTAATAAAACTCCGCGTTTTACAATATATTCTGTCAATACCCTCCGGAGCAACTCATACATAAGTCATGAAAAAGCCAGCCGGGAATTGGGCTATAAACCTATAACCATAAAAGAATCGATTGAAGATACTTTTGAATGGCTCCGTGAAAACAAAATAGTTTAATTGATTTGCTTTTCCTTTTTTTTATAGTAATATGGAAAATCGGAATATAAAAATGCTCTTTTAAAATAAATCGGTACTACAGTAAATTTAATTTTGATTTTAGGGAATCCAGTTCAAATCTGGAGCGGTCCCGCCACTGTGATAGGGTGTGTACTCTCTAGTTAGCCACTGGCATAATATTGCCGGGAAGGCGGAGAGTAAAGTCCCTTAAGCCAGGAAACCTTTAAATATTTTATTTATCTCTCTTCGGCAGAAAGAGGATGATTTTTTATTTAAAAAACTCTCATCCGAAGAAGGTGGGAGTTTTTTTATTTATAAATAAAAAAAGATCTAAAAAAAATCAAAGGAGAAATAATGTCTAAAAAGAAAGTATTGATAACGGCAGTGGTTACAATTTTTCTTATTGTGGCTGCTCTGAGTATATTCCCGGGATGTAAAAACACCGGGACCGCAGAGGTCGCAGGGGAAAGTGAAGCAGAAAAAACTCCGGTAAAGGTGGTGGATGGGGATGAAAATATAGTAGAACTTGCCGGACCGGCTTTGAGTATTGTTGTACTTGCTCCCAGTGCACTGGAGATAATCGATGCTCTTGGTGCAATGGAACTGGTAGTGGAAGTTGACAGCTGGAGCGTGGAACAACATGATCCGCTGGCAGAAGGATTTGAAGGAGCCGGAGATGCATTTGGTCCGAATATAGAGAAAATTGCAGAACTGAATCCGGATATACTTATAACGCCTACGGGTGGTCCCGAGGATGACTTCCTAAAAATAAGCGACCTTGGAATTGAGATTTACAGGGTCATCAATGTCAAAGGTATCGAGGGTGTTTATGATGAAATAATAAATATCAGTAAAATAGTCGGATTTGGAGATAAGGGAGAAGAGCTTGTAAACGAACTTAAAGGAGAAGTCGATGCTATATATAGTCAGGTCAAGGATTTAAATGACGATGATAAGCCGGAAGTTTTTTATGAGGTATGGAACGATCCTCTGACGAGTACGGGTGGAGATACCTATATCAGTGACCTGATAGAGAAGGCAGGCGGAATCAATATAGTTGCGGAAGACAATCTGACCGGATGGCCTGAATACAGCGTCGAAAGATTGATAGAAAAGAATCCCGATATAATAATCGCTCCAGTGAGTCTTGCATCGGATCCCTCGGTAATAACTGGGGATGAGAGATTTGCGAGTATAGATGCAGTGATAAACGGCAGGGTGTATATTATTCCGGATAATTCGATTTCCAGGCCCAATCAGAATCTCATTAAAAAAGCTCTGCCTATGCTGGCAAAAGCGATTCATCCTGAAATTTTTGGAGAATTTGAGATAATAGAATAATGAGAACCGGCACAAGGACATTAAAATATATTGTCATATTGCTGATAATACTGGGACTAATAATAATAGTCGCTGCTTCCACCGGGGCCGTAAAAATCAGCCTTAAGGATACCGGCCTGATAATGGCAAGCCGTATACCGGGGATAAATCGTTATATAAATACTGACCTCATCGATTATCAGGACATCGTGATCATTTCACAGATCAGATTACCCCGGATATTTCTGTCCATATTTGTTGGGATGGCACTCGCAGGAGCGGGGGTTATTTTCCAGGGTCTTTTTAGAAATCCTATGGCAGATCCTTATGTAATAGGAGTTTCATCAGGAGCTGCTCTGGGAGCAACCATAGGGCTGGTCTTTGTAACCGGTGCAGGTCTGCTTGGTGTTTCCACCATCACTGTTTTCGCCCTGCTGGGTGCTCTGGGTACAACGTTTCTCGTATACAATATCTCCAGAATCAGAGGAAAAGTATCAGTGATAACACTGCTTCTTTCCGGTATTGCTCTAAGTGCAATGCTAAGTGCTATTACCTATTTCATAATGATTTTAAGAACTCAGGATATGGCAAAAATAGTATTCTGGGTAATGGGCGGCTTTACTTCTGCGACCTGGGGCAATTTCAATGTCCTTGCTCCCATAGTCACTGTCCTCATCATCATTTCCGGATTTTTCATGAGAGACCTGAATATAATATCACTTGGGGATGAAAGAGCTGTCCAGCTTGGGGTACAGACAGATAGAGTAAAGAAAATACTGCTTATACTGGCGTCACTTATTGCGGCTGTTGCCGTGTCAATGAGTGGAGTCATAGGATTTGTGGGACTTATAACCCCGCATATTTTAAGGCTTCTGGTGGGGCCTGATCATAAAATATTATATCCGACCTCAGTGATTGCAGGGGGAATATTTATGCTTATGTCGGATACTCTGGCCAGAACTGTACTTATGCCCCGGGAAATTCCGGTAGGCATCATAACTTCCATTGCAGGAGTTCCGTTTTTCCTTTATCTCCTGCTGAAGTCAAAAAAGCAGATTTTTTAGACAGGCGGGTTGAATATAAAATGGCTGTGGATGAAAACATAATCTCGGTAAAAAATTTAAATTTTTCTTATGGTAAGAAAAAAATCCTGGATGATGTCAGTTTTAATGTAGGAAAAGGAGATTTTATATCGATCCTGGGTCCGAACGGAGCAGGTAAAAGTACCATTGTAAATCTCATAAGCAGTATCCTGAAGGATTATGAAGGACGAATCGAAGTAGGCGGGAGAAACCTTAGGAGATTGAATTCAAAGGATGTCGCGAAAATGATGGCAGTCGTGCCCCAGTATACCGATCCGGGTTTCAGCTTTACCGTAGCCGAGATGGTCATGATGGGAAGGAATCCCTATATTTCGAGATTTGGAACGGAAAGAAAAGAAGACTATCATGCGGCAGACGAAGCTATGGAAAAAACTAAAATATTGACTTTTGCGAACAGAAAATTCTCGGAACTTTCAGGTGGTGAGAAGCAGCGGGTAATTATAGCGCAGGCACTGGCGCAGGATAGTCCCATACTTCTTCTGGATGAACCCACATCCCATCTGGATATAAATTTCCAGATCGAGTTTATGAATTTATTTTTAGATTTGAATAAGAGAGAGAAAAAAACCATAATAGGAATTTTTCAAGATATAAATCTCGCCATACAAAACAGTCAAAAAATTATGCTTTTAAAAGAGGGCCGGATTTTTAGCTTTGGCAGCGTGGAAGATACTATTAACAGAGAAAATATAAAAAATGTGTTTGGAAGTGATGTCTTTATAGGCAGAAATCCCGTAACCGGCAATCTTTATGTAAGTCCGGTTTTCAATACAGCGATTGAGAGAGACATTATAGCGCAGGGGGCAAATAAATGTTCAAGGGTCCATGTGATTGGCGGCGGAGGGGCCGCATCACAGGTAATAAGTTTGTTGCATAGCAGTGGTTATGTAATATCCTGCGGAGTCATAAATACTCTGGATTCTGATCTTGATACTGCCCGGATGCTAGAGATCCCATATGCAGCAGAGGCGCCTTTTTCTCCTATAAGCCTGGATTCGCAGAACAAAAACTTTGAGTTTATAAAATCCAGCGATGCCGTGATTTTACCTGCGGTTGAATTTGGACCGGGCAATTTTTCTAATCTTTTATCGGTAAATAAAGCAATCGGTCTAAGAAAAAAGGTGATAATAATAGATAAAGAAAACATAAGAAAAAGAGATCATACCGATGGAAAAGCCGAAAAGCTTTACGGAAAAATGATAAAGAACGGCGCAATCGCAGTCGAAACGATAAATGAGGTTTTAAAGCAGCTGCAGTAATGATAGATAAAAATAAATCAGGAATAGTTGTTTTTAAAAATGATCTTTGCATTGAAATTATTTCAAAAAATACTTAAGGATGGATTATAATAAAAAATAAAAGACTACAGTACCGGTAAAAAATGAATTCTAATATAACTAATAATAAGCAGGAAGAAATGTACAGAAAAGATTTAAAAGAAGGCCTGGTTCTTATAAATACAGGAGAAGGCAAGGGAAAGACCACGGCAGCTCTGGGTCTGGCTCTGCGGGCAGCGGGCCATAACCAGAAAGTCCTGATAATGCAGTTTATCAAGGGACGTTTCGATACCGGTGAGTTTAGAATCATTAAGAAATTAAAACCCATGATCGAGATTGAAAGGCTGGGAAAAGGATTTATAAGATTTAAAGACGGAAAACCGGCACCAACCAGAGCACAGGTGAAAAATTCTTCCGAGTCATTCGAGTATGCGTGCAAGAAGGTTGCAAGCGGCAGGTATGATATGATTATTCTGGATGAGATCATCAATCTTATGAGCTATGGACTTTTAAAGATCGAAGACACAATCGATCTTATAAAAAATAAACCTAAAAAACTCTGTATTGTACTGACCGGAAGAAATGCTCCCCGGAAACTTCTGGATATGGCAGATACTGTAACGGAGATGCGTGAGGTAAAGCACGCTTTCTCCAGGGGTATAAAGGCAAAGAAAGGAATCGAGTACTGATAATTAGAAAGGAAAACAATATGGGATGCAACAAAGAAAGGAATTTGAAAAACTGTAACTGCACGTATGAACCTTGTCCAAGAAAAGGGGTCTGCTGTGATTGTATAATCTATCATAAAAGGTTTGGCGAGCTTCCTGCCTGTTTTTTTGACGAGAGGGCTGAAAAAACTTATGATAGATCTATTGAACACTTTGTTAAATTAAACAGTTGAAACGCTTTGATTTAACCTTTAGACTTAAAATATATTTAGAATGATCAAGAATTTAAACAAATCAGAATTTAAAACGAGCATAGGCAAGTTTTATTATCTATGGGAAAACAAAGCCGGCGGGACAATTATTTATTATCTTGGAAACAACAAGAAGGATTTCGAGAATTTTATTAGAGATGTTAAAAAGATTTACGGGGATCCTGATAGGATTTATCTAAATGATAAAAAATCCAATACAATAGAAACCGCGATTATCGGTTATCTCGATGGGAAAATAAAAAAATTTGATTTCAAAGTCGAATTTCTTGCCGGAACAAGTTTTCAGAAACGAATATGGGAAAAACTGGCTTCGGTACCGTATGGAGAGACGGTAAGTTATAAAAGGCTTTCATTTCTTTCTGGCTATGAAAGAGCCTGGAGGGCTGCGGGTTCTGCATTAAGCAGGAATCCCGTGATGCTGGTTATCCCCTGCCATAGAGTAATAAAGAGCGATGGAAGAATAGGCAGATTTACCGGTGGGGCAAAGCTAAAAGAGTTTCTGGTAAATCTGGAAAAAGGAGCCGATAAGACTTAGAAAAGTCAATTTTTTATGTTACAATTTGGTAGTATCGCAAACAAATTATTTTAATGTTTTTGATGGGAATCCTTTAAAAAATGGACTTTTCTAAAGATTTAAGCGTGATTGTTCTTGCTGCAGGCAAAGGTAAAAGGATGAGGTCGGAAATCCCCAAGGTGCTTCACCAGATATCAGGTCAACCAATACTCTATTATGTTTTATCACTTGCCGTTAGATTGAATCCAAAGAATATATTTACGATTACGGGACAGAAAAAAGGACCTGTCAGTGATTATATAAAAAATAATTTCCCCGGGATAAAGACTGTGCCGCAGCCGGAACAGCTGGGAACTGCACATGCCGTCAGTATGGTCAAAAAATATAAAAAGGATTTTGGAAAGAATGTTTTGATACTATCCGGCGATAGTCCGCTGGTCAATATCGGAACCCTTAAGAAATTGGTTGAATACAGGACAGGTTCCGGTAGCTCGGCTTCTTTGATTAGTTCCCTTATTCCTGATCCTGAAGGCTATGGGAGGATTATAAAGGATAGTGATGGAAATATAATAAAGATTGTCGAGGAAACCGATACAAGTCCCGAAGAAAAGAAAAACCATGAAGTAAATTCTTCTATTTATTGTTTTGAGACAAAATCCCTTTTTGAGAATATCGAGAATATAAAAGATAAAAATAAACAGAAAGAATATTATCTGACCGATATCGTCGAAACGCTTGTAAAAAAAGGTAAAAAGGTGAGCTCGTTAAAAATTCCGGATTATCTGGAGGTAATGGGTATAAATGACAGGTTTCAGCTTTCCGTATTGGAAAATATTATGCAAAAGAAGATAAATGAAAGTTTGATGAAAAGCGGAGTGACCATTAGAGATCCCCAGTCCTGTTATATTGAAAGTTCAGTGGTTATAGATTCCGATGTGATCATCGAACCTTTATGCTTTATCAGAGGCAAAACCAGGATAGGAAAGAATTCGGTTATAGGTCCTTTATGTCAGATTACGGATGCCAGGATAGGTAAAGGTACGAGGATAAATGCCTCGGTCGTGCTGGATTCTGACATCGGGAATAATAACAAAATAGGGCCTTATAGTTATATAAGTCAGGGTACCGTGACAGGAAATAACGTCGAAATCAGGGCATTTTGTGAAGTTAAAGATAAAAAAATTAAAAAATAAACGAAATTAATTATTTAAAATCAAAAGAATTATATTATTAAGGCGGGAGATATGAAGGATATGAAAGAAAGTCGAGTAAATAAAAGAATGATGCTCTTTTCAGGGTCATCTTATCCTGCTCTGACGGATAAAATTGCGCAGGAACTGGGAATCAAAGCCGGAAAAATCACCAGGACCAGATTTAAAAACGGTGAGATATATGTAAAATTCGATGAAAGTGTGAGGGGTGCAGATGTCTTTGTGGTGCAGACATGTTGCGAACCGGTAAATGATAATATAATGGAACTTCTTATAATGATAGATGCCCTAAAAAGGGCTTCTGCCGGTATGATAAATGCGGTTATACCGCATTATGGATATGCGAGACAGGATAAGAAAGCGGAAGGAAGAGAACCTATCACTGCAAAATTATTCGCTGATTTACTTTCTGTTGCAGGAATGGATAGAGCAATACTGCTGGATCTGCATTCATCGACTATTCAGGGTTTCTTTGATGTTCCCGTTGATCATGTTACCGCTATACCCATAATAGCCAAATATATCATTGAAAAAAACATTAAAAACGGCGTAGTTGTAAGTCCCGATGTGGGAGGTGTAAAAAGAGCCAGTATTTTAGCCAAAAAACTTCATTTACCTCTGGCAATACTGGATAAGAGAAGACCTGCCCCAAACAAGGCCGAGATGGAACATGTGGTAGGAGACGTAGAGGGGAAAACAGCCATATTGTTCGATGATATGATAGATACTGGTGGTACGCTGCTTAAAGCTATCGATATGCTCAGGCGATATAATGTAAAAAAGATTTATATAGGCGCGACCCATCCGATTTTTTCGGGTAATGCCATAGAAGAATTGGAAAATTCAGAAGTCGAAGAGGTAATAGTAGCAGATACGATTCCGATAGGGAAAGAATTTAAAACAAAGAAAATAAAAGTCCTTTCGATTGCACCTCTGCTTGCAAAAACTATAAAAAAAGTTTATTATTGCATGTCTGTAAGCGAGTTATTCAAGGGTGAAAATTTAGTTTAATTTGTAAATATAAGGTAAGGTGTAGGAATATATGGAAAATATTGCGCTGTTAGTAGAAAAAAGAGACGAGAGTGAAGTAAAAAATAAAGTCTCAAAAAAATTAAAAAATAAAAATTATATTGCGGCAGTCATGTATGGTTTAAAAAAAGAGCCGGTAAGCATCAAAATAAAGGAAAAAGAGTTTAAAGATCTTTTAAAAGGCAGAAGTATATACAGTTTGATTTTCGATATGCATATAGACGGTGCAAAAAAGGATAAGAAAGAAACGGTTTTAATAAAAGATTTCCAGAGAGATGCTATCACCAGGAGGTTTCTGCATGTGGACTTTTTAAGAATACAGATGGAAAAGGAAATCGAAACCACTGTTCCAATCCATATTATAAATGAAGAGATAGCGCTTGGAATCAAAGATGGCGGCGGCGTTCTGCAGCATGGCCTGAGAGAATTGCATATATCCTGTCTTCCTGCAGACATTCCGGAATATATCGAATATGATATAACGAATCTTGATATGGGTATTGCAATCAGAGTCTCCGATATAAACATTTCCGATAAAGTAAAGATACTCAATGATCCCGAGGAAGTAGTGGTTTCAATAATCCATCCGACCCAGTTAAAAGAAGAAGAATTGGTTGCCAAAGAAGAAGCTGCTGAAGAGATTACCGAACCCGAGGTAATTGGCAAGGAGAAAGAAGAACCGGAAGAGGAAAAAGGAAGTTCGAAGGAAGAGGGACATCAGAAAGAAAAAGGATCCAAGGAAAAATAACCATCATGATTTTAATTGCTGGTCTTGGTAATCCCGGAAAAGATTATGAATTCACCAGGCACAATATAGGTTTCAGGATTGCTGACAAATTTGCCGAAGGATTCGAGAAAAAGAGCTCTTACAGGAAATTTGATTCTCTCATATGTGAGTCATCATTCAATAATCAGAAATTAATAATCCTTAAGCCTCAAAATTTTATGAATAATAGCGGCATTTCAATTGCTCTTTTCTACAGGTTTTTTGGAAATCAAATAAATTCGCTGCTGGTGATCCATGATGACATTGACATTGAATTTGGAGAAATCAGGTTAAAAAGAGGTGGAAGCACAGGCGGGCATAAAGGCCTTGAATCAATAGCAGCCAGTCTCGGGAACAGCGATTTTGACAGACTCCGGTTTGGGATTGGCAGGCCTCCCGGTAGGCAGGACGCAGCTGATTACGTACTTGAAGAGTTCAAAAAAAAAGAAAAAGAAGAAGTCGAAGTCGGTATTCAAAGGTCAGCAGATATCATAAGAGATTATTTGTCGGAAGGTATTGAATTTGCAATGAATAAATATAACTGACCTCGCAGGCTGTATTATTTTTCATATTTAAGACTTGAATCTTTTTTAACCTTTACCATAACTTTTTCCCATTAAAAATCAATTGCCTATCTATATCGGGATTTTATTGGCATAACCGTTATGAATGGTTCCCGTAGACTGGTTGACTGTTTTTTTATGATCATTCTTGACAGGAGTTTTAGAATATTTATTATGACGATGTTTTTAAAAAATTTTATAAATGAAAAGCAGTGGCAGCAGTTCATAGAAAAATATGAGAGGACCAATACCGGAGGCAAGAAAGGCAGAGTTGCAAATCTTGATACCCTGATTGCAGATGAAAATATCTGGCCCTTTGTTATCAGTGCTTTTTTAAAATATTTCGATATTCCTGCTCTGGTAGTCACATCGACTTTCGAGAGAGCCTCGGAGCTTGAACAGGAAATAAGTTGTATTGTCCCGGATGTTAAAATATTGAATTTTCCCAGTCTTGGAAATGGGATTTTTTATAAAAATAGGATCACTGCTCCGGAAAATCTTGCCGGAAGGCTTAATGTCATTAAGAATCTGCAGAATATCAGAAGTTCCGGCGGTAATTCCTTGATTATTGCTACCAGCAATTCTTTATTGAATTTAATGCCTGCTTCTAAGTTCAACAAAATAAAAAGTACAGAAATAAGGGTTGGAAACGAATATAAAAGGGATCAGCTGATTTCGGATCTTATCAGCAGCGGTTACGAAAGGGTCCATATGGTTTATGACAGAGGGGAATTCAGTGTAAGAGGAGGAATCATAGATATCTTTGATACAACCGGTGAAAATCCGATAAGAATCGATTTCATAGGAGATGAGGCCGAGAAAATCCTTTCGTATGATGTTTCAACAAATGAAATAATAAAAAATTTAAAAAAAGTATCACTTTTTCCCAATATTAATCCCTGGGGTATAAAAGAAACAAACACTTTGGAACATGCTGATAGAATGTTTTCTTTTGTCGATTTATTAAAGAATAGTATCCCAAAAATTGCCATGGTGCTCTGTGACCCTGTAGAGATTTATTTAAAAATAAGAAGCGATATCGATATCCTGAGTGAGATATTCGATAGAGATAAAGATATTCTAAAAACTGCCAGCAAAGAAATTGCAAATTCCTATCTTGTGAAGAAGGATTTTCTTGAAAGAGAAGATTTTTATTTGAAGCTGAACATAGTCTCCGCCAGAGAACAGGCCAAAGGTATTAGTGAGTTCAATCTCGGAAAGATCATAAAACAGAAAAAAAGTTTTGGAAATTCTATCGACTTTATTCAGAATGTAAAAAAGGATCTTAAAGCAAACAGGAAGGTCATCATTTCTATTGGCGGAAGCGAGCGAAGAAAGAAGATAGAGGAGTTATTCCTGAGTAATTCGGTTTCCTTTCATTATTTAAAAACCGGTGGTAATGACGACTATGGTCAGCTCCAGTGCGATATTGCAGGAATATCGGACTGGAGGTTATACAGGGGTTACGAGTCCGGGAGTGTTTCTTTATACGGTGAACTCGATATCTATGACCGTATGCAATATCAGATATCCCCCAAAAAGATTTCGGCTGCTGCGAATGCCGAATATTTTGAACCGGGAGAATATGTGGTACATAAAAATCATGGTATAGGCAAATATGTCGACATGATCTCGAAACAGGTTAACGGCTATAAAAGAGAATATTTCTTAATAGAATATGCAAACAATGACCGGTTATATGTACCTACCTGGCAGGCTGATCGGATCGGCAGATATATCGGTGAAAAAAAACCTAATATCACTCCCCTGAATTCCGCACAATGGGAGGGCCTTAAAAAAAGGGTACGGAAATCCGTACATAAACTTGCTATAGACCTGGCCAGACTATACGCAGAGAGGGATTCCGCCAGCGGATATGCATTTCCTGTCGACAGCCCATGGCAGAAGGAAATAGAAGACTTATTCCCATTTAAGGAAACTCCCGATCAGGTCAAAGCGATAGATTATGTAAAGAATGCTATGAGTAAACCCAAACCAATGGATATCCTGGTAATTGGCGATGTGGGATTTGGTAAGACAGAGGTTGCGATTAGAGCTGCCTTTAAATCGATAGAAAATGGTAAGCAGGTTCTGATGCTTGTTCCCACCACAATTCTTGCCGATCAGCATTATCAGACCTTCAGCGAGCGATATAAAAATTATCCCGTTAATTTAGAGATCTTAAGCAGGTTTAGAGCCAGGAAGAGGCAAAAGGATATAGTAAAGGATTTTAATGAAGGCAAAATAGATATGATTATAGGTACCCATCGCATTCTTCAGGAGGATATAAAGCCTAAAGACCTTGGTCTCATAATAATAGATGAAGAACAGAGGTTTGGAGTCGGAAGCAAAGAAAAAATAAAAATGCTTAAGACCGAAGTGGATGTATTGACCCTGAGTGCCACGCCTATTCCCAGAACATTGTATATGTCTCTTACCGGAGTCAGGGATATCGCGCTCATCGAGACTTACCCCGAGGGCAGAAATCCGATAGAGACCTTTGTGGGAGAGATTGATTATCAGGTGGTAAGAAGAGCCATAGAAAGGGAAATGGCAAGAGGCGGGCAGATATACTATGTCTATAATAGAGTAGCCGGTATAGAGAATAAGAAAATCCAGCTGCAGCAGCTGATTCCACAGGCAAATATTGCCCTTACGCACGGCCAGATGGAAGGCAGCAGAATAGAAAAAATAATGACTGATTTTATAAATAAGAAATACGATATACTGCTGACAACTTCCATAATAGAATCCGGGATGGATATCGGTAATGTTAATACACTTATAGTCGAGAATTCACAGCTGCTCGGATTATCACAGTTGTATCAGCTTAGAGGCAGGGTAGGCAGATCTTCGGAAAGAGCTTATTCTTATTTTCTCTATCCGGGTAAAAAGAATCTGGGTCTTCAGGCATTTCAGAGGCTTAAAACACTTGCAGAATATACCGACCTTGGTTCCGGATACAATATTGCAATGAGAGATCTCGAGATAAGAGGAGCGGGCGAAATACTTGGTCCCAGACAGCACGGACACATAAATAGCGTTGGTTTTGATATGTATTGCCAGATAATAAAAGAAGAGATAGATAAACTTAGGGGTGAAAAAATAGACGAAGATATTAATGTTCAAATAGATCTGCCTGTCAGTGCATTTATCCCCAAAAGCTATATCGAGAGTGAAAAAGAAAGAATAAATATTTATAAAACACTGGGAAGTGCGGAAAGTCCGGATGAAATTGACTCAATTATAGAAAAAATGAATCTGCGGTATAAAAAGATGCCGCCGGTAGTAAACAATCTTATAAATATCGCCCGGGTAAAATATTTGCTCCGCAAGGCAAAAATAGAGAAGATCCTGTTTTCTGACAGAAAGGGGATTATCTTAAAAAAGGTAGATATGCCGCAGAGCAGAGCAAGGGAAATGAACATAAAAAATAGCAATCTTTTATACGAACCGGTATCCAGACAAGTAATCATAAAAAAAACTGGTAAAAATTTTGATTTGGATTTAGTCTTAAATGATCTTAATGATATAATAAGTTTTATATAATATTTATAAAAAAGAAAGAGGTAGGAGTTGAATAGAAAATTAAAAAGAAACATCATCATTATAAGTGCAGTTGTGGCTGTTTTAGTGATTTCTGCACTTGTTTATTTTTTCGTTTTTTACAATAAGACGGTAGCTGTTGCTGATGGAATAGAAGTAAATCAAAAAGAAGTAGATGTGTATATAAATTTTTTGAAATCTCAGGATGTCAATGGAGAGTTACCCACTGATGAAGAGGGTCTAAAATCTTTGGAGGCTAATATTATCGATTCGCTTATTGTAATGAAACTGCTTGAGAATCATGCAGAGGAGAATGATATTACAGTGACCAGTGAGGAAATCGATGAGCAGATGAAAGTGGCACTGGGTAATTATTCTTCGGAAGAAGATTTTGAAACAGCTTTAAAATCTATGGGTATAAATAGAAAATTTTTGGAAGATTATTTCAAAAGCCAGCTGTTCAGCAATAAGATTTACGAAATAGTCACCGCAGATGTCAGTGTGACCGATGACGAAATAAGACAATACTACGATGATAATAAGGCTACGCAGTTTTTGGTTCCTGCCAGGATCGAAGCAAGCCATATCCTGGCTATATTTCCATGGGTAGAGGATGGTTCCGAGGAAACTCAGGAAGGCAGAGATGAAGCTTTGGCCAAAATAGAGATGGTTCAGGAGAGATTAAGCGAGGGTGAAGATTTTGCGGAAGTGGCACGTCAGTATTCGGATGATACCACGAGTGCAGAGAATGGCGGAGAACTTGGTTTTATTAGTGAAGGTCAGATGGTTGAGGAATTCGATAAGGCATTATTTACCCTTGACGTGGGAGAAGTAAGCGGAATCGTTGAAACCGAGTATGGATTTCATATTATAAAAGCGACCGGTTATGAAAAAGAATATATTCAGGAGTTTAGTGAAGTTGAAGAAGCAATAGACACATATCTTCTTAATTTACATAAAATGGAAGTTTGGGAGGATTTTATTTATTCTCTGATAGAAAAAATAGATATCGAATATTTCACGGATGTAGAA
>Ga0209323_10001171_pt1 | contig 17338 bp, 10 predicted proteins | sample Rifsed19ft2_FD_184014 | JGI IMG/M metagenome (GOLD analysis project Ga0209323, IMG submission 184014) | Soil microbial communities from Rifle, Colorado, USA - sediment 19ft 2 (version 2) | ecosystem: Environmental > Terrestrial > Deep subsurface > Rock core/Sediment | place: Rifle, Colorado...
AGCCTATGGTATTAAAGATCAAGGGTATCTTAGACTTAAAATATTAACCGCTTTTTTACCAGATTTATGAAAATTTACCCACACAAAACTTAGTAGACCCTTAATATTCTTGTCAGAAAAACGTAGTTCTCTCAAACTACAAGAACGAGTTTCCCCCAACCCTTCTTGAAAATAGTATGGAATGAAAGACCAAGCTTTATGCCAATGGACAGGAGATTCATGATAATAAATTACATATTTACCATTTTTCACCACAAAGTTTATTAATTTATTAAAACTGAACATTTTGTTGTAAATTTGTTTAGCCAATCCATTTCCAATCTTAGGAATAAAATCAATAAAATTATTATTGTTGCCGAGTTTAGAATAATTAATTGATTCAAAAAGATATACTCTTGCTTCACTAAACCACTTCAAAAAATTAGTTCCGTATAATTCTTTTTTCCCATTATTAACTTTGATAATATAAATACAAAGTCTATCCCTAACCCCTTCAAATAAAGACGAGGGCTGATCAGATGCAGAATACGCACTGATATAAATTAATTTATTTGTTTGATTTAATAATAAGCGCAAACTTTTAGTTTTTGGTGTTGCAATAGATCCCAGTCGAACAATGAGTCCACACCTTCCAATCTGCTGAGAAATAAGATTTAATGATCTTTCCATGGTGTAAGCATAGAGATTAACACAAGGTTCGGTAATATAATCTTTAATAGCATAAGCTATACTACCTTTTTTATACTCAACATAAGGCGGATTACCAATAACCACATCAAACCCGCCTTTGTCGTGTATAATCTTATAAAACTCTGCAAACCAGTGGAAGGGCTGGTGGGTGGTCTTCCATTTTTCAAAGTCATTTGGTTTTCTTTCAATATCTACTTCATAGAGCCGAGCCAGATAGATATTCAACGTATCATTTAACTTTTTTAGGCGTTCTTCTAAATCCTTCTTTGCGCCGCTCATTGAAGGGCTGTCAATAATCACCTGAGAATCCTTAAAGTGCGCATACGCCATTTTTACCATTTCGGCCTGTTCTTTTATGGCGTCTATTTCCTTCTTTAAAAGTATCTTACCAAAACTGCCTTTCACCGCCTTTTCTACTTCTTCCAGTTTTGCAAAGCCCACAAGGGTATTGCCGGCACGGATATTAAAGTCAATATCAGGCAGTGGTTCTAATCCCAAATTTTGCTTTTTATGGTCCACGTCTACCGTTGCCACTAATTTCAGGAATAACCTCAGCTTGGCAATTTCCACTGCCTCATGCATGATGTCAACGCCATAGATGTTTCTTAATATGATGTTCTTATAGATAAAATACTGGAGATTGGGGTGTTCGGGTGATTTAACAGCGGCTAACGTCTCTTCAAAGAATTTGTATTTAAACACACCCCTTTGTCCCCTCTCAAGAGGGGAATTTATGGATATGTCCCTCTCGAGAAGGGAATTTTTAGCATCTGCTACAAAGTTCTCCATGCGCTGGAGGCATGCCTCATACAATGATTCCAGTATGTTCATTGCGGCGAACAGGAATGCACCCGAACCGCAGGTGGGGTCAAGGATAGATATATGCAATAAGGCTTTATAAAAGTGCCTGATAAATTCGGGGTCGTTACTATTTTCTATCACATCCTGGACAAACTGCCGAATGTTAAGGTTGTACGTGATAAAATCGTTAATTTCGTGTATTTCGCCGTTTTCAATCTTTGTTTTTATCTCTGTATAACGTCTCCGCCTTTCAACCACCTCGCGCCATATTTCCGTGGGAAGTCCATATTCGGCAGGTGCGGGTTTATTCCATAATGTTCGTTTAGAAACGTCATTCAGCCCTGCGACAATTTCAGGAGGTAACTGTAAGGGCGAAGCATTCTCTGGTATATGCGATGGTTGTAAAGAATCGCTATCTTGTGCTGTAAATGAATATTGTGTGGTATATGCTAGAGAATGCTTCGCCCCTACAGTGGCAACAATACCGTGTTTTACAGCATCGTACATGTATTTATCAGGTGCTGCTCGCAGTAGTTTCCAAATTTCGGTGTCGGGGTTGAACGCCTTTGGATAACTTCTTTTTACCTCATCGAACAAGTAAGGGATGATGCAGTTTTTACCAATATAGTCCGTAATGTCCTCTTTGGTATAATATGCCCCCATGTATGCCCTGTCGTTGATGTATTTTTCAAATATATAACCGATTACATCAGGATTTATGTCTTTACCTGTAGCGGTAATGCGCGTGTCCAGGTGCCATTCATACTGGTCAAAGAAGCTGAATACCTGCTCAAACGCCTCATCTGTTATCTCGATATTGTAGTTTTTCTCTATGTGGTGGGCATCAAACAAGCCGCCGTTGAGATACGGCACAATGCCGATTTCATTGGTGATCTCTGGAGTTCTTTCATATGAACCTAATCCTTTGTGAAAGAGGATAAGCAGGAAGTTTCTATAAAATGAGTAAAACTTGTCCTTGCCTTTTTTCTCCTGTGTGGCTTTGAGTCGGTTTTTCAAATAGTCTTTGTCATTATCAAGAAATCCCTTTTTCTGGATGAAGTAGATGAACATCAGGCGGTTCAGCATCAGGGACGCATACCAATCCTTATCTACCGTATCGCTTATGTTTTTAATGAAGTTTAAAAATGAAGTGTGTTCTTTTTTGAACCTATCGTAAAATTGCTTTGTAACCTTTTCAGCATTGGCATTGAATTGCTCTTGTATGAGAGATTTAACATCCACTATGCTGATCTTTTCCTCGTCATCAATGGAAAAGAAAAGACCTTTGAGTTTTTGGAACAATAGTTCTGGTTCCTGATGTGCGTAGTAATGCGTCTCTCTTACCGCCATTGGCTTTCCCTGTTCACGGATGACCAATTGCCAGATTTGATGTTTTTGAGAAAGATCGCAGAAGATGATGAGATGTTCAAAATAGAGATTGGTGATGGCGCTGTCTATCTTTTTCCTGATATGATAATCAGGTATCTTGCCATTATTGCCCGGGAAGCAGACAAAGATGACAAGTCCTTTTTTCTCTGCCACTGCTTCCAGATTGTACCATTCATTTCCAACGGCTATTTGTTCTTTTTTCCTTACGCTATCCCAACCCAATTCGTTAAAAAGCTCTTTGAATTGAAAGTTTTTTATAAGTTGGTTAAACCTTGTTTTGTCTATGGATGGGGTCATTAATCAATCCTAAAGAACAAATAATTTGAGGTTCTTTATAGGTCTTCTCATCTTCTTTTGTATTACATAATTTATCTTCGTCTCTTAATGATACGACCAGGTTTGCCAAGTCTTCATCGGAGATGCCCGCCTTTAATTGCCTGTTTAATGTTTCTCTGGCAAATTCTTTTAGCGGGAATTTATATATATCATCTATGGCTCTTTTAAGCGCTTCATTTACAAATAAGGTGACTTTGTATTCCTCATAATGGCGGTTCAACCGCATATATGTCCTGTAACGTGCGCTCGATTTTTTGCCCAATTGACCGCCAATAGCGCTTTCGACTTGTATTATATGTTCAATGCCTTTTTCCACCAGTTTGTGATGATTATCCAATTTAAATAACGGAGGGGTATCGGAACTGCATTCCGCTGCCCTCAGGATGGTAAGTTGTGACTGGGTAATAATTTCACCCTTTCTGTTCAGCCATGCTAAAATATCGTTATCGTCGGCCGTTCTTGTGTAAACTATAACACCTTCATCCTTTTTCTCGTCTTCTTGTTTCAGTGATTTCGTAGCATAAATTACATGCGGCAAATCGGGTATTGTCTTTTTAAGGGTGGGGTCAGCATCAGTGGCATTTTTCCATATCTGATAGGCATATGAAGCCAGATCAACTTCGACGTCCTCTTCCTCATCGAGTATGCCTTGTTTTTCGTTGTAAAAATCGTGGATTTTTACGGGATCGCCGTCAAAGAAGACCTCGTCAGAACCAACCACCTCAGCGTTTTCCTCTATTCTTTTTCTCAGTCTGCCTCTTAATTTTATAATTTTTTCTATACCCTCTTCAGGAAAAAATGAATAGCAGAAGATTTTATCTGACTTCTGTCCAATCCTGTCTACCCTTCCTGCCCTCTGAATAAGCCGGATAATAGCCCAAGGCAGGTCGTAATTAACGATGATATGTCCATCCTGTAAGTTTTGACCTTCGCTTAAAACATCGGTTGTTATTAAAACCCTTATCTCATCAGGGGTATTTGCAATTTCTTTTTTGTCATTGCTTATCGGGCTAAATCTATATGCATAGGTTGTGGGGTCTTCACTTCCACCGGTAACACATTCTATCTGACTAATGTTTCTCTTTTTCAGTTCATCATATAAGTAATATGCGGTATCTGCAAATTGGGTGAATATTAGTATTTTTTCTTTTGGGTGTATTTTTGTGCAGAGGTCATACAGTGCGTTTAATTGCCTGTCATTATCCGGGTTCCAGTCCTTGCCAATCTTTAATATTTTCAAAATCTCTTTGCCATCATCGATTAATACATTTTTCAGTGATTCTTCAAAGAAACCGCTTCGAATCCAGTCAAAACGGCTATGATAGCTGGTCTCGTATAATTTATAAATCTTTTTAGCCTGAGCGTAATAGCCTTCTTCATCAAGTAAAATCTTAATTGTGCCTTCGTTTGAGTCTTCATTATCTAAGTCAACATCATCCAAAAATTCATCCAGCATGTTTGCTTCCTGAGGACCAATGGGGAGGGGCAAATTATTCTCTATTGCATAAACATAAATATAATTACGCAGAATATGGCGGCATAATGATACCAGAAAAGAATAACCACTGCTTTCTAACCTTTTAAAGAGATTTGTCCTACAAAAGCCCATGAGCCGCCTGCCTGCATGAGATAAGTTATCCTGTATAACTGTCTCATCTTTTGTTGGTATGAGGGTAGTCTTTTTGTCAGGGTAATTGCCCAATCCATATCTCGGCAGGTTTAAACGGTTAATGGTATCCACAACGGTATCAGAGTATAATTTCGCATACTGGTCTTTCGGGTCGTTGGGGTTAAAATCGTATTCAACCTTTTTCGGTAACCTGTCGGGGAAATAGGAACGACTGCCGTCTGAAAACAAAAGATATTTCCTGCCGTTGGAAGGGTCTGTTTCAGCATAATTTTGCTTAATAAAACTTCTTGGCCTTCTTACCATATATAACCGCATTAGTTCCCGCCAATCATCTACGTAAGAGCTTTTTTCAAATGCAGGTAAAGTTGTTGCAGAATACTGATATTTAGCCATAAATTGAACCCTGCCACCTATACTTTCAATAAATCTCTCCGGACTTATGCCCAAATCTTTATCCTCTTGAATAAAAAGGCGAAGTTGATTGGATAAATCAAGATACGTTTTATTATACGGTGTAGCCGAAAGCATGATAACTTTGCTCTCGTTTATCTGAATGTATTCCTGAATAGCCCTGTATCGCTTGCCTTCCCTGTTTCTTAAATTATGGCTTTCATCAATGATAATTATGCGGTATCTCCTCAATTTTGGTAAAACCGACTGAACTTGCGTAAGGGGTAAGACCTTTGCCCGCAATTGATATTTATGCGCATAGTCCTCCCACATATTTGTCAGGTTCTTAGGGCAGATGATGAGCGTTTCAAGGAAAAAGTCTTCTTCGAATATCTTGGCTAACGCTGTTGCTGTGAGAGTTTTTCCAAAACCAACAACATCTCCTATTAAAACACCGTCTCTTTTATTTAAGTAATGTGCGGCTATTGAAACTGCTTTTTGCTGGAAACTATGTAATTTCTCTTGCAAAATCTTTGGGATTTTAAATTCTGTCAGGCCCGCACGGGCTTCACGGGATAAGTGGTAAGCAATTTTAAGATAGATATGATATGGCGAAACCAATCTGTCGGCAGCCCAACTATTATCAATTATTTCAACTAATTCTTTGGATATATCTATGCACCATCTGTCATTCCATCTGTCCTCAAACCAGTTTGCAAGTTTTGCTGCTGCATCCTGTTCTAAAACGTCAACGTTTAACTCGCCCTGCTTGAGAAGGCCTGCAAGGGTTAAATTACTACTGCCTAAGTAACCGATAATAGGACTTATCTTGTCGTCTCTGAATAAAAGATATAATTTGGCGTGTAATGGGTGTCTCAAAAAAAGTTTAACAACTACCTTTTTGTCTTTTATTTGTTGAGATAACTTTCTTAAACCAATCTCGTCTTCCTCTGTTGGGATGCCAATGGTTAATTGATCCTTAAATTCTTGTGCTAATTTCTTCCTTATGGCTGATGCCGTTTGATTATCAATAATACCTTGTTCGGTTTTATAGAAATATTCTCGTATGGTTTCGAGAGGAGGTTGTTGCATACCTATGAGCAGTCTGCAACAATTACCATCATCGCCTTTTAAATTGTCTATCTGGGCTGCAACCTGTTTCCATCCTCTTAAATTGAAATAACCAACGCAGAAGTCTCCCCTATAAGATACCTCTAGGGTATTATTTAATCCCTGAACTAGATGATTTTCGATGTTATCAAATATTTTTGGCATTTTTTATGTGATAGTATCACAGTTCCCAGCCAAGCTGTTGTAATCTCTCAATAACCTTTAAATCAGTATCGGTGGCATCATTGATCTGGGCTGGGCATGTTATTTGAATACTTCAAACCCTTTTAAATAATCATCATAATCTATTGGGGATTCAATCCCGAATTCAGCCAGAAGGTCTAATGTCTCGCTTAGCGACAACTCAAGCCTTGTGGCAAGTGTGCTCAATGATAATTTCCCTTCTCTGTAAAGTTTTATCATAAGAAACTCCCATCCATACTCGATAAGTTCTCTTGCAACTGTGGATTTGTCTTTATGAACCATCTTTGAAAGTTCATTAATCCTTTTCATTTCTCTTTCTTTAAGTCTGAGACTTATTACCGACATTATTCATCTCCTTTCAACCGCTTAAAGGCATCGTCTAGTATTCGCTTATTGTAACGTCCATATAAAGATAATTTTTCAAGTTTTACAAACGCTATGTCCTTATTAATATTCCCCTTTTCAACTATATTTATTAAAAAGTGAATTGCAGTGGTAAAATGCTGGTTTAGTATTTTGCAAGCCTTTATTGTTAACAAATCATCAGTTGCAAGTGGCAATTTTCTTTTTAATGCAAGGGCAAGGGCTTCCGCTTCTCCATTGTGGATTTTAAAATCCTTGCATAATTTTTCTACAGGCTCTTTTTTTGTTATGCCGATTACTTTTATCTTGCCATTTACAATTAAGGAAGAAATTAATTTTGCGTCAAACCTGTCTTTATCCGTACATTCTAACTTTACCTTTTCTGGAATTGTTATTTGAATATCTTCAGAAACAAGAGTGAGGATTTCAACTTTTGCCAACAATATTAATGTTGAGGAATCGAATACTATTTCCATTTGATTACAATATACTACAAATGTATTCTGTAAATCAATAGTTAAAGAGTCTTCTATCGATAAGGTATTCTGTGCTTCCAGCCGAGTTGTTGTAGTTCTCAATAAATTTCAAGTCGGTATCAGTTACTTCATTAATTCCGGGCACAAGTATTTTGTAATAGTTAACCAGAACACGGAGAAATGCGAGAAAAAGCACATTGTACTTAGTTTTATCTTTTTCCCCCTTATCACAACCTCTGCGAACTTTGCGCTCTTTGCGGTATGATGAACTATTTTACCTTTTATTTTGATAATCCCAACTGCCGATAAATCGTTTTAAAATCAATTTCTCGTTCCACCACTTCGGCGGCGCGCTGTATCTTGGATTTACAGTGCAAACTGACGTATCCTGAAAGGTTCTCGCATACTTCAAGGGCGTTTGCAGTATCCGCACGAACTACTACAATGGGCACGCCAACTTCCTGCGCACGACCAAGAATAGATGCATTTGGATAGAGTTCTCCGGTGAGAATCAGGCACTTTGTGGGGGTTTCGAGGGCTGCCAGTTGGATATCGCTCCGGTCACCACCGGTGATAACGGCCTTATTTGAGACCTTGCGGAAATAACGCAAGGCACTCTCGACATTCATTGCGCCTATCATAAAATGTTCGATTAATTCATCCACCCTGTCTTCACAACAGAGCACCTTTCCGTTAAGCGAGTTAATGATTTCCATGATTGGCACTGCCCCAAGTACCGGATCTTTTTGTATAATCCCCAGCGTAGTAATGTCATTATTTTTGAGAAACGGAACGAGTATTTCACGGATATAATTCAATTTTGCGGGAGGGATAAGGTTGAACACAACACCAAGCAATTTGTCTCCAAGCATCTTGGATGCGTAAATAAACCCATCGAGCATGTCAATATAAGATTGGAACTTGTCTATAAAGATTACCTTTGCATTGGATTCTTTGATGAAATCCAATTCTGAGAATTGCAGACTTGTGCCGCCAGAGAGTCTTCCCAAGCCCCTGGCAATCATGATATCCTTTTCCCTGGAAGCTTGATGAAAGGCAGTCATCGTCTTCTGCTTGATATGTAAGTCTTCGCCGCTCGTCAAGCGCCTTAAGAGGTCGTCGGTTAACACCACAGGGCAGATCGATTGAAGCGGTTCGTTTACCTCTAATGTCTTAGAAAGAAAGACGGCATCCGTATCGGTAAGTACGTTCTCAACAACAACAGGTGAAAATCCAACAGGTTTAAAGTATCCGACCTTATATCCATCTTTCTTGAATTTCAATCCCAATCCGAGACAGATAAGGTTCTTTCCGGAAAAGGGTGAAACAGAGGCAATAAATATAGGTATCATGATAACCCCCTTTTAAACTGGTGTATATGATTTAATCTGGTATTTTCTCGTTTTAGGTAAGTTTTAGTATTTATAAGATAGTCATGCGAGCGTCTAATGCTATTGTACCACCGCCTTCGGGGAATACGATCAATGGATTTATATCCATTTCGATAATCTCTGGGAAATCTGTCACTAGCTGGGAAAGTCTTAAAATATTATCAACAACGGTATTTATGTCCACGGGTCTTTCACCGCGTGCGCCTTTTAAAAGTGGAAACGATCGGATTTCCTGGATCATTTCTTCGGCTTCATTCAATCCGATTGGCGCTATTCGGAATGAGACATCTTTTAGTATTTCTATATAAATTCCACCAAGGCCAAACATCAATAAAGGGCCAAACTGTGGGTCACGCGACATGCCCAGGATTATTTCCTTGCCACCGGTAATCATTTCTTGCACCAGAACTCCCTTAATTTCTGCATCGGGCATGAGGCGGCGCGCCTTTTGTGTAATATCACAAAAACACTTTCGTACCTCTGTGGCATTTTTTACCCCGATTCTTACTCCTCCAAAATCTGATTTGTGGAGGATATCCGGTGACGAAATTTTTATGACGACAGGGTATCCGATTTCTTCTGCCGCCTTCACAGCCTCTGTCTCTGAAGCAGCAAGAATACTTTTTGGAATCCTGAAACCATAGGCGGAGATAACCTGTCTGGCTTCTTCTTCGTTAAGGTGTTGGCGGCCTGTTTGTTTCATCTTCTCAAGGAACGATGCTACATTTTCTTTCTGAACGTCAAATATTTTTGCTTTTGGTACGGGTCGTTTTTGCCACAAGGTATATTTATACATCGCCTCAATGGCGGATACTGCTCGTTCAGGGAATGGATAATTCGGCACTTTTCTTTGACACATAATCCTTAAACCGTTTTCAATCCTTTTACCACCCATAAAGGAGGTTACAATAGGTTTGTCGGTGCGATTTGAAATCTCAGTGATTATCTCTGCCGTCTTTTCTATTTCCGTCATTGTCTGAGGCGTTAAAATAACAAGAACTACATCTACATTGGGATCTTCAATGACTTTTTCGATAACAAATTTATACCGATCTGCCTTTGCGTCTCCCAGCACATCTACCGGATTATACACATTTGCCATAGCCGGTAAAAAAGAACGAAGGGTATCAATAGTATTTTTGGAAAACGACGCCATTTTCAATTTCGACCGCTCTACAGCATCAGCTGCAATAATCCCGGGACCCCCGGCATTTGTTATCAATGCTATGTGTGGCCCCTTGGGTAGCTGTTGAAAACTGAATATCCTGGCATAGTCAAAAAGTTCTTGGATCGTCTCCGCACGGAGAATCCCTGATTGTTTGAATGCCGCATCAAATGCGTTTTCAGCGCCGGCTAGCGTTCCGGTATGTGATGATGCAGCCTTCGCACCTGCCGTGGTGCCCCCGGATTTTACGACAATCATCGGTTTTGTTTTAGTTGTTTTTTTGGCTGCATTGATAAATTCAGCGCCGTTTTTTACCCCTTCCAAATAAACGAGGACGACCTTCGTATTGGCATCGTTTTCTATGGCTTTTATAAGGTCTACTTCATCGATATCTGTTTTGTTTCCCATGCTGATAAATTTAGAGAATCCGATGCATTCATTCACCGCCCAATCCAAAATCGAAGTGCAAAGCGCCCCGGATTGTGAAAAAAAAGCAATATTGCCAGACTCTGGCATATCGGCAGCAAAAGAGGCGTTTAGGGCTGATTGTGTGTCTATCATCCCAAGACAGTTTGGTCCCAGCATGCGCATAGAATGCTGTTTGATCTTCTGGTATAACTCTCGTTCCCTTGCAGCTCCGTCAATGCCACTCTCTTTAAAGCCGGCGCTGATGACGACGACTGAATCGATTCCTTTCTCAATACACTCGTCAACGGTCTTACCCACGTATGGTGCAGGTACAACAATTACAGCCAGATCAATCTTGTCCGGGATTTCCTTAAGAGCAGTGTATGTTTTAATCCCCAGGATATTATCTGTATGAGGATTTACCGGATATATCTTGCCTTTGTATCCGTGCTTGACAAGATTTTTGAATAAGTCGTGCCCTACCTTACCTTCTTCACGAGAGGCGCCGACGACAGCAACTGTCTTAGGTGAAAAGAAATGTTCCAGCATAAATTAGAAAAGAGGTTTTTTTCTCCTGGTTACTTCCTTTTCGGAGTATTTGTACTAGTTCCGTGTTCGTCCTTTGGTAATAATTCGAACATGTTTTTGATAGATTTTGTGAATGGTTTAAATGGTACGGGATGGCCTTCTGGTTTTAAAAAGGTTCCCCCGATTTCTACCATAGTCAATTGTTTTCTTACGCCTCCTACCACAAAATCAAACAATTTTCCAACAATAGGAATTTGAGAAAAAAAGTCCCTGCTGAACCCTGCGACAATACTTATGCGCATGTTTCCACTAAGGTCGATGTCTCCCCGTCCGTTAAGTTCTATTGAGTCGCTATAGACCTTTCCATCATCAATATGGATAACGCCATCTTTGACAATAAACTTTGCCTGTGCACTGTGAAAACTTTCTTTTTTTGGTACGGTGAGGTTGAGAAAATTGAAAACACTATAAATGATGGGGACGTCTGAAAGAAATCCCTCATTTACATTAAATTGTCCCTCTGCATAAAAATTTTTGGGATCGGTGCCGCTTCCCCGATACTTAATCCTGCCGTAAAGAAGCCCTGACCACTGTTTTTCTGTTTTCGCAACCTTTTGGGCAAGTTCTTCCAGTATGATTCTTGAGAAATTCAATTCGCCCTCGTATTGATAGGGATTGGTATCTATATTGACGGATAAGGTTCCTTCCACATGCCCGCCACAACATTTGGCATCGATATGTTTGGTTACAAAACTGCTTTTATTGATTTCCAGAATTCCCCCGATACCACTGAGAAAAATATTGTATTTGCTGTCATTAATCTCACAGTCCTTAAGGTTGATCTCTATTGAATAATTGTTGTCCTTTTCTTCCTTAAAGCCCTGGAAATTGGCAATGAGGTCTACCTTGCCTGTGGGTTTCAGATTTGTCCACAGCTTTTCGCCTATTCCATTGGCGGGTAAATCTTTCAATAGAGATTCTGTGATGGATAGATTCGGCACATGAAGATTAAATATCTTTCGGTCGTTTTTTAAATCATAGACGCCATTCAATTCAGTAAAAATGGACTGACCGCCGCATTGGATAAAGCCACCCGTATCCGTAAATAAAATGATATTGTTGCCCAGCTTGAAGTGCCCGTTTACATGTGATATAGGAAGAGGGAAATCCATCGGGTTGATTTCTAAATCCTTGCAATTCACTGCCAGGAAGCAACTGCTTTCCTGCTTTTCTCCTACATTATACTGGAATGTCAGGTCTACCAGACCAGTAGGCCGTATTTTTGACCATATCTGTTCGCCAAAATCGGGAATGTTTCTTAAGAATTCCTGGTTTACAAGCAAATTAGGAATTGTCATCACAAAGGTCTTTTTGGTGCCATAGAGGTCAAATTCTCCTTGAAATTCAGCCTGGGAAGTACAGTTTCCGCTTTTGATATAACCCACAATTCCCTTGAGATACAATTTCTCGGTGTTCAATTCAACGTCTCCATTTAAATTGTAAATCAGGAATGGCCAATTTTCATACATGGCTTCCACGCCATTGAGATTGATGTTGATAACGTAATCCATTTTCTTTTGCTTGTTTTGATTATTAAAACTTGCTCTGCAGGATATATTGATCTTTCCTGTGGGTTTATAATCATCCCATAGCATCTTGCCGATGTACGGAAATCTGTTTAAAAATTCCTCGTTCAGCATAATATTCTTCGCGTTTGCCTCAATTTCTAAACTGGGAACATCCGGTTGCAGGTTCATAGTAAAAGAATAATTCCCAAGGAATTCATCATCTATATTCCCTTTGATGATGATATTTTTGAAAGAGCCCGCATAAGGCAAGAATGTGATGCTGATACCTGACAGCTTGATTTCTGGACTCTTTGTCTGGGGGTCTTCTTTAATATGAATCTTTAAATCTCTGATCTCAAGACCCTGATTTAAAATATCCATATAGGCCGGCATTTCAATCTTGTCAAAGTTCGCCTTCAGGGTATTCAGGAGTGACCAAATATCCGTGGGCTTTTCGATGGTCAATTCAGGGGCAATAACGACCGCATTGTTGATATTGAGCTGTCCTTTGAGAAGACTCTGCGGGGAATGCTTTATAACGATTCTGGGGATTTTTAGATACTTGCCTAGTACATCTTCGGAGGTGCCTACAAAAGAAAGGTTATCAATGATAATCCCTTCCAGGAAATCCATGTGCGCATGTTCAATTTTTGTTTCCCCAAAATCTTTCAATGCACTTAATAAACGACTCTTTATTGCCTCATCTGAAGTAGTCCTTTTGATAAAGATATACCCAGAAACCGCTATTCCTATCAGAAAACAAATGACGATAGAGACGATGATTAAAATTATTTTCATTAAATTCCCTTTTTGGTTAGAAAGTAAGTATTAAGGTTACTTATATTCCAGATTTATTTCAAGTTTAAATTTCTAAAAGGGTTAAAATAAACATAATGTAAAAATCCTTGCCGTACACGAGAAATTGGCATATAATTTAGCAGTATTAAAGTAAGCAGGACGCTGATTTTCGCAGATATACACAGATTAATAATTTTATTCTTTATGATAAATAGAGAAACACTGGAAAAAGAGTATCCAAATTATAAAAAATGTATCAAAGACGCTTTTGAATTGGGGCAGTCCCATATTTTCAGGTGGTGGGATGAAATAACCCCTTCTGGAAAGAAGCACCTATTAAAACAGACAGCCACTATTGACATTCAATTTGTACATAAACTTTTCAATGACAATCTCCAGAAAACCAAAAATACCCTTCGGGGAGAATTAGTTCCACCTAAAATTATAACCGTCCCTCAAAATGCTTCTGAACTAGAGCTTGCACAAAGGGTAAGACAAATCGGAGAAGCGTCTTTGCGAAGTGGAGAGATTGCTGTCCTTACGGTTGCCGGGGGACACGGAACAAGGCTGGGAAGCAATGGACCAAAAGGGACTCTTCCTATTGCGCCAATTAGCGGTAAGAGTGTATTTCAACTTCATGCGGAAAAAATACGTGCAGTTCAGCAAAAATATCACACGTACATTCCCTGGTATATTATGACGAGTGAAGCAAATGACCGTGTGACGCAAAAATTTTTTAAGTCACATCAATTCCTTGGATTAGACCCCAGGCAGGTATACTTTTTTACCCAGGGCATGTTCCCGGCTGTAGACCTTAACGGGAAATTATTGATGAATTCTAAGTCGAATATCGTAATGAGTCCAAACGGTCACGGGGGTACGATCATTGCCCTCAAGGAGAAAGGTGTTCTTAAAGATATGGAAGCACGTGGTATTAAAAACATTTTTTATTATCAGGTGGATAATGTATTAATAAGGATTGCTGATCCGGTTTTTATTGGTCATCATTTGAAAAATGCGGCGGAGATGTCACTAAAAATCGTTAAAAAGTATCACCCTGAGGAAAAGGTAGGCATTGTAGTGCATAGCAATGGGCATTTACAGGTGATCGAATATAGCGAACTGAGTCGGGAGGATATGTATGCAAGGAACGGGGATGGTACTTTAAAATACAATGCAGGGAACATTGCGGTGCACATGATCAGTATCGATTTTCTTGAAAAAATATACCAACACGGAGAAGCCCTTCCTTTTCATGCCGCACTGAAAAAGGTACCCTGTCTGGACGAGAAAGGTGAAGCGATCAACCCCGAGAAAAACAACGCCATTAAATTTGAGAGTTTCATCTTCGATGTGCTGAAACATGTTGAGAAGGGTGTGATAATGGAAGCGCTTCGCAAAGATGAATTTTCGCCGATAAAAAATATGGATGGGGAGAACTCTCCTGCTACCGCAAGACAGGACATGGTTAATTTATTCGGCCGATGGCTGCGAAATGCGGGCATTTCTATTCCTATGGATAATCACGGAAATGTCATTGGTTTAATCGAGATTAACCCCTGCTTTGCACTGGATGAAGAGGGGTTAAGAAATAAAATAGATAAACATTTGCAGTTTAACGGTAATTTAATTATGTAGGAATTTTCATTTTATTTAAAACGAGGATATAAATGAAAGGTAAGCAATCAATACACTTCGATTTTAACAATATGATGGCCGATACAATCGGGCCGGAACATGGCATTACTGAGCAGGAGTTGAAAGCCCTTGCACCCCTTGCCAGCCGATATGTGAATGATTTAAAAGATGAACGCACCAGAGGTAAATTACAATTTCTTGATTTACCTTACCAAAAAAATATTGCAACAGAGATAATCAAAACTGCAAATTTCCTCAAAGGAAAATTCAAAAACCTTGTGGTTGTGGGTATTGGCGGTTCTGCACTGGGCAATATTGCCACCCATACAGCCTTGAACCATCCCTTTCACAATATTCTTGCTGACCGGGAAAGGAAGAGCTTCCCGCGTGTTTTTGTGCTGGATAACATCGATCCTGACAGATTCTCCGGACTTATGGATATCGTTAAACCTGAAGAAACCCTCTTTAATTTCATAACAAAGTCCGGCACTACAGTTGAAACAATGGCTCAGTTTTTGATTATAGTTAAACGTTTGCGTGATAGGCTTGGTAAGGATTACAAAGAGCATATTATCACAACTACGGATAGTGAGAAAGGTACTTTAAGGGAAATTACGAGACGCGAGGGTTTCCGGTCCTTTGATATCCCATCAGGAATTGGTGGGCGATATTCGGTGCTAACGCCGGTGGGCTTATTTTCTGCGGCGATGAGTGGCGTGGATATTGTCTCCTTGTTAGATGGGGCGGCGTTTATGGATGAAATCTGCGAGTCTGATAATCTATGGGAAAATCCAGCGCTCACGGGCGCTGCGCTATATTTTTTGAGTCATGCAAAAAAAGGTAAAAACATATTAGTCATGATGCCTTATTCCAATGCCCTTAGCGGAGTGGCCGATTGGTTCTGTCAGCTCTGGGCAGAAAGTCTCGGTAAAAAATTTTCATTAAATAATGAGGTTGTCCACACGGGTTCGACACCGGTAAGGGCTATTGGTGTAGTAGATCAGCATTCACAGCTTCAGCTTTATATGGAAGGTCCTTATGACAAGGTGATAACTTTCCTGGCAATTAAGCGGTTTAGCAATGAAGTTTCTCTTATAAATGAAACACTCTCAGGCAAAAAAAATACCCCCCCATCCGCCCCTTCCGAAGGGGGGGATGGGGGGGGGCATTCCCATAACGAATTGTCCTACCTAGAAGGTCATTCACTCAACAATGTTATGAAGGCAGAGTTTGAAGGGACACGGCTTGCCTTAACGGAACAAAATCGCCCCAATTGCACGCTTACGATAGATGAACTTTCTGCATTTACCCTGGGACAGTTATTCTATCTGTTCGAATTACAAACGGCATACGCGGGGAAGTTCTACAATGTAAATGCATTTGATCAGCCCGGTGTTGAGGCGGGGAAGATAAATGCCTTTGCGATGCTTGGGAAAAAAGGATTTGAGCAGAGAAAGAATGAGATAAACATACTTTTACAGAAAGCACAGAAGAAGTATAGTATTTAGTATATAACCTTCAAGTCGGATATAACTACCTGACCATACGGACAACTGTCAGGGTGGAACTTTCATCCACTAGATTAACCCTGTTGCTGGCTGCACAAGTATGGTGTCCCCAGAATTTCACGCTCATTATATCTTTCACTTCATCGAGCAACCTTTTCCCTTTTTTGATTGACATCTTTTTCTCCTATGCTATAAAGTGTAAGAAATAAAATTATAAGGTAATTTTTAAAACACTACACGATAATTCTACCTGATAATAGTGCTTTTCTCAAGTTATCAGGGCAATTGATTGTGATAATCAATGGTTATGCGCAATAAACGGAGAGCGTTATGAGTCTAAAAAATAAGGTAAAGAAGCTAGTGAAACGCTTAACTGGTACCCATATATGCCGTGTGCTGCCTCGCGGTATTGATTTTATTCAAGACATTGCCGACTCCTTGCCGATGTATCGCGCTGACATTATTTTTGACGTAGGCGCCAACGCGGGACAGTCTTCGAAGATCTATTTAGCCCGGTTCCCAAGTTCTCACATTTATTGCTTTGAACCGGTGGACGATACATTTCATCAGCTTCAAGACAATCTAAAAGGTAATGAGCGTGTTGATTGTTACCAGTTGGCTCTTGGTTCGTCAAAGAGCAAGGGAAAAATGGTTATGCAAGGCAGATCTGATATGTTCTTCCTGTTAGGCCAGTCGAAGGAGTCACTAATGAACAATGACGTGACGACTGAATCCGTAGATATAGTCACGCTCGATGAATTCTGTCACACCAAGAGAATCGATCAGATCAATTACCTCAAAATAGACACGGAGGGAGGCGACCTCGAAGTTTTGAAAGGCGCGGTGAACATGCTAACTGAACAAAGAATAGACCTTGTAGAAGTGGAGGCCGGAATGAATCCCAGCAATAACCGGCATGTGCCTTTTGAAGCCCTAAAGGAGTTT
>Ga0209323_10001172_pt1 | contig 17324 bp, 16 predicted proteins | sample Rifsed19ft2_FD_184014 | JGI IMG/M metagenome (GOLD analysis project Ga0209323, IMG submission 184014) | Soil microbial communities from Rifle, Colorado, USA - sediment 19ft 2 (version 2) | ecosystem: Environmental > Terrestrial > Deep subsurface > Rock core/Sediment | place: Rifle, Colorado...
GGGGCAACTGCGATAGATTCCAAATTGACCCAAGGGTATTGGGAACGCGGGTGATGGCCGGCAGTTCCCAAATATTATTGTAAAACATGATTGCCGGCTGCCAAAACATCAAGTGCCTTTTCGGATTATCCAAAAATTTGTAAGTCAGACAGGCAAAGTGGTTTGGGTGGTAAACATGATCGGCGTCGCAGCTTGTGATTGTAATGTAGTTAATATCCATTTTTCTCTTGTCAACAAGTTCCTTTTTTACCCAAATAGCAGCATATCTTTCGTTGGATGCTTTCCCGACAACTTCGCCTGTTGCCAGCGTATGAACTGTGACAAATAAATCGGCAAAAGTCTTCCCGAAAAGTTTTTTCAATTCCTTAACTTTTTGAGCTCTGTCTTCTTCCGGCTCCTTTGTCTCCATGGCAAGAACGACAGAGATTTGTTTTTTGGAAAGAGTTTGGTCAGCAACAGATTGAATGGTACGGACGAGGGTGTGAAGCGGTTCTTTGTAAGTTGTAATAAGAATTACGTTATGGACTTTCTGGTAATCGGGAAAAGATTTTATATCCTCTTCCCATTTGTAAATCATCGACGCCTGAATTCGGACATGCGAGATGTAAGAAGTGACGGCGATGGTTGCCGACTGGTAAAACCAATAAATGTTGTAAGCCAATATAAAATAGGCAACGGTGTTGGGTATGACAAAAATTCCCCAGTAGGGAAAAAGAATGATGTTCCAAGACACAAATCCGGGGAGGATTTCCAATAGACGTTGAACCGTGTGTTCATGCTTAAGAATAAAAGATTTCATCATGGTGGTTTGTGATGTAAGAAAAATATTACTTGCTCTATTTAATCCTGGGAAAAAGTGCGTCTTCGCTTTTTATTTTTGGTCCGGCAAATTGTTTCTCAATTTTTTCAGCCGTTTCGGGAAGGAATGGCTTCAGATCATACGCAATTTGCCTAATGCTCTCAGTTATATCAGCAAGTATAAGTATTTTCTTTTTTGTGTCTTTCCAAAGTTCATGTTGATTAATGAGGATGTCTAAACTATTTATTTTTTTCCAAATTTCTTCCAAGGCCCAATCCACCCGATATCTTTCAACTGCTTCACTTACTAATTTATCGAAATTATTGATAGTGGTTTTGCTTGGCTTAACATTGTTTGTCTCGCACAATCTTGCAACTCGAGCTACTAAATTACCTAATCCATTGGCCAAATCTGAATTATAACTATCTTTTATTTTTTCCAAAGAAATATCAACATCATTAACGAGTGGTCCATATCTTAAAAAATAATACCTAACACCATCGACACCAAGCTTCCTTATCAGTTCAGTTGGTCTGATAACATTTTCCAGACTCTTACTTATTTTTTGACCATTTAGAGTCATAAAGTCATGTACAAGGATTGTTTTTGGAAGTGGGTATCCGGCAGATTTTAGCATTGCCGGCCAGTATATTGCATGGAATCTTTGGTTATCTTTTCCTAAGATATGAACGTCGGCAGGCCAGCAGTTTTTTTCTACACCGTATGTTAGATAATTTATCAGAGCATCAAACCAAACATAAATTGTATGTTTGGTATCATCCGGGACAGGTATTCCCCAAGTTACATTTTGTCGACTTACAGAAAAGTCTTTTAGCCCAGCTTTTACGAAACTTAATACTTCTTTTCTTTTTGATTCCGGCTGTACAAATTCAGGATTGTTTTCAATGAGATTCTCTAAGAATTCTTGGTATTTTGATAGACGGAAGAAGTAATTGCTTTCGCTGATTTTTATCGGTTCTCGATTAGGATGAAATGGACACTTTCCGTCTATCAAATCCGATTCATTTAAGTATGCTTCACAGCCTTCGCAATACAAACCCTCATATTTATCAAGATAAATATCTCCGTTGGCTTTTGATTTTAAATAGAATTCTTGAGCGAATTTAATATGGTCGTCGTCTGTTGTTCTGATAAACCTATCAAATGATATATTTAGTGCTTTCCATTCTGCTTCATCTTGTTTGGCAGTTTCATCAACAAATTTTTTTGGTTCAACGCCTTTTTCCTTTGCTTTATTTTCTACTTTCTGTCCATGTTCGTCCGTACCTGTTAAGAAATAGGTTTCGAAATTTTGCAGACGATAATATCTGGCAAGGACATCAGCCAGGATCTTTTGATAAGAATGACCGATGTGTACAACATCATTTGCATAATCAATAGCGGTTGTTACGTAATATTTTTTATTCATGGCTCTTATTTTACATCATTTTGAAGCCGTTTGAGTTCTGCATCGATTGTTTTCAGATTTAACAGATTTCATCTGCTTATTATTTTTTTGAAAAGTAAATTTCTATTATTAAACAAATTCCCATAATCAAAAGGAAATTGAGCCAATTTCCGACTCCGAAATAGCGGAGAATTAAAAATAGGACAAAGCCTGCGGCTGTTAATAAACCTCTTCTGGAACTCATAAAAATTATTGAGAAAATAAAAAATAAAGCAAAGAAGGCAACAAGAGAAAATATAATGATTGCGCCGGTTGAATATGGATCGACAAAATATATCACCCCGGCAATTCCTATCCAGAGAAGTAAGGTAATGATAAAAGTCGGCAGAAAATTCTTTCGAAGTTTGACTTCTTTTTGTCTGGCAGCAATTTTCGGGCGTCTTCGCATATAGAACTTGTTTCACTCACCCCTTGGGTTCGTTTTGATGCCTTTCGGCAAGATTATATGAAGTGTTTTCAAAATACTTCATAATGTATGATTAGTATATGGACATTTTAAATATAACACTAATAATCCTGGGTTTTGTGGTCCTTATTTTTTATATTAATAAGAAGCTAAACGATTTATCCGAAAAACAAAAACCTTCAAATGAACTTTTGGAATATTTAAGAACTACGAATGTCAGAATGGATGCTCAAGGAAAGGCTTTTAATGACAGACTTGATAATGCGGCGAAGGTAATCGGAGATGTCCAGAAAAATATCGGCGAGATGAGCGAAATCGGGCGCGGCATGAAGGAACTTCAGGATTTTCTGAAAAATCCAAAACTTCGTGGGAACATCGGCGAGCAGGTTTTAAATGAGCTTCTGAAACAATATCTTCCCAAGGAATCTTTCAATCTGCAGTACATTTTTCGAAGCGGTGAGAAGGTTGATGCGGCGATAAAAACCTCGGCAGGAATTATCCCCATTGATTCAAAATTTCCGATGGAGAATTTCAGAAAAATGATGTCTACTGGTAGCGAACCCGCCTCCGCTAAAAGCTTCGGCGAGGCGAGGAAGGATTTTGAATCCGATGTCAAAAAACACATTGATGATATCAGTAAAAAATATATTTTAACCGAAGAGGGAACAATTGATTATGCTCTTATGTATATTCCTTCCGAGGCAATTTATTATGAAGTTGTAAATAACGGAGCACTTTTTGATTATGCCGGAGAAAAAAGAGTTCTCCCCGTCTCCCCCACCACTTTCTATGCATACCTCAAAGCGATACTCATGAGTTTTGAAGGCCAGAAAATTGAGAGCCAGGCCAAAGAAATTTTGTCATCGCTTCGCGCCATCCAGAAAGACTACGAAAAAGTCGGGAGCGGGCTTTCGGTTTTGCAAAAACATCTGACCAACGCCCACAACATAATGGGCGATGTTTTATCGATTTTTTCGCAACTTGGGCAAAAGATTTCTTCAACGAGAAATTTGGATATAACACCAGAGAGGGATGTAAAAGAAATAGGGAAACAAAAATGACATCCGGAAAATATGGGGCAAACTTCATATTATCATCCTCTATTTAATAATTACAGGCTATCTTTTTTATTACAATCTTTGTTTAATGGGTAGTAGATGGCTGCCGAAAACACATTTGCCCGATTTGAGCCTTTTTGGAAGTTGAGGTGGCATCAGAACGAGTGGCGGAGGACCTTAGAGGAGGAAATTGCGAGGCGGACCGGGAGAAGAAGAAGGTGGGATGTGCCTCTTGGTGTGGCCATTGAAAATGGAAAAAACCGACAAAAAAACGATATAAAACCGCATCTTCAAACTACAGACCAGGAAACCAAAGATAGGCTTAGACAGATAATTGGAGAAATTAATTCCTGATTCTTTCCACATAAGTTATTCATGCTAGAATTGGACACATGGCTGGGGAGAAAAAATTAAACGCGGAACAACTTCAGGCGGTAAAGCATAAAACCGGACCGCTTCTTATTATTGCCGGGGCAGGAACAGGGAAAACTACAGTTATAACAGAGAGGATAAAACATTTAATTGAGAAGGAATTATGTAAATCTTCAGAAATATTAGCCCTAACTTTTACTGAAAAAGCTGCCGCTGAAATGCAGGAAAGAATTGATGTAGCTCTTCCTTACGGTTACACGCAGATGTGGATTTCAACTTTCCATGCTTTTTGCGATCGCGTTTTGAAAAACGAAAGTTTGCATATCGGATTGAATCCCAGTTACAAATTAAACACCCAAAGCGAATCAATTCAATTTTTCAGGAAGAATTTATTTAACTTTAATTTAGAATACTTTAGACCTCTTGGAAATCCGACAAAATTTATTGACGCAATGATCCAGCATTTTTCAAGATTACAGGATGAAGATGTAACACCCGATCAATATCTTGATTGGGTAAACTCAAAACTCAAAACTTCCACCTTCGCTAAAGCTACGATGGACAAGCAAAACTCAAAACTGAGTGATGATGAGAAATTAGAATTGGCGAAGTGGAAGGAGTTGGCGGAAGCTTACAAAATTTATGATGAGTTGAAGATAAAAGATGGGGTGATGGATTTTGGCGATTTGATTACCAAAACGCTTAATCTGTTTCGAACGAGGCAAAATGTTTTAAAGGAGTATCAGGAAAGGTTTAAATATATTTTGGTTGATGAATTTCAGGATACTAACATTTCGCAAAATGAGTTGGTAAAAATGCTCGCCGGTAAAAAAAGTAATATTACAGTAGTCCTCGACGACGACCAATCAATTTATCGATTTCGCGGCGCGGCGGTATCGAATGCTTTATATTTCCGGAAGAATTTTCCCAAAGCGAAAGTAATTACCCTGGTTAAAAACTACCGCTCAAGTCAGGAAATTTTGGATAAAGCATACAATTTAATTCAATTTAATAACCCCGACAGACTTGAAGTGATTGAGAAAATTGATAAAAAACTAGTTTCGCAAGTCAAATATTCGGACACGGAAATAAAATTTATCCATAAAGACAGGGTTGAAAACGAAGCGGAAGCAGTTGGAAAAGTTATCAATAGGTTGGTGAACGACGACCCTCCTTCGCGTAAAGCTACGGATGGGCAAAGAAAATATGAATATAAAGATTTTGCGATATTGGTGAGAGCCAATAATCACGCTGATCCGTTTGTCAGAGCTCTTTCCCGCTATGGAATTCCGCATCAATTTTTGGGGCCGGGGAGACTTTTCAAACAGCCGGAAATAGTCGATTTAATATCCTATTTAAAAGTTTTATACGATTTTGAAGATTCGGTTTCGATGTACAGACTTTTATCGATGGAGTATTTTGAAATAAATTCCAGAGATCTAATTAAATTAACAAATTATGCAAAATGGAAGAATTTATCTTTATATGAAGCCTCTGAAAAAGCGGAGGATCCTACGGCAAGCTCAGGACAAGGTATTTTCTTAAGTGACGATACGCTGGAAAAAATTAAAAAAATATTAAAGGTTATTTCGGAACAGCAAAAAGTTATTAATAAAGAAACTGCCGGTCAGCTATTATATAATTTCCTAAATGAAACGGGTTTAATATTAATACTTCTCAACCCCGATTCCCCCCTTGCCGAAAGGCGGGCCAAAAATATTTCCAAATTTTTTGACAAACTAAGGACCTATGAAGTTGATCATGAAGATTCAGGGATTAGGGCAGTTGTTGATTGGATTGATTTGGCAAGTGAATTGGGAGAATCTCCGTTGGCTGCCGATTCCGATTGGACCGACATTAATGCGGTTAATATTCTGACGGTCCATTCTTCGAAAGGCTTGGAATTTCCGGCTGTATTTTTGGTAAATCTTGTCAGCCAGAGATTTCCGACAACGGAACGGCAGGAAAAAATTCCAATACCAGAAGAGTTAATTAAAGAAATTTTACCGAAAGGAGATTACCACCTTGAAGAAGAAAGAAGATTATTTTACGTTGGAATGACGCGGGCAAAAGAAAAACTTTTTTTGACTGCGGCGGACTATTACGGTGAGGGCAAAAGAGAGAAGAAACTCTCGCCATTTATTTTTGAAGCGCTGGGGGATGATTTAGAAAGTAGTGAGGCCTCCTTCGCCACCCACTCCGCTAAAGCTACAAGGGTCAAGAAGGCTTCGGCGGCTAAACAATTAAGCTTTATGGATTACGAGCCAAATGTTTCTAACCCAAAACCTACAACCAGCAACCTACAACCTTTCCATGTTGATTATCTTTCTTATTCTCAAATTGAAACTTTCCGCATCTGTCCCCTGCACTATAAATTAAAATATATTTATAAACTTCCTACTCCCCCATCCAGTTCTCAAAGTTTCGGAAATACATTTCATGCGGTGATGAAAGATTTTTATGACTCGGTTAAAAAAGGCGAGAAGCCGGAACTTGATTTGATGAATAAAATTTTGGAAAGTAAGTGGATTTCGGATGGGTATATAAGTAAAGGCCACGAAAGAGGATCTTATGAAAAAATTAAAAAATTTCTGAAGCATTATCTGGAAAATTTATATGACCCGAAGATTTTTCCGATTCAAACAGAGCAGCCTTTTATGATAAAAATTGAGGATATAAAAGTTGGCGGAAAAATAGACAGGGTAGATGAAGATGGGAAGGGAATTGGTATTATCGATTATAAAACCGGAGCAAATCCCCTGACGCAAAAAGAAGCCGATAAGGATTTGCAGCTTTCAATTTATGCGCTCGCTGCTTCTGAAATTTCGGAATATCCATTTAACAGAAAAGCAGAGGAAATAAAACTATCCCTGTATTATTTTGACACGCCGCAGGTTGTTACAACAAAGCGATCTAAAGAGCAGCTTACGGATGCGAAAAAAGAAATTTTAAATTATAAAAAACAGATCGAAGAATCGGATTTCAAATGTTCGCATGGTTATCTTTGCGATGAAATGGAGTGTGAGTATAAATTATTTTGCCGAAGCGATGAAAAATAAATTATTTTTTAAAAAAGGAAAAAACCTGACTCAAGAAGAGTTAGAAATTGTAAACTTTTGGAGGAAAAAGGAATTTAACTCTCAAAATCTTGTAACCCCGCGTCCGGGCAATGATGATTGGAATAAAATATACACACTTCTTAATAGTCCGAGCAATAATATTTTAGCTTTTGGTAGAATACATGATGTTAATCTGGAATTTATGGGGGAGAGTTATTCTGTTTTTGGAATCGCTACATTAATTGCTACGGTTAAAGGAAAAGGTTATGGATCCGAAGTGTTGAATGGACAATTATCGTATGCAGAAAAGAGAGACAAAACTGTAATCGGTTTTTGCAATAAAAAGCTTACAGAATATTACAGGAAAAGGGGGTTATTAATTTTGGAAGATGGAGCTGAGAGATTTTTATATAAAGATGACGATGATAAATTGCATGAAAATCCATGGGGAGGTGGAGATGTAATTTATATAAACGGAAAAGACAATTTAATGGATTTGGTTATCAAAAACCCTGAAGAGAAAGTGATAAGTTACAGACAGCATTGGTAAGTATGAAAATTGATAAAAGCTGGTACCAAAAACCAAATGATCCGAATTTTCCTGTAAGTAATGCAGCGGGCGGAATAGTTATTAGAAAAGAAAATAAGAAATTATTAATTGCACTTATCGGAACAGATTATTATGACAATTATATGCTTCCCAAAGGAACACAAGAACATGGTGAGGATATTAAGTCTACTGCAAAAAGGGAGGTTGTAGAGGAAACAGGAATTCACGATTTGAAGTTTATTTGTAAACTGGGCACAAAGGAAAGATTAACATTTAAGAAAACACAATGGAACACATATCATTTCTTTTTATTTGAAACCAAAGACATTGGTGGAAAGCAGAATTTGCAGGAAGGTGAGGATGATTTAAAACTAAGTTGGTTTGATTTTGATAAGTTACCTCCGATCTTCTGGCCGGAACAGAAAGAAATAATTGAAGAAAATAGGGAAAAGATTAGGAAGTTGTTAAACGAGAAGTAAATTACTTGATTCTTGCTTGAATTTTATCGGATGTAAGTTCTCTCAAAGCGTCTTTTGCAATCCACTTGGCAGATTTCCCCGCACCTTTTAAACTTCAAGAAAAGAATTTATAAATCTCCTTTTTAATTGAGCTAAGGCTCGGCCGTAATGTTTTAATCTGTCTTCACGCAATTTGGCATCTTTTCTTGAACGATAAGCTTCATAGTAAATTAATAACCAAGGTCCACGATTTTTTGTAGAGAAACTTAAATTATCATTATGCTGTTTCAATCTACGTTTTAGATCAATGGTGTATCCGATATAAATTTCTCTAGTATTTTTACTTTGTATAACGTAAACGTAATACATGATTAAGTTTAAATAGGTGCGGGGTTTCTCTTTTCCAGTTCGCGTAATGCATCAGATCCTATCCATCTGGCTGATTTACTTTTCGATGTTTTTAACTCTTTTGCTAATGTTATAGCTTTTTTATGCAAGTATGCATTACGCTTACCAATATTTCTAAGCGCCCAGTTAACCGCTTTTTTTACAAAATTCCGTTCATCAGTCGCTGCCTTTTTAATAATCGGAAAAAACTTCTCGATTTCTTTATCGGTCATTTTTTTGTCCCACCAGGAAACTTCTGCGATTAAAGAGAACGCAGAGCGTTTAACAAATTCCTCGGGACGATCTGACCATTCAAAAATCTTTTTTATAACGAAAGGTGTGTGGGCGATCAGTTCTGACACTTGATCAACTATGTCCCACGAGTCAAAATCCAAAACCCATTTTTCCAACTGTTCTTCTGTAACTTTTTCCGGTTCATCAACAAAAGATGCTAGGATTTTTGCTTCGTGAATTCCCGAATCCCAAAGTTGGAGTGCAAGGTTATGATCTTTGCCGATTTCCTTCGCTATCTTTCTCAAATCATAAATTGAAATTCCGAGAGTATTTTTGGGATTAATTCCGAATCTTGCCATCCCATCAATATTTTTTTGGTTTTTGAGGGACTTAAGTTTTTTAATTATTTCGTTGTAAGTCATAGTTAAAACCCAACAACCTGAAAGCCGTGTTTTTTGATTTCGGATTTGTCCCAGAATTTTTCAATATTTTTCGTTTTCAAAACAAACTTTACTTTTCTTCTTAAACTTCTTCCCGTATATTTTTCCGTTTTTGGATCCCATTCTTTTAAAACTAAAACATCACCCGGCGAACATCTAAAATCAAAAAGTCTGACATCGAAATTTTTCTCTTTGGATTTTACTTTCTCAAACAATTCTGGCCATGTTTTCTTTTCAATAACCCTCATATTCTTAATTTGTGTTTTATCTCCGATGGAAGTTTAAGAAATTTCCATCTTAAATATTCAATAGCTCGATAAAAATAGTAAAGCGGTTTACTTACAATAAAATCCCAACTACCCAAAAATTCCACAACTCGGGGATTATACCCTTCTTTAAATTTGGTAAAACCCTTGCCCTCTTCTCTTCCCCAAAGATCAAAATTTTTCAAGCCCATTTTTTTCCCGAATTTTATAGCCTCCCACATAATCAAATTATTCGCCATGACGTTTTTATATTTGTCGGAAGAAGCACCATAAGGATAAAAGAGAAAATCTTTCCAGACAAAAAGTATCCACGCTGTGATGATTTCATGGTTATAAACTGCAGTTAGTAAATGAGCGATAGGTTTTAGGTTATGGGTTTTAGGTTGTGAGTTGAGATATTTCCACATAAGTTTGTGGTAATTTTTCGTGTGCGCAAAAAAGCCCTGCCTTTTTGCAGTTTCGAAAGTTAATTTCAAATAATTTTCGAACGCTTCGCTTGAGTTATCTTCCTTCACCTCAACACCGTGTTTTTGCGCAAGTCTTATGTTGTAGCGGGTTTTGGAAGGAAAAGATTTCAGAAGTTCTTCCTCTGATTTTGACAGGTCAATCCAAAAGGAAGTCGGCGTAAATAAAGTTTTTCCCAACTTGCATCCGTTATTATTAAGAAGTCCGATATAGTTTTCTTTATCCTTAACTGATTCAAAAGCTTTTGAATCGCCGTTCCCAAAAGCTGCCGCGGGTTCGAGTTTAATAAAAATCAAATGGTTATCTTTTGCTAATTTTTTTAAAAAAGGGAAGAGTTCTTTTGTCGGTTTTGGACATTTTATTAATGTACCGATTTTATATTTGGAAATTGGCAGTTTATGAACGATGAGAGTGTAAGAATCAATAATTGTTTTTTTATGGGCGTTTACAAAACGGACAACCTCATTTCCGGATTCTTTCCTGAAATCTCCCCACTCCCAAGTCTGCAGGGGATGAACCGCCATTTTATTGAAATTTTCTTTCTCGGAAATTTCTGCCAATCTGAAGCTCATACTTATATTATAAAGCGAAAAGCTATAAGTAGTAAGTAATTAGAAGTTAATATCATCATCAAAATTATCGATATCTTCTGAAACGTCATCGAAGCTTGAAGTTTCACTGCGGTCTTGGAAACTACTTCCTGAATCTTCGAGCAGATTTTCGGGAATATCAATAATAAATCTGCTTGGCGGATTTGAGGATTTTTGTCCGAAAAATAATCTTTTCCCGGCATAAGTTAAATATAAAATATCTTTCGCACGTGTTATCCCGACATAGCAAAGCCTTCGTTCTTCTTCGAGCTGTGCGATATCAAATAAACTTCTTGAATGGGGAAAAAGCCCCTCTTCCATCCCGACAATAAAAACAATATCGAATTCTAATCCTTTTGCGGCGTGAAGTGTCATTAGTGTAGTTGCATTTTTTTCCTCCTGATTTAAAGCGCTCCGTGAACGGATTTTCCCGGTGTCAAGCTGCTCTGCTTCGATCAAAGCCACGTTTTCCAAAAATTCATAAATATTGGGAAATTCTGTTGCGACAGAACGCAGTTCCTTGATGTTTTCCAGTCTTGCCAGATTTTCTTCGCTTTCAATTTTATATTTTGAAAGATAATCGGTATTTTGGAGAATGGAATCCAAAAGTTCCAAGGTTGTGAACTTTTCAAGAGAACTTTTAACTTTAGCTGAATCTTTTTTGATTTCTTTTGTAAATGTTTCAAATTTCCCATACCTTCTTACCCCCATTTTCTCAACGCGCTTTCTTGACACCGAATCTTTTGGGTTGGCAAGAAGCCGCAAAAGTGCCAGAACATCTTTAATTTCTTTTCTTTCATAAAATCTGACGCCGCCGACGAGAACATATGGAATTCCGGCATGGAGAAATGCTTCTTCCAAAACTCTGGACTGCGCATTGGTCCGATATAAGATACTGAAATTTTTAAATTCGTAACCTTTGGTAATCAGATCATCAATTTGTTCTACCACATAATCCGCTTCATCAAGCTCGTTTCTTGCTCTGAATAATTTAATTTTTTGTCCGCCAGATCTTTTTGTCCAAAGTGACAGTACAGGATGTGATGTATTTCTTTTTATTACACTATTTGCTGCATCGAGAATTGTCTGAGTCGAACGGTAATTTTGTTCAAGGTTTATAACTTTTATTGTCGGATAGTCTTTTATTAAATGAGTAATGTTTCGGTAATCGGCTCCGCGCCATGAATAGACACTTTGAGAAGCATCGCCGACTGCCGTCAGATTTTTTCTAGACCCCACTAAAAGTTTAGTCAGCTTATATTGGATTTTGTTTGTATCCTGCCATTCATCAACGAAAATGTGGGTGAGTTTATTCTGCCATTTATTCAACATGTCGGAATCTTTATCAAGAAGTTCAACGCCGCGGAGTAAAAGATCGTCAAAATCCAGGGCACCTGCTTTTTTTAATTCTTTTTCATATTCGTTATAAATTTGAAAAATCTTTTCCTGGTTTTTTCCTTTTGCCACTTCACCGTATTCCAAAGGGGTAAGCATCATAGTTTTGGCTTCAGAAATTTGGGCTGATATTGATCCCGGATTGTAATATTCTTTCGGCAAATCCAGTTCTTTTAGGATTTGGCTTATAATATCCTTTTGATCGTTGTCGTCATAAATTATAAAATTCCTGGGAACGCCGATTCTTTCTCCGTCGATCCGCAATAATCTCGCACAGAACGAGTGAAAAGTTCCGGCAAAAGGCGTATTGGTAGTTGGTAGTTTGTAGTCAGTAACTAGGAGCTTGTTGATACGTTCTTTCATTTCATTCGCGGCTTTGTTGGTGAACGTCAGAAGAAGCAGGTTTTGCGGTTCGGCTTGCTTTTGCGAAACGATATAAGCTGCGCGGTGAGTCAGAACTTTTGTCTTTCCGCTTCCTGCGCCTGCCAAGACAAGCAAAGATCCGCCTGAAAAAATAACGGCTTCTTTTTGGTCCTTATTAAGACCACTTAAAATATTATCCATGAAATTCGTTGGATTTTTACAGTATAACTTATTGGTTAACTTTGTATATTGTGGTTAATCCCGATCGATAAACAGGTGAAGAGATTTGATTAAATTTCAACTCGTTTAAGGCGGGATATTTTTGCCTCTCAAATGACCCGACAATTACATAATTAACTTTATATTTTTCTAAAAGTGTTTTTGCTAATTTGGCATCAGTTGTTTGGTAGATGTTTGTGATATCCGTAACCCTAAGTTGTGGAAAATTAGGTGTTCCGCGCCATAACCATTCATGAACAAACCATCCGGAGATTGTCGGCATTCCCGTATAAGAAGAAATAACGTTAAAGTCGGTGTAAGAATCCCCCGGTGCTTCCAGTAGAACCGAATTTTTTGTAGCGTATTTTTGAAGCCAACTGATTGCGTTATATTCATTGGGGTACTGATTTTGCAGCCACTTAGTTCCACCAAGCCCGATATACTTTTGAAGTTTTCCGTAATATGAATTGGTTGAAAGCTGGGCGTAGGAAAGGATTGAATATAAAATTAACATCCAGAATATAGCTAAAAATCTACGGGCATAAGAAAATTTTTCCAGAGAAATCTGTCTCACTATAATATAACCTCCAGCGAGGTAGCTCATGACAAAAGCTTGATAAGTGAGTTTGAACATCGTGTTTGCCCTGTAATGAGTGGTAGCATAAATGTCTTTAACGTAGATTATTTCGGGTAAGATTATTAAAACCCAAGAAGAAGCAAGAAGCGACAATATAAAAATATCAGAGGCGGTAATTCTACTTCCTAGTTTTCTTGCTACATTAATAAAGGCGATCGTTAAAACTGCGGGGAATCCCCATAAAATTGCCAGCTGCCAGAAAGGTGAGTGACTGTGAACAAACTTAACACCTTCGGCAATCGATTGAAAATTGGCGATGAAGGGAAGCGCGAAAATCACTCCCGTAACTATGACAATTAAAATTGCACGCAAGACTTCCCAGAAAGTCGGAATAATTTTGAATTTATTTTCCCGCAAGGATGAAAATAGAAGAACAAAACCCATGCACAAGGTGTAATTTCCAAAGTCCCAAGTTGACGTCATAAAAAATATTCCAAGGAGTATCCCCGGAAAAAAAAGATTGCGCAATTTGAACGACCCCCTTTTTTTGTCACTAACAATCAAAAACGCTGCAGATAAAAACAATAAAACAAATGGGAGATTTAAAAGGTGTCCATGAAGATCGGAGACGACAAAGGAATACAATGGAAATTCATGAATTGTTTTGTCGTTTGTGTCGGGGTTGTAGCCGATGAATCTGGTTGCATCCGGATACCAATATTTGTCGGTGCCATTTTTGATAATGTAAAAGGGGGTGTGGAAATTTCCCGCGAAAGTCAAAATTAGCGCGGATATTATTCCTGCGAGATAGATGTATTTTTTCTTTTTAATGGCAGATATTTGCTCCACCAAAGTGGAGGAAATTACGAAAGCCGATGAAATAGCAAAACCCATAATAGTTGCAAGCATAAGATTGTAGGTGATTTCGGAGGGAATATTTGAAAGTTTTGTTAGAACTGCCGTTACAAAATGACCAAACCAATAGTAATTGATGTTGTAACCAGCCGCCCACATGTCGGTCGGTGGAAGATAATCAGATCTCAGTGCTGAATTTATAAATCCGAAATCCATGAATTTTTCAAGACCTCTTATATCCGGCTGATGCGCGCGGACATATGACCAAAGTAATAAACCTGCCACAAATAAAATTTCCTGAAAAATAATCCGGAACCAGTTGTTTTTGATATCTTTTACAAGCTCATGTCTTCGCTTGAAAAAGATAAAAGAGTTGATGATCAGAAAAATAAAAACATAGATATAAAGATTGGTAAGAGAAAACTTGGCAAGATGGAAAATGGATAGTAAAAACGTGATGTATGAAAGAGTTAGTATTCCGAAGGTTTTTCCCAAGGCATACCCCAACCCAAAAAACTTTCTAAATAATATCCAAGTCAGCGGAAAGAAAATAATTCCGATAATAAAAATCTGCAACCACCAAGTAGATATGTAGAGAAGATCAGATGTATTCATACAGAAATATTTTAATTCAAAAATCGAAAATGGCTATTGCTAAATTATAACAGCGTTCAAGAAAACCATGCCTAGGGTATGGATGAATTGACAATGCAAAGCATTGGTTATTCTCTTGATATGTCATTCTCCTTAGGGAAACCCCGTCATTTATGACGGGGAGGATGTCATAGACAAAATTAATCCCTGATAAGGATTTAATATTATTAATTATATATTTGAGTTATTGTATCTGATAATGTATTTTACAAGGGAGGTGAAATTCTTCGAGGTCGAAAAACCTCGATTTCTCCCCTAAGGGAGAATTACATACAGGTTCAATTCATCCGTCAAGTAGGAATTGACGGCTTTCTTGAATCTTTTAATAAAATGCAAAACAAAACCAAAGTGGGATTTGATCTGGATGGTGTGGTAATCGATAAACCTTATTTTGTTCCTGTATTTTTGATGGATCTTTTGGTGAGAGGCAGAAAAGATCAAAAACTTGTATATCGCTACCCCAATACAGCAGTGGAAAGAATAATCAGGATACTGAGTCACCATCCTCTACTTCGTTGCCCAATTGAAAAAAACATTACACTTATCAAAGAACTTTATAAAAGCAGAAAATACAAACTATATGTTGTTTCTTCGCGCTATTCTTTTTTGCAAAAAAGAACAAAGGAATGGTTTGAATATTATAAAATGAGAAAGTTTTTTGAAAGGATTTATATTAATACAGAAAACGAGCAGCCTCATTTGTATAAGGAAAAGATGATTAATAAATTGATGCTTAAGGTTTTTATCGATGACGACAAACCGCTTCTGAATTATCTGAAAGGGAAAGTTAAAAACGTGGATTTAATCTATGTTTCAGACCAGCATAATCATTTTTCCAATAAATGAAAATATTAATTACGCTAAGTTACTACACTCCGAATGTCAGTGGTTTAACGTATCATGCGAAAGTCGTTGCAGAAGAATTAGTTAGAAAAAAACATCAGGTAGAAGTTATCGCCTCAAACTATCTTAAGACTTTCTCCAAATATAAAAAGGAAAACGGTGTTTTGGTAAAGAGCATATGGACTCCGATTTTACTTGGCCGGGGACCGATTATGCCGACTTATTTTGTCGAATCTTTTTTTTCAGTAAAAAATGCAGACGCTGTTAATTGCCATCTCCCGCAATTTGAAGCTATCTTCCCAATTATGTGGGCGAAGATGCTTGGCAAGAAAGTTTTGATCACATATCATTGCGATTTGGCAAATTGGGGAGGATTAGTAAATCAATTAACCGAAAAAGTAACGTTAATTAGTCACTTTATCGCATGTTCTTTGGCAGATGTAATTTGGGTTTCGACGAAAGATTATGCCGAGAGTTCTAAAATGCTGCAGCACTTTAAAAGAAAGTTGGTCTATCATTATCCTCCGATAAAATTTATGAAATCAAATAAAAATCCGATTTCAAAATGGAAAAATGTCAAGTATAAAATAGGCTATGTGGGACGAATCGCAAAAGAGAAGGGTATGAACTATCTTTTGGAAAGTAAGAATTACTTGAAAAAAAAACTGGGAAGTAATTTCAAAATATTTATTGTAGGACCAAGTTCCGACGTCATCGGAGGTGGTGAGTCGGAATTAAACGATTTATTAATAAAATATAAAAATGAGATTGTAGTTTTGGGAAAATTGTCAGACGATGATCTTTTTGGTTTTTATAAAAACATAGATGTTTTGGTGTTACCATCTACACAGTCTTTAGAGTCATTCGGTACGGTACAAGTTGAAGCGATGCTATCAGGATGTCCTGTTGTCGCAAGTGATTTACCGGGAGTTAGGGTTCCTGTTGAAATTACCAAGATGGGTGAGGTGGTGCCAGTCAAAGATTCAATTGCAATATCTAAAGCCATTGTTAAAATAATAAAAAATAAAACCAAGTATCTGGAAATTCATAAGAATTTAAATAAACTTTTTAGTTTGGAGGTCGTCATAAATAATTATGAAGAAATTTATAAAAACTTACTTAAAAAATAGACCGCCATTTTATAGTTTTATAAGACCAAAAGAACTGGAACTGTTAAGTCGGTACATGCCCTATAAAAACCCTATTTTGGATTTTGGCTGCGGAGATGGCTTTTTTGCAAAAACTCTTTTAGAAAATGAGAAAATTGATGTAGGTACAGATATCAATGAAAAGATAAAAAATGAAGCTAAAAAATCCGGGGTTTATAAAAAGGTAGTATTTTATGACGGAAAAAAATTACCTCTTACAAATAATCGTTTTTCAAGTGTTTTATCCAATTGTGTTTTGGAACATGTTGATGATTTGGAACCAACCTTGAAGGATATTAATAGAGTTATGAAAAAAGGAGGGAAATTTTACACTACTGTTATGTGTTATGACCAACAAATGGGAGGATTATTTAATCGGAGGTGATTTGTTCGGAGGACGCTATCTTAGGTGGATGAGAAAGGTTCAGAGGCATAAAAATTTATATTCATTGAAGGAATGGAACAATTGTTTTCATAAATGCGGATTTAAAATTGTAAAAAGTATAGGCTATGAAGGTGAAAAGGCAGTCCATTTTAATGAAATACTACATTTCACTTCTTTCGGATTGTTGATAGTATACAAACTGTTTCGGAAATGGGTGCTGTTTCCTGAAATATATAATATCTAAGCGACTATCCGAGGCCTGTCAGGCCTCGGATGTAAAGCTCTTTGAGAAAGGTTGTAAAGTGCTAGACTTCAATCATGAAGGGATTGAAG